>Ga0172382_10000253_pt1 | contig 98733 bp, 85 predicted proteins | sample Leawel138RmetaG_FD_122245 | JGI IMG/M metagenome (GOLD analysis project Ga0172382, IMG submission 122245) | Leachate microbial communities from a municipal landfill in Southern Ontario, Canada - Leachate well 138R metaG | ecosystem: Engineered > Solid waste > Landfill > Unclassified | place... | reverse complement strand
ACTGGGTGCAACCCTGAGAGATTGAGGTTAGCGGGAAATGGCGTTGACCAAAGCGGAAATAGCCGAACGCCTGTACGAGGAACTCGGGCTGAACAAGCGCGAGGCCAAGGAACTGGTGGAGATTTTCTTTGAGGAAATCCGTGGTGCTCTGCAAAGTGGCGACCAGGTGAAGCTGTCGGGTTTCGGCAATTTTGACCTGCGCGATAAAAAGCAGCGTCCGGGGCGTAATCCCAAGACTGGCGAGGAAATTCCCATCACCGCCCGGCGTGTGGTTACCTTCCGTCCGGGGCAAAAACTAAAGGCGAGGGTTGAAGCTTATGCTGGAACCCAGCAACAATAACGAGTTGCCGCCCATTCCGGGCAAGCGCTACTTCACCATCGGTGAGGTGAGCGAGCTGTGTGACGTCAAGCCGCATGTTCTGCGCTATTGGGAACAGGAATTTCCACAGCTCAAGCCGGTGAAACGTCGTGGCAATCGCCGTTATTACCAGCGTCATGACGTCATCATGATCCGCCAGATACGTGGACTGCTCTACGAACAGGGCTTCACCATTGGCGGTGCGCGCCAACGGCTGGAGCAGGAAGCGACTCCTGAACTGGCTGTTGTTGTGGAACCACACATGCTGCAATCGCTACGTCAGGAACTAGAAGAAATTCTGGCGATACTCAAGCGTTAATTCGGTTTCTATCTGTGGCGCACTGGTGTATGATTTGCGCCTTCCGCGCGGCGGACCTTCTGTAGTTTCAGTTTCACCATAATCGGGGCGTAGCGCAGCCTGGTAGCGCACTTGCATGGGGTGCAAGTGGTCGGAGGTTCAAATCCTCTCGCCCCGACCAACTCTCTCGTTAAACCTGCCAAATAGATCGTTTCGCGAGCCTCCGACCACTACGTGGCCGAAGGTTGACGCAGGCCATCCTTGGCCTGTGCCCGACGGGTGACCTGGTGGTCATCCCCCTGCGTTCCCGGCGCGGTGGTCAAATCCTCTCACCCCGACCAATATCTATTTCTCTCCTAAGACAACCTGTTGAATTGTTTATCAAACCTCCGCCCAGTATGTGGTGGGGGTTGCGGGCGTGCGCCCTGCGGCGCAGCCTCTGGCTATACGGTTGCATTCCCGGCACAACGGTTAAAAGTTCATCGCGAGGATGATATCGGCGTCGCTATTGCGCAAATCTGCAGATAGCCACCGCAATAGCATTAGCAGTTTCGTCAGGCATTGCATCTGCCGACAGCAGTTAGCATAATCGGCGCATGGACCAGGCAATCATTTCAGATCAGGAACTGCGTTCTCATGCATTGTTTGCCGGCTTGAGCGATGCGGAGTTGGCAAAGATTAAGGAAGGCATCCAGTTGGTGCAGTTGGCCGAAGGTGAGCACCTGTTTACGCAGGGGCAGCCGGCAGACCGTTTTTTCATGTTGCGCCGCGGCCAAATCAAGTTGTACCGGCTTTCACCTACGGGTAACGAGAAGGTTATCGAAATTATTCGCCCCGGTCAGTGTTTTGCCGAAGCGGTGATGTTCATGGACGCGCAACGTTATCCTGTGAGCTCGCAGGCGTTGGTGGCGGCGGAGCTTTTCGCGATTAACAATCGTGGATTTCTCGGCGTATTGCGCGACTCGATAGACACCTGTTTTCGGGTGCTGGCCGACATGAGTGTACGGCTGCATCACCGTCTCAACGAAATCGATGCACTGACGCTGCAGAATGCTACCCTGCGCCTGGTGAACTACCTGATAGGACAGGCGCCGAAGGATGCAGAAAATGAGGCGGAGGTGTCATTGCCGGCAGCCAAGAACATCATTGCCTCGCGTCTGTCGGTGCAACCGGAAACCCTGTCTCGTATCTTGCATTCCCTGAGCGATCAGGGCTTGATTAGCGTCAAGGGTTTGAGCGTGCATATTCACGACTTGAAGAAGTTGCGTACGTATTGTGAGTAATTCTGCAGTCCCCACTGCCAGGGGGGCTTGTGGTCGCCGGATGCTCATGCCGCCATGAGGACGAGCCCAACTGCGTAATCACTATGCCGGTTCAGTTGTGGTTGCCCTAACCGCAGGCGGAAGACCGCACTGCGTTCCCCGGAACGTCCTGCTCCGGTGGAATGACAATTCAGCGCTTTGCGCCCATCGCCAACAGCCCTGATATTCCTGTTTTCGATACGGCCACACAAACAGTAGCCGCAAATCTCTGCTGCGCAGTCGTGGGCTAACCGAGCCTCTTGTTCGTATGCATTGTCCCGTTTACAAAACTTCCGATGCGTAATCCGCCAGGCGCGAGCGTTCGCCGCGAGTGAGAGTGATGTGTCCGCTGTGTTCCCAGTTCTGGAAGCGATCGACCACATAGGTGAGGCCTGAATTGGTTTCAGTGAGATAGGGTGTGTCGATCTGCGCGACGTTACCCAGGCATACCACCTTGGTACCAGGGCCGGCACGGGTGATCAGGGTCTTCATCTGCTTGGAGGTGAGGTTCTGCGCCTCGTCGATGATGAGAAACTTGTTGAGAAAAGTGCGGCCGCGCATGAAGTTCAGGGAACGGATCTTGATGCGTTTGTTGAGCAGTTCCTGGGTAGCGGCGCGCTCCCAGTCGTTGTTGTGTTCGGACTGCGTCAGCACTTCCAGGTTGTCCATCAGGGCTCCCATCCACGGCGTCATCTTTTCCTCTTCGGTGCCGGGCAGAAAACCGATGTCCTCGCCCACGGGTACGGTGACACGGGTGACGACAATTTCGTTATAGCGCTTTTCGTCCAGCGTCTGCGCCAGGCCAGCGGCCAGGGTGAGCAGGGTCTTGCCGGTGCCGGCCTGGCCCAGCAGGGTGACGAAGTCTAGTTCCGGATCCATCAGCAGGTTGAGGGCGAAGTTCTGCTCACGGTTGCGCGCGTTGATGCCCCACACGCTGTGGCCCTTGCCGCGGTAGTCGCGTACTGTTTCGATGATGCTGCCGTCTTCCCCCGATTGGCGTACGATGGCCTCGAACGGTTCCTCACCCTCCAGATACAGCAACTGGTTGGGATGCCAGGCGGTGGCGGCGGGGCCGCTGATGCGGTAATAAGTGCGCCCCTGTTCCTGCCATGATTCCATTGCCTTGCTGTGCTGGTCCCAGAAATCGGCCGGTAGTTCGGTCGTGCCGTGGTAGAGCAGGTCGACGTCGTCCAGCACCTGATCGTTACGATAGTCTTCGGCGTGAATACCGAGGATCGCCGCCTTGATGCGCATGTTGGTGTCCTTGGACACCAGGGTGACGGTGAGGTCCTGACGCTCGTCGCGCAGGGCGAGGGCGGTGCCAAGGATGGTGTTGTCGGATTTGCTGCCCGGCAGAGTGGTGGGCAGGTCGGCCTCCATCACCTTGGTCTGGAAAAACAGGCTGCCCGTCGGTCCGGCGATGCCGTTGCTGATGCTGCCGTTGGTCAGGGGGATGCCGTGGCCTATCGTGTCCTTGCTTACCCCTACCATCAATTCATCAAGGAAGCGACTGGTCTGGCGCGCGTTGCGCGCCACTTCGGAATGTCCCTTCTTGTTGTTATCCAGCTCTTCCAGTACCACCATCGGCAAGTAGATGTCGTGCTCCTGGAAACGGAACAGTGCGGTGGGGTCATGCATCAGCACGTTGGTATCGAGGACAAACAGCTTCTTGCCGGAGGTATCGGATTTATTCATCGTGGGTGCGGGTCTGTGGTTGGAGTTGGGGAGGTTACAGCGCTTGCACGGCGGCCAGTACCGCGGCTGCGTGGCCGGCGGCTTTGACCTTGCGCCATTCGGCACGCAGCATGCCCTTGCTGTCAATGAGAAAAGTGCTGCGCTCGATGCCCAGCACTTTTTTGCCGTACATGTTCTTTTCCTTGATCACATCGAACAACTGGCACAGGGTTTCCTCGGTATCGGATAGCAGTTCGAAGGGGAATTCTTGCTTGGCCTTGAAGTTTTCATGGGACTTCACGCTGTCGCGGGACACGCCCAGGATGGCGGTGTTGAGCCGCTTGAATTCAGCGTGAAGGTCGCGGAATTCCTGGCCTTCGGTGGTACAGCCAGGGGTGCTGTCCTTGGGGTAGAAATAGATGACCAGATTCTTGCCCTTGAAGTCCTTCAGGCCAAGGGGCTGGCCACCGGTGGCGGGCAGGGTAAAGGCCGGTACCTTTTTGCCGAGGGTCACTGTGCTCATCGGATTCCCAGTAGGTTCGGTGCGGATACTTGGCGTGGGGGGATGGCGTGGAGACGGCTAGCCTTTTACCGGCTCCAGCACCGCATCCAGGTTGAGGGCGTCGCAAAAGTCGAGGAACTCCTCACGCAGGCGTGCCACCTGGGTGGTGGAGGGCAGGTTTACGGTGATGTTGGCGGAGAACATCTGCGCACCGCTGTGGGCCGCACGGTAGCTGTCGGTGTATAGATCCTGAATGTTGATGTTGCGGCTGGAGAAGAAATTGGCCAGCTGGTAGACGATGCCCGGATGATCCATGGCAATGACCTCCACCATGTAGGGTCGGCCGCCGGTCTTGGGCTCGTGTTCCTCGGTACGCTTGGAAATGACGGTCAGCCCCAGTTTCTTCTGCAGGGCGGGGAGCTGGGTTTCCAGCTTGGCCACGGCGCTCCAGGCGCCTTCCACCATCATCATGATGGCGAACTCGCCACCCAGTACGGTCATGCGGCTGTCGACGATGTTGCAGCCGGCGTCGGTGACGTGCAGGGCAAGGTCGTTGACGATACCAGGCCGGTCCTGGCCCAGGGCCGAGATGACGAGGTATTGCTGCTGGGTGGGTTGGGTGCTCATGGGGCCTCTGGGCGGGTAAGGGGATGGTTTGGGCGCATTGTAACCCAGGCGGCGCCCGGGCGGATAACCGTACGCCGCGCGGGACAGGATACGAGGGGGGCTACCTTGTACCTTGTCCCTCGTACCTCTCTTCTTGTAGGATGCAACGTTATTTTCGGCCGGACGGACGCCCCAGCGCGGCGTCCATAGCGGGGGAGCGAGCATGTTTCACGGCAGTATGGTGGCCCTGGTCACGCCGATGCGGGCGGACGGCAGCGTCGACGACGACAGCCTGCGTGGCCTGGTCGAATTCCATGTGACCAACGGCACCGACGCCATCGTGGCGGTCGGCACCACGGGCGAGGCGTCCACGCTCGATTACGACGAGCACTGCAGCCTGATTCGCCGGATGGTGGAGTTGGCTGATCGGCGCGTTCCGGTCATCGCCGGCACCGGTTCCAATTCCACCACCGAGGCCATCGAGCTGACTCGCTGCGCCATGGAGGCTGGCGCCGATGCCTGCCTGCTGGTGACGCCTTATTACGTCAAGCCCACCCAGGAAGGGCTGTACCGTCACTTCCGCACCGTGGCCGAAGCCGTACCCATTGCCCAGATTCTGTATAACGTGCCTGGCCGTACTGCCGTCGATATGAGTAACGACACTGTTGCCCGCCTGGCCGATATCAGCAATATCGTTGGCATCAAGGACGCCACCGGCAACCTGGAGCGGGGCAAGGAGCTTATCGAGCGCTGTGGTGATCGCATGGACATCTATAGCGGCGACGATGCCACGGCGATGGAGTTGATCCTGCTGGGCGCCAAGGGCGATATTTCCGTGACCGCCAACGTGGCGCCGCGCGCCATGCATGAAATGTGCGCTGCCGCCCTGGCTGGCGACCGTGTAGCCGCCCAGGCCATCAATGCCGACCTGGAACTGCTGCACAAGAACCTGTTCGTTGAGGCCAATCCCATTCCGGTGAAGTGGGCGCTGCATGAAATGGGGTTGATTCCGCCGGGGATCCGCCTGCCGCTGACGGAACTGTCCAACCAGCACCATGATACTGTGCGCCAAGCCATGAGACGGGCTGGTGTGCTTTAACCTGGGTGTTGCATTATTTGGGCATCAACGAGGAATTCTAGTGCGTAAAGGTATCGTCACTGCGGCTATCGTCGCGACTGTTTGTCTCCTGCTCTCCGGCTGTGCCGGCGATCAGGCCCGCAAGGCCGAGTACAAGCGTGCGGTAACCCTGCCACCACTGGAGTTTCCCCCCAATCTCACAGCGCCCGAATCGCAGGGCGAGTTGGAACTACCGCAAAGCTATTCGGCCCACGTCGCGCAGGCTGGCGACAGCACTGGCGTACAGGTGTTGCCGCAGCAGGCCAATGTACGCGTGCTGCGCGACGGTGGTATGCGCTGGTTGCAGGTGGATGCGGCGCCTGAGCAGCTGTGGGCCAAGTTGCGCGAATTCTGGCTGCAGCAGGGGCTGGAGGTGCGGATTGATGAACCGCAACTCGGCATCATGGAAACCCAGTGGGCCGAGAACCGGGCCGACGTGCCGGGTGACTGGATTCAAAGCATGGTGAGCCGGATCTTCAAAAGCGCCTATTCGGCACCAACGCGTGACAAGTTTCGTCTGCGGGTGGAGCGGGGCGAAGCATCTGACACGACGGAGATTTATGTTACCCACTATGGCGTGGAAGAGGTGCAGCGTGGCCAGAATGTGGAGTCCTATGACACCATCTGGCAGGGCCGCCCCTCCGATCCGGAACTGGTGGCGGAGATGCTCAACCGGATGATGGTGCACTTTGGTGCCCCACAGGCCTATGCAGATGCGCAGCTTGCCGCTGTACCTGTTGCCACTGAGGTCCGTGCCCGAATTGAAGGCACCACCCTACTGGTGAACGAAGCCTTCCCGCGGGCCTGGCGTCGTGTCGGCATTGCGCTGGATCGTGTTGGCCTGGTGGTGGAGGACCGCGATCGCTCCGCTGGCCTGTACTACATCCGTACCGTCGATCAGACTGCGCAAGCCGGCAAGTCCAAAAAGGGGTTTTTCTCAGGCCTGTTCTCCAGCGAAGAAGCGGTTGCCGAGCAGGAGGCTGCTGCCCGCGTTCATTTGCGCGATGTCGGCGACGTTACGCACGTTACCGTGCAGGACAAGAGCGGTGAACTTGATACTTCACCAGCAGCGGTGAAGCTCCTGCAGCAACTGGAGACGGAACTGCGGTGACCACCGTTTCGCGTTGCGGGTGTCGATGAACAGGCGCTCTTGTCGACCCGTTGTCGAAACTCGGAACCCCTTGTCGAGATGCGTTTCGCCTCCTTAGGCAGCGGCAGCCGTGGTAACGCCACTCTGGTTGAACAGGGTTCCACGCTGCTGCTCATCGATTGTGGTTTTTCCCTGCGTGAAACCGAACGGCGACTGTTGCGAGCGGGGCGTGATCCCGCAAAGGTCAGTGCCGTCCTGGTGACTCACGAACATGGCGATCACATCAGTGGCGTGGATCTGTTCGCGCGTCGCTATGGTGCACCCGTATGGCTTACTGCGGGCACACGTACTGCCTGCAGTGCGGAGATTGCTGGTTCCCAGGTATTCAATAGCCACACGCCGTTCACTATCGGTGATTTGGAAATTACCCCCTTCCCGGTACCGCATGATGCGCGCGAGCCCACGCAGTTTGTCTTCAGCAATGGTGCGCATCAACTCGGTCTGCTCACCGATACCGGTTCCCTCACGCCGCACATCGAGCAGCAACTCACCGCCTGCGATGCGCTGCTGCTGGAGTGCAATCACGATCGCACCATGCTGGCCAATGGTATCTATCCGCCAGTACTCAAGGCCCGCGTCGGGGGAGATTTTGGTCACCTGAGCAACATGCAAGCTGCGGCACTGCTGCAGCGTATCGACTGTTCCCGTTTGCAACATATTGTCGCCGCCCACCTCAGCGACAAGAACAACATGCCGCAACTTGCCGCTGCCGCGCTGGCTACTGCCCTTGATTGCAGTCACGACTGGATCGGCATCGCACGGCAGGATGACGGGCTGGAGTGGCGCGAACTACGCTGATGTATCGCTTCCGTGGTAGGTGGGAATAAACCCCCACCTATCGACATCCTTCCCGATAGTGCTTATAAATGATCAGTAATCCACTGATCGTTCTTAGTAAATTACTAAATATCAATAATTAGCCAAGGTTGGCCCCCTCCTGTGCAGGGATGCGACTATCTGCCGGGGAGAGGTGTTCATGCTCACGTTGATTCAGCGCCTGCTGGCGCGTTATTCCATACGCACCAAACTCTGGTTCGGATTTGGCATGTTGGTGGTGATCCTGGCCGTGGTGGTGTTGACTACCGTAGCCAGCCTGACGGCCACCCGCGGCAATATGGCGGAGGTGGTGCAGCGCATCCAGCCCACTGCACTGGATGCGCTGGAACTGGCGACACGTCTTGAGCACACCAGCGCCTCACTTGGTTTCTACCTGCTTAGCAAGGAGCCAAGCCAGCGCGAAGATTACCTGCACAACCTGCACCAGGTGGGTGAGCTGGTACAGCGTCTGCAACAGCAGACGCTGCTGCGTGATGATGCGGGATTGGCCGCCAAGGTTGCCGCGGTGGCGGAGAAGGTGAGCCAATTTGATGGTTATCGCGAGCGCATGCTCAAGCTGGCGCTGGACGACGGCGCCAATTTTCCCGCCATGCAATATGCCGGGATGAACGTCAATCCACTCAGCCAGCAGGCGCTGCAGCTGTTGTCGCAGATGATCATGGCGGAGGAGGATGAGGCAGCCAATGGGCAGCGCAAGCAGTTGTTGTTGTTGTTGGGGGAGCTGCGTTACGCGTGGACCAATGTAATGAACGCTATCCGCGGCTATCTGGCCTTCCGCGCAGACAGTGCGCTGGAGGAGATCCAGCTGCACCAGGATAACGTGGGCGTGCTCATGGAACGCTTGCACAAGCGTGCCGGCCAACTCAATTTTGAGCAGCAGGATGCCTTTGAACAGTTCGTCACTCTGCGCCAGCAGTTCCTGGCCAATTTTACGCAAATGAAGGCCTTGCACAGCAGTGAACAGTGGCGTACCGATGCCCATCTGGTGCGCAGCGAACTGGGGCCGCTGCTGGGCGAGAGCAAGCAACTGCTCGATGAGCTGGTACAGGAATTGCGCAGCCGCACCGAGCAGCGCAGTGATGCCCTGCTGACGCAGATCGACGTGACACGCGCTACCGTTTTGCTGCTGCTGGCCACCGGCCTGTTCCTCGGCGTGTTCGGCGCCTGGATCATCAGTCATCTGATTAGCAAGCCGCTGCGCATGGCCGTCAGCACCATGAATGACATCGCCGCCGGCGGCGGCAATCTGGCCTGCCAACTGCATGTGGATGGTCGTGACGAAATCGGCCAGCTGTGCATGGCCTTCAACCGTTTCGTGGAGAAGATTCGGGCGATCGTCAGTCAGGTGGCGGGCTCCACGGCACAACTGTCGGCGGCCGCCGAGCAGATGTCGCAGATCAGTTCCGACGCCAATCGTGGCGTGCAGCGTCAGCAGCAGGAGACCGAGCAGGTGGCGGCCGCCATGAACCAGATGGCGGCGACGGCGCAGGAGATGGCGCAGAACGCCGGTCTGGCCGCCGACTCGGCCGCCCGGGCGGACACTCAGGCCGCCGGTGGGCGCAAGGTGGTGGCGCAGACGGTGGACGCCATCGACAATCTGGCGCGCGCCGTGGAGCAGGCCGCCGAGGTGATTCATCAACTGGAAGACGACAGCGACAGCATCGGCACCGTGGTGGATGTGATCCGTGGCATCGCCGAGCAGACCAACCTGCTGGCGCTCAATGCCGCCATCGAGGCGGCGCGCGCCGGCGAGCAGGGGCGGGGGTTTGCCGTGGTGGCCGACGAGGTGCGCACCCTGGCCTCCCGCACCCAGCAGTCCACCGCCGAGATCAAGGCCATCATCGAGACCCTGCAGAAGGGCGCCAGCGATGCGGTGGCGATGATGACCAAGGGCCGGGTGCAGGCCAATGCCAGCGTGGAGCAGGCCGCCCGTGCCGGTGCGGCGCTGGAGGAGATCACCGCCTCGGTGGACAACATCACCGACATGAACCGCCACATTGCCGATGCCGCCAGCCAGCAGGAACAGGTGGCCGAGGAGATCAACCGCAACATCGCCAACATCACCCAGGTGGCCGAGCAGACCGCCGAGGGTACCCGGCAGCTGGCCGCTTCCAGTACCCAGTTGGCTGACCTGGCGGAGCAGTTGCAGGGACTGGTGGGACAGTTCAAGACCTGAGTCCGGGGTATCCCGTAAAACGCCTCTGCCGTCCCGCATGGCAGGGGCGTTTTTGCGTTAGAATCCCCCAACCCTGGTTCCCGGCGGCTGCTGTTGTCGGTCCTCTGTATAAAAAATAACCGTTGTTAATCATATAACTATGTCAGCCAGCTCCTATACCGCCGAATCCATCGAGGTGTTGTCCGGCCTCGACCCGGTGCGCAAGCGCCCGGGCATGTACACCGACACCTCGCGCCCCAACCATCTGGCGCAGGAGGTCATCGACAACTCGGTGGACGAGGCCATCGCCGGCCACGCCAAGACCATCGAGGTGACCCTGTACAAGGACGGCTCGCTGGCCGTCTCCGACGACGGCCGCGGCATGCCGGTGGACATGCACCCGGTGGAAAAGATGCCCGGCGTCGAGGTGATCCTCACCAAGCTGCATGCCGGCGGCAAATTCTCCAACAAGAACTACCAGTTCTCCGGCGGCCTGCACGGCGTCGGCGTCTCCGTGGTCAATGCGCTGTCGAAACACCTGGAGGTGTGGGTGCGGCGCGACGGCACGGAATACAACATCGCCTTCAAGGACGGCCACAAGGCCTCGCCGCTGGAGGCCGTGGGCGAGGTGGGCAAGCGCAACACCGGCACCACGGTGCGCTTCTGGCCCGACCCGCAGTTCTTCGACTCGCCCAAGTTCGCCGTGCCGCGCCTGAAGCATGTGATGCGCGCCAAGGCGGTACTGTGTCCGGGCCTGCGCATCACCTTCTTCGACGAGGCCGCCAACGAGCGCGAGGAGTGGCATTACGAGGACGGCCTGCGCGCCTATCTGCTCGATGAGCTGAAGGAGTGCGAGCTGCTGCCGGAAGACCCGTTCATCGGCAGCCTGGCCGGCAACACCGAGGCGGTGGACTGGGCGGTGGTGTGGCTGCCGGAGGGCGGCGAGCCGGTGGCGGAGAGCTACGTTAACCTGATCCCCACCGCCCAGGGCGGCACCCACGTCAACGGCCTGCGCACCGGCCTCACCGAAGCGATGCGCGAGTTCTGCGAGTTCCGCAACCTGTTGCCGCGCGGCGTCAAGCTGGCGCCGGAGGATGTGTGGGACAAGGTGAGCTACATCCTGTCGGTAAAATTGCAGGACCCGCAGTTCTCCGGCCAGACCAAGGAGCGCCTCACCTCACGCGAGTGCGCGCCTTTCGTCTCCGGTGTGGTGAAGGACGCCTTCTCGCTGTGGCTCAACCAGCACGTCGACATCGGCGAACGCCTGGCGGAGCTGGCCATCAGCACTGCGCAGAGCCGTCTGCGCGCCGGCAAGAAGGTGGCGCGCAAGAAGGTGACCCAGGGTCCGGCCCTGCCCGGCAAGCTGGCCGACTGCACCAGCCAGGACCCGTCACGCAGCGAGCTGTTCCTGGTGGAGGGTGACTCCGCCGGCGGTTCGGCCAAGCAGGCGCGCGACAAGGATTTCCAGGCCATCATGCCGCTGCGCGGCAAGATCCTGAACACCTGGGAGGTGGACCCGGCCGAGGTGTTGGGTTCGCAGGAGGTGCACGACATCGCCGTGGCCATCGGCGTCGACCCCGGCTCCGACAATCTGGAGGGTCTGCGCTACGGCAAGGTGTGCATCCTCGCCGACGCCGACTCCGACGGCGCCCACATCGCCACCCTGCTGTGCGCGCTGTTCGTGCGCCACTTCCGCCCGCTGGTGGCCAATGGCCACGTCCACGTCGCCATGCCGCCGCTGTTCCGCATCGACATCGGCAAGGAGGTGTATTACGCCCTGGACGAGGCCGAGAAGCAGGGCGTGCTCGATCGCATCGCCGCCGAGGGCAAGCGCGGCAAGGTCAGCGTCACCCGCTTCAAGGGCCTCGGCGAGATGAACCCGCTGCAGCTGCGCGAGACCACCCTGGCGCCGGATACGCGCCGCCTGGTGCAGCTCACCATCGAGCCGGGCGACGACACCAACCAGCTGCTCGACATGCTGCTGGCCAAGAAACGTTCCGGCGAGCGCAAGAGCTGGCTGGAGCAGAAGGGCGACCTGGCGGAGGTATGAGGCAATGAAGCATCTCGTACTCGTCGCCCACGGTAGCCGCCGCGAGGCCTCCAACGAGGAGGTGCGCAAGATTGCCGCGCGCCTCAAGGAACTGGCCGGTGCGCGCTATGCCGATGTCACTGCCGCCTTTCTCGAACTGGCCGAGCCGAGCATCCCCGGCGCCATCCAGTGCTGTGTCGAGCGCGGTGCACAGGAGGTGGTGGTGCTGCCCTATTTTCTGTCGCAGGGGCGCCACGTGGCTACGGATGTTCCAGAGCAGGTGCAGCCCAAGCAGATTGAACATCCGCAGGTGCAGATCACCATCGCCCCTTACCTCGGCGCGGCGGAGGAAGGCATCGCCGCCATCCTGCTGGAGCTGGCGCAATAAGAACACTGAGCGAACGTCATGGCTGAAACTACCGAGATGAATTACGAAGGCGTCGAGCGCCTGCCGCTCAAGGCCTTTACCGAGAAGGCGTACCTGGATTACTCCATGTACGTGATCATGGACCGCGCCCTGCCGCATATCGGCGATGGCCTCAAGCCGGTGCAGCGCCGCATCGTTTACGCGATGAGCGAGCTGGGGCTGAAGGCCGGTGCCAAGTACAAGAAGTCGGCACGCACCGTCGGTGACGTGCTGGGCAAGTTCCATCCCCATGGCGACTCGGCCTGCTACGAGGCGATGGTGCTGATGGCGCAGCCGTTCTCCTACCGCTATCCGCTCATCGACGGCCAGGGCAACTGGGGCGCACCGGATGACCCGAAATCCTTCGCCGCCATGCGTTACACCGAATCGCGCCTGGCGAAGTTCTCCGACCTGCTGCTCACCGAGGTGGATCAGGGCACGGTGGACTGGGTGCCCAATTTCGACGGCACGTTGGAAGAGCCGTCGATCCTGCCGGCACGCGTGCCCCATGTGCTGCTCAACGGCACCACCGGCATTGCCGTGGGCATGGCCACCGACATCCCGCCGCACAACCTGCGTGAGGTGGTGAGCGCCTGCGTACGCCTGCTGGAAGAGCCCAAGGCCAGTATCGAGCAGCTGTGCGAGCACGTGCAGGGGCCGGACTATCCCACCGAGGCGGAGATCATCACCCCGCGCGCCGATCTGCTGAAGATGTATCACAGCGGCGGCGGCAGTGTGCGCATGCGTGCCAAATGGGAGCGCGACGAAGGCGATATCGTCATCACCGCGCTGCCCTACCAGGTGTCCGGCGCCAAGGTGCTGGAGCAGATCGCCCAGCAGATGCAGCAGAAGAAGCTGCCCATGGTGGAGGACCTGCGCGACGAGTCGGATCACGAAAACCCGACGCGCCTCGTCATTGTGCCGCGCTCCAACCGCATCGACGTCGACGAGCTGATGAACCACCTGTTCGCCACCACCGATCTGGAGCGCAGTTACCGCGTCAACATGAACGTGCTCGGCCTCGACGGCCGGCCGCGGGTGAAGAACCTGCGCGAGATGCTGGTGGAGTGGCTGGAGTTCCGCCTCCGCACCGTGCGCCGCCGCCTGGAGCATCGCCTCGACAAGGTACAGCGTCGCCTGCACCTGCTCGACGGCCTGCTCATCGCTTTCCTCAACATCGACGAGGTGATCCACATCATCCGCACCGAGGATGAACCCAAGCCGGTGCTGATGGCACGCTTCGGCCTGTCCGACGAACAGGCCGAGGCAATCCTCGAACTCAAGTTGCGCCACCTGGCTAAGCTGGAGGAGATGAAGATCCGCGGCGAGCAGGACGAACTGGCGCAGGAGCGCGATGCCCTGGAAAAGACCCTGTCGTCCGAGGCGCGGCTGAAGACCCTGGTAAAAAAGGAGCTGATCGCCGATGCCGAAGCCTATGGCGATGCGCGCCGCTCGCCGCTGATGGAGCGTGCCGCCGCCCAGGCCCTGGACGAGACGGCGCTGGTGGGCGTGGAACCGCTCACCGTGGTGCTGTCGGAAAAGGGTTGGGTGCGTGCCGGCAAGGGCCACGACCTCGACCCCACCGGCCTCAGCTACAAGGCCGGCGACGGCTACAAGGATGTGGCACGCGGCAAGAGCAACCAACTGGCCACCTTCATCGACTCCACCGGCCGCAGCTATTCGCTGCCGGCCCATACGTTGCCCTCGGCGCGCGGCCAGGGGGAGCCCTTGTCCGGCCGCGTCAACCCGATAGCCGGTGCGACTTTCGAGAGCGTGCTGATGGGCGAGGACGAGGAGCTGGTGCTGCTCGCCTCCGACGCCGGTTATGGCTTCGTCGCGAAGCTGTCCGATCTGCATGCACGCAACAAGGCCGGCAAGAATGTGCTCAACCTGCCCAGCGGCGCCAGGGTACTGCCGCCGCAGCGGGTGGGCGACTACGCCAGTGATCTCATCGCCGCTGCCACCAACGACGGCCGCTTGCTGGTGTTTCCGCTCAGCGAACTGCCGCAGATGCCGCGCGGCAAGGGCAACAAGATCATCGGCATCCCAGCCAACAAGGCCGCCCTGCGCGAGGAATACGTAATCGCCACGGCGGTGATACCCGCCGACGGCGCGGTGACCCTGTTTGCCGGCAAGCGCCATATCACCCTCAAGGCCGGTGACCTGGAGCACTATCGTGGCGAGCGCGGTCGGCGCGGCAACAAGCTGCCGCGTGGTTTTCAACGTGTCGATGCGATGATGGCGGGAGAAAAGATCTGACCTGTGGTTAGATGATCCCAATCAAGGGCTGCCAATACGCCCGCGGAGTATTGAAGGTGTGACGATGAGTGATGACGACAAGGTCAAGCCAAAAGTGCTGATTGCCGATGACTCGCGCCTGATCCGCGCCAGTTTTGCCAAATACTTGGGCGAAGAGTTCGATATTCGTCAATGCGAAAATGGCGAACAGGCCCTGGCATTGCTGGAACAGGAAGGGGATTTCAGCCTGGTTTTTACAGATCTGTCCATGCCACGCATGGATGGCTATGAGTTACTCGATAGAATCCGCAATCATGATGATCCGTCGTTGCACGATTTGCCGGTTATCGTCGTGACGGGAAAGGAAGACGCCGAACAAGACAAGGAGCGCATGCTGGGACTCGGTGCCACCGATCTTATAAACAAGCCGTTTCATTCATCCGAATTGGTGTCCCGTGCAAGAGGCTATGCCACATTGCGCAGGAAAGTGGCCAAGTTGGAGCAGAAGGTTCCAGTCGACACCCTAACCGGTCTGGTTACGCGCGAATATTTCCTGGCGCAAGGTGACAAGCATGTGGCCTTGGCGCGGCGCCAAGGCTTCAAGATTACCATTGCGCGCGTTGCGATTACCAACCTGGAGCAGCTGAAGCAGGATTTTGGCGTGTCGCGGGTGATTAAAATGATGGCCATCGTAGCCAAGGTATTGCGGGAGAATATCCGCACGGAGGATATCGCTGCCAGTTTCGGAACTGGCCAATTTGCGTTGCTTTTACCCGGCGCCGAGCCGCAGGCCACTGTCCAAGTCTGGGCCAGACTCCGTCACCGCATGGCCAATTTTGAACTCAAGGTCGGTGAGAAGAAGGCGTGCCTGGTATTCGCCAGTGGTATTTCGTCACAGCGAGTGGACGAATCTGTGGATGGATTTGGCCAATTGTTGCAGCAGGCGGAAGACAGCCTGCAGACAACATTGCGCCCTGCCGATACCGTTCCGCCGGAGCCGGTAGTGGTTCCGGCGGTTGCTGAGACAGAAAGGGAGATCGAGAGTGTGGATAAGCTGCTTATGCAGCTCCAGAATAACGAAGCCCCCCTACGGCAACAAACGTTGGCCGCCATGCATGCGGTGCTGCCACTGTTGCATCTGGCCAATCACCAGCTTGAGCTGGAACTGGATGATGTTCTCAATACTTTGATGTGGCGGTTGAGGGAGGGGGAGGTACAGGGTCCAGCCGCCTGAAGTAGGTAGTCGTTTATTCGTCGTCGCGTTTTTCTTGCAGGGCGCGCAGTTTGTCGAGCACCCGTTCCGCCCGCACGATATGTGCACCGACGCGCTCATTGCCGGGATCGAGTTGCTGTGCTTTGCGCCAGGCCGCCAGTGCCTGTTCATATTTGCCGTTGCTGTAGAGCGCAATCCCGTGTTCAGTGTGCCGGTTCACTACCTCGGCAACTTCAGCATTCAGCTCACTGCGCAGTTGTGGCAATTCATCCGGTGGTGATGGCTGTAACTCCAGTAATGCCAACAGGCGCTGTGCCTCAACCCAGTTTTTATTACGGTAGGCATGATGGTAACGCTGCAGCAATTCCTGGGTCTCCTCCTCCCGGGACGGCTTGTTGGCGGATTTGATGACAGCGGGGGCCGGAGGGCCAAGTCGTCGCAGCAACTCCTGGTTCGCCTCCTTGGCCTCGGGGCTGGGATTCAGACGCAGCGCAAGAGAGAGACTGCGACGCGCCTTATCCAGCTCCTTGCGCTCCAGTGCGGTGCGACCAAGACGGATCAACTCATTACCGACGTGTTCTGCATCTGTGTGGGCACTTTTTACCTCACGCTGGATGCGCCACGAGTGTGGATCGACACTGGCGAGGGTGTTGTATACCGGTAACAGGCGGAGCAGCCCCTCAGCACGCGCCAGCAGCAAATCCAGTCCCAGTTCATCTAGGCGGGCAGCCTGCAGCTGCAACAAGCGGCGCTGGTTATCTTGCAGCACAGCGCTGTCCGGCAGGCGCGACAGTGCTTGTGCCTGAAGTTCCAGTGCCTGAGTCCACTTCCCCTGGCCGGCTAGTTCGGTGGTTTTGGCAACCGTCTTGCGCTCATATTGTGTGGCTTGGCGCAGGATGGTTTCGCGCTTCTTCATCAGCTGGCTATAGTCGGGATGCCCCGTCTTGACGTGCTCCAGCGCGGCGAGTGCCTTGCCATATTCCTGCTGTTCCATCCAGCGATCGACATGGCTCTCTACTTCGCCGCTGACACTGGCGAGATATGCGCAGCCGTTCAGTGACAGCAGTAGTAGTAGGGGGAGCAGGCGGCGGAACATCAGACGGCTTGGCCGCTGCATCGCTGACGCAGGATGTGGTGGTAATGCTGTTCCAGCTGACTGCGTAGCGGTTCGGTCAGGTCCAGCACTTCAAAGGTAGCTACCGGGTGTTGTTTGCCGCGCAGGCGGATGGTTTCGTGTTTACGGCTGATGAGTTTGTCTGCGAGTACGGGAAGGTTGTGCATCACCTTGCTGATGATGATTTGATCCGCGCCAGCTACTGTGGACAGTCGTGATGCAATATTCACCGCATCCCCCACTACGGTGTAGTCCATACGGTCATGCGATCCCATATTTCCGGCCAGCATTATGCCGGAGTTGCAGCTGACGTGGAAATGCACGGGTATCTGGCCATCGGCTTGGCGTTGGCGGTTTAATTCGCTGATCAGACGTTGGATCAGTACAGCACAACAGACTGCATTGAGGGTGTGTAGTTCATCAGCTTGCGGTACGCCGAAAACCAGCATGGCACAGTCACCCATGTATTTGTCCACGTGTCCCTGATAGGCCTGTGCCGCCTGTGCGATTACACCGAAATAGTCATTGAGAAGAGTACTGATTTGCTGCGGTGTCAGTGATTCAGATAATGCCGTAAAGCCCGCGATGTCCGCAAACAGTACGCTTGCCTCCACATGTTGACCGCCGAGTTGAACTTGATCCAAGTCACTCAGCACTTCTCGGGCCACTTTGGGAGAAACATAGCGCGAGAATACCTGTTCCACCTGTTCCTTACGCACCAAGCCATCACTCATGGTGTTGAATGCCTGCATGAGGGTACCGAGTTCATCGTTGCGCCGCTCTGCGAAACGGAAGCTGTAATTGCCTTGGGAAATCTGCAGACTGGCATCCATCAAGTCGTTGATAGGGCGAGACAGGCGTTGGCCAAGGATGATCGCTGCGACGGCGCCCAGGAAGACCATCAACAGTGTCGCGGTGGTAACGGCACGCAGTGTATCGCGTTGTGCCTGGCTCAGCTGCGAATGATCAAAGGTGAGTAACACATAGCCGATAATCAGTTCACGTACCACGATCGGGGCAGAAAAGGCGATCATCCCACGGTCTTTGCCTTGTGACAGTGATTCCCATTCCATGGTCGTGATGATGGCGGCATCAGTGGCCTGCCCCAACAGCTGTTGCAAATGACGTGCGGGAGGAGTCTCACCTTCACTTGCCAAGGGTTCAAGCTCATCGGAGTAAATGGCGGCACCGCGTACCCCGCCATGGCGCATCATGCCACCGGCAGCCAGACGCAATGCCAGCACATCACCGGCGAGCAAGGGTTCTTTGACCGTTTCGGCCATCTGGCCGATCAAGGCGTGGCCGAAGTGATTCATTTGTTGGCGCAGCAGCCGTGTCTGATTATCGACCACGACCATACCGAGCAGCGACATCCCCAATGTGATGACCAAGGTAATGACCAAAGCCAGTTTGTAGGCGATGGGAAAGTGCCGGGGCTGCAGGTTCTGCCACAGCTGTGAGGCGTGGGACGGCAGGGACGCTATCTGCTGGAGAATCCTCATTGTGGCGTCGCGTGCCGTTCGTAGTGTGGTGCTGCCTGCAGGCATGGTCTTGGTATTTCGACTGTAGGGCTTCAATGGTAACACGGGCGCGGTAGCTGCTGGATCGACCTCAGCGTGAGTCCATGCCAGGTGCAAACTGCTGGCATTCGCGGAAGATGCGCTTGTCGCACTGCCGGCAGATGTTGTGGTCCAGCTTGTCGTTGACGACGGTCTTCAGTGCCTCGGTCTTGGAGTGGAAGATGTTCTCGTCGCCGATGGTCTTGATGTAGCCGCCCTTGTGCAGGATGCTGCACACCGTGTCCTTGACCTCGTACAGGTAGAAGCCGCCGCCCAGCTTGTGGCGCCGCTCCGCCTCCTGGGTCAGCATCTCGGCGCCGGCCAGATCGACGAAGTTGATCGCCTTGGCCACCAGAAGCAGGTGTTTCTGCTGCGGGTTGAGCGTATCCACGTTCTGCATCGCCTGCTCCACGTGATTGATGGCGCCGAAGAACAGCGAGCCCTCAATGCGCATGATCTTGAGCTGCGGGCATTCTGGCAAGGCCGGGTCGGTGGTGAAGGCGCGCTTCTCGTGCGTCGGGTCCGGCACGCGGCTCAGGATGCGTGGGCGCGAGGTGCGGTTGAGATAGAATACCAGGGACAGCATCACGCCGAGCAGGATGGCGAATTCCAGTTCCAAGAACAGGGCGCCGAAGAAGGTGGCGCCGAGCACGATGGTTTCGCTGCGGCTGACGCGGATGATCTGGCCGATGTGGTGAAAATCGATCAGGCCCCAGGCCACCAGGAACAGGATGCCGGCCATGGCCGCCACCGGCAGGTAGGCAGCGAGCGGGGCGACCAGCAGCACGATTAGCGCCAGGGCGCCGGCGGCGAACACCGAGGCCAACGGGGTCTGTGCACCGGCGGCGAAGTTGACGCCGCTGCGGTTGAAGGAGCCGCTGCTCGGATAGGCGGAGAAGAAGGCGCCGAGCATGTTGGACAGGCCCTGGCCGACGAACTCCTGATTGCCGTCGATGCGCTGCTGCGCCTTGTTGCCGATGGAGCGGGCGATGGATACCGCCTCGGTGATGGCCAGCAGGGCCACGGCCACCGCGCTCGGCGCCAGCTGCTTGATGGTATTGAGTGACAGGTCGGGCAGGGACAGCGGCGGCAGGTGGGTGGGGAGTGCGCCCACGGTGCGGATGCCGGTGGTTTCCACGCCGAAGGCCAGGTTGAGGGCCAGGGCAAACAGGCTACCCAGCAGCATGGCGATGATCATGTAGATGCGGCGCGCGTAACGTCGTGCCACGATGCCCGTTACCAGCGTCACCATGCCGACGGTGGTGACATAGGGGTTGATCACGTCCAGCTGCTGGAAAAAGGCGTAGATGATTTCGTAGAAGTGGCTGCCGCGGGGGATGTCCAGGGCGAAGAAATTCTTGATCTGGCTGGCGGCGATGAGGATCGCCGCGCCGGCGGTGAAGCCGACCACTACCGAGTGGGAGATGAAGTTGACCAGGCTGCCCATCTTGGCCAGGGCCATGACCAGCTGCAGCACGCCGACCAGGAAGGCGAGGGTGATGGCGAGGCGCACGAAGTCGGCACTGCCTGGTTCGGCCAGGGGGCTGAGGGAGGCGAACACCACGATGGAGATGGCGGTGGTGGGGCCGGAGACCAGATGCCAGGAGCTGCCCCACAGTGCGGCGATCACCGCCGGCACCATGGCGGCGTAGAGGCCGTATTCGGGCGGCAGCCCGGCGATGGTGGCGAAGGCCACGCCCTGGGGCAGGACGATGACGGCGCCGGTCAGTCCGGCCAACAGGTCGGCGCGAGTGGTTTCGCGGGTGACACGAGGCCACCAGCGCAGAAAGGGAAACAGTTTCACCCAGATCAGGCTACATTGTGCGACGACGTTCATCGGTATGATGTTCAAGGGTTATGCCCCATTGTAGGGGGACAGTGAGAATGATGGGGTGCGGATATTATATAGTAGTTTGCTTATATTCTGGTTCTGAAAAATTGCCTGTCGGCAAGGAACCGTCTTGATGTGGATTTGTCTCTCATGTGGCGTGCCGCTGGCACTTGAACGGCGGGAGCTATGCCCATATCAATAACATGGCTATACACCGAATCCATTGACAGCATAAGGAGCGAACAAGCTGCCATGAAGCGAGTTTTCCTGTTCCTGGTTACCAACCTGGCCATCATCGTGGTACTCAGTATCACCCTGCGCCTGCTCGGGGTGGAGCGTATCCTCGACGCCCAAGGCGTAGACCTCAATCTCAATGCCCTGTTGGTATTCGCCGCCGTGTTCGGTTTCGGTGGTTCCTTCATCTCTCTGGCCATCTCCAAATGGACCGCCAAGCGTCTGACCGGCGCCCGGGTGATCGAACAGCCGCGTAGCGCCACCGAGCAGTGGCTGGTGGCGACGGTACGGCGCCAGGCGCAGCAGGCCGGCATCGCCATGCCGGAGGTGGCCATCTATGATGCGCCGGAGATCAACGCCTTTGCCACCGGCCCGACCCGCAACAACGCCCTGGTGGCGGTGAGTACTGGCCTGTTGCAGAAGATGAGCCAGGACGAGGCCGAGGCGGTGCTGGGCCATGAGGTCAGCCATGTGGCCAACGGTGACATGGTGACACTGGCCCTGATCCAGGGTGTGGTGAACACCTTCGTCATCTTCCTGTCGCGCGTCATCGGCCATTTGGTGGATCGCGTGGTGTTCAAGACCGAGCGTGGGCACGGCCCGGCGTTCTGGATCACAACCATCATCGCCGAGCTGGTGCTGGGCATCCTGGCCAGCATCATCGTCATGTGGTTCTCGCGCCAGCGGGAATTCCGTGCCGACACCGGTGGCGCCAACCTGTCCAGCTCGCGCAAGATGATTGCGGCGCTGGAGCGGTTGCAGATGAATCACGGTGCCGGCCAGCTGCCGGACCAGATGGCGGCCTTTGGCATTGCCGGTGGCCTGGGCAGCGGCATCAAACGCCTGTTCATGTCGCATCCGCCGCTGGAGGAGCGTATTGCGACGCTGAAGAGCCGCACCGCGATTTGATACAGAGTGAGACGCAAAAAGAAGGCCGGCAATGCCGGCCTTCTTTCTATTGCCCGGAAATGACTCAACTGGCGTTGAAGTCGTAATTCATCTCCGTACCAGGCTCCTGCAGGAAGTAGCCCTGAATGTAATCGATGCCACAGGACCAAAGTGTTGACAACGTATTGGCGTCCTCGACGAATTCGGCAATGGTCTTTTTGTTGACCTCCTGCGCCATGGCCGTGATCTCTTTCACGCGGGCCTGATTTTCTTCGTTTTGCGCAATATTACGGATGAGATTGCCATCAATTTTGAGGTAATCGACCTCGGCATAGCGCAGCAGATTGGCATAGTTGGGCGCCAGGCCGAAGTGATCGAGGCCGGCTTTGATGCGCAATTGATGTAGCCCATCAATGAGTGGCTTGATCAGCTTCAGATTACTGCTGGCCACCGCCTCATTTAGCTCCAGGGTCAGATAATCTCCCTCGACCTTGGCCGCTTTGAGCAGATCACGCAGCCAAGGTAGCAACTTATCATCGCGCAAAGACTCGCTGGAGACCTTGACGAAAAAATTGGTGTGGCGACCGGCGCGGCGACGTTCCACCAGCGCCTTGACGGTGTGTGCCAATACCCAGCGATCAACACCACCCATCAGGCCGGCCTGTTCGGCAGCCGGCATAAATTCATTTGGTAGCACCTGTTTGCCCTCGTCGTCGAGCATGCGCAGCAGTACCTCGTAATTTTCCATCGGGTCGCTGTGCAAGCTGACTATGGGCTGATACAGGAGCAGGAAGCGATTATCACGCAGCGCCGTCTTGAGCTGTTTGACGCGCAGCGCAGCCTGCTCGCGCTCAACCATGCCCTCCGTCCGCGGGTTATAGAGATAGAAGCAATTGCCGGAGGCGGTAGCCTTGCGCCAAGCTTTCTCGCTACGTTGCAGCAGCTCGTGGACGTCATGCAAATCTTCATGGTAAAGCGCGATACCGATGCTGCAAGTGAGGCTGACGGTCTGGTCGTTGGCGTCGAAGATATTTTCCTCTACCGACTGCAGAATTTTTTTGGCGACCACTTGGGCATCTTCCTCTTCCACCCCTTGCATGATCACGGTAAATACTTCTGCATCAAAGCGTGCCACGATGTCACCTTCACCCGGCAAGTGCTGTTTTAGCAGGGTCGCAAAGTCCGTCAGCACCAAATCGCTACCAGCGATACCTATACGCTCGCGCAGGGACTTGAAGTCATCTGGTGCAATATAGAGCAGGGTGCCATGTACACCGCCCTGTCCCACCATATTCTGCAACATGGCCATGAAATACTGTCGGTTATAGGCGCCGGTAAGCAAGTCATGTTTGGTCAGCGAATCGAGTTTGGCCTCCAGCTCCTTACTCATGGACTGATCGCGGATGATTATCTGGATGCAGGATTCACCCTCGTAGCTGGCGGGTGAAAAGTCCATGGTAATATTGAATTCACCACCGTCTGCCCTGCAGCCATGAATATTGAGTGAGTCACTGTTGGTCCGCCCCTTGAGATAGCCGCGCAGGAACTCCTTGAATTTACCGTGATCCGATGGAGATACCATGTCCATCATCGGCATACCCTCGATCTCTTCCAGTACCGAATAGCCGAACATCTGCAAATAGGATTCATTGGCATAGATATACATGCCTTCGTGTACATAGGCGATGGCGTCGCGTGAGCTGTCCACCAATGATTGGGCACGGCGATTAGCTTCCTGCAGAAGGGACTCGCATTCGTGATGGCGACGGCGCTTGAGGACATCGTCAAATTCGCGGACTAAGGTGTGGACCAGGCAGGTGGGGTGTTCCAGACTTACCACATCGCGTGCGCCGGCCTTGAGGATATCGCCGACGCTGCTATCGTCGACGGAGTCCACCAGTACGATGAGGGGAAGCTCAAGCTCGGTCTGCGCGATGATGCGCAGGGCTTCGAGCGGGGCGCAGTGCGGAATATCGGCCTTGGTTAGTACCATATCCCAGCCATGCTGCGCCAGCAGTTCGCGCAAGTCCTCGTCGTCCTCGGCGCGTTCGGTACGCACGGCCTGCCCGGCGTTACGCAGCAGGCTGCTTACAACTTCGGCATGGTTGGATGAATCATCAATGACGATGAGCCGAAGGATCTCTTCTGTTTTTACCATTTAGTGCGGTCTTCTGAATTGGTTGCGTCTGATCGCTATTCTATCGGGGAACAACTCCATTCGCTTACAGATCGGTCCAAAGCGAGGAATAGTCGGTTGGATGAGAGGGGGACGTATCGGGCCGTATTGCCCCAGTCCCGGTATTGCTGGGCCCCAAATCCTCGAAGGTGAATTGGGCGAACGAGCCGGTTCGCTCCCGCAGGCCGCTGAGTATCAGGTTGTGTTCACTATTGTCAAATTGTACCAGTAGTGTGGTGCCTACGCCGAACAGCACGGGAGGGACAAGGAGCGTCTGTGGCTGCGGTGGTTCCTTTATTTCCGGTATGTTGATGATGCGCTGGTACTCCGTCAATTGGCCATTTTCCTGCCGTATCCGTGCTGCGGCAGGGCGAGCTTCGTTGGCGAGTTTCTGAACCCCCATTTCCAACCCATCGGGGCCGCTGTGCCGGATCCAGCGTACCACGCCGATATTCCAGTTGGCCTCATCGGCCTCGCCGTGCGGGCGGATACCGATCAATTCACCGACTTGCACGCCCAAGGTATCACTGCCTTGGCGGGCAATGCGAAAACCGCCGCTACTTTCATCGTGCACCTGCCAATTCTGCATTACGAGGGGCGATGTTTTGGCCGCCGTTTGCTGAGCCAACTCCGGTTTGGCATGGACTTTAGGTTTGGGTTTGTGCATATCCCAGACGTCGTCCTTCATATCGCTTGCCGCAGCCACTACGCGGCTGGAAAAGGTGGATGCCTTGCGGAACAGGGCCTCTGGCCCCAGGTCATTGTCCACAGTAGTGATGTTGCGCAGTGCGCTTACCAGACCAAGCGCACGGTGCACTGCCGTGAGACCGACCACCAACTCCGCCTGGAGGCTCCTGTTGTTGCGAATATATGCCCGTTTGGGCGGGACCCCCCAGGTCATGTTCAGCCGACGCAGCAGGTCCACCGTCAGGCTATTGCCGAGCCGATGCTTCATCTGGGTGACTGTACCGCCCGCGACCAGTTCCAGTTCCTCATGCACGGCATCGGTGAGGCGCTGCAAATCGATAAGGCGGCAGTGGCGATCATCACATTGGAAGTGGTTGAAGGCGAGGTGGCTGGGTTCCTCGTTACTGCCCAAATGGTCCACGAATAGTGCTGCATCATGATTGGCTTTGGCACTGTAGGGTTTTAGTTGCGCCAGGTGAGCCCAGACCTCCAGCGCAGCATATACCGTATTAACTTCGCCCTGGCGCAAGCGATATGGCGTGGCAAGAGCCAGCAACAGCGCCTGCACGTAGGCCGTGGTGATACTGGTCTTGGGGCGAATGACCTGTTCCTTGTCGGTGACCGGGGATTGGTGCAGGCGCCTGCTTTCAGCATAACGGTACAAGCGGTGCAGATCGGCCCAGGTTTCCTGTGGTGAAGGCGCGTAGATCTGATAACTGGTCAGCAATACCCGATTGAGGTAGCGCACGGCACGGTGCAACATGATGGTCAGGGAACGGCGGCTATGGAACAGAAAGTTACGTGCCAGCATGTCCTCAATGGCAATCTTGTAGCCTAGGGCCATTTCGTTGTATAGCTCGGTGGCCAGGTTGGCGATGCGTTGGGTCTTGGTTTGCAGGGGGAAGGTCAGACCAGTGAAACGTTTGTGCAGCGCCAGGCTGACATAGGCTACCGGTTCGCGCAGGGCTTCCAGCAGGCGGTAACGTTCGTTCCAGGGGATGCGCAGCCGGTTGCTTTCATGCAGGGCACCGAATACCAGGCGTGCGGTTTCGCCGACATTACCCATGGGCAAGTGGGTGATCCAGGCCTCTACGTTCTGTGGTTTGGTGTCGAAGGAGTCTTTGCCGGACTTGTGTTGCTCCGGCAGGTTGAATCCGATGTGGCCTTTTCCCTCTGCCATGCAGCATCCTCGGGTTGATGTACGAGTGTGGCGTCGACGCCACGTGCTAGCATATCAATTCGGATGCAAAATTTCAGCCCGGATCAAGACCCTGCAGCATCAAGCCGGGGGATGTGTAGCCGTTTCGGCACAGGCGCGCCAGCGTGCGAAACAATCCAGTCCACAGTAGTGGTGAACATACTCGGGTCCTTCGACAGTGACGGCGACAGAACCCGGAATTTCACTCAGGCAGACCTCGCACTGGATGCGTTCGGGTTCGCTGGGTACAGGTTTTTCCGTAATCACCTGTCTCATGGCAAATCTCCTCCTTTCGTAGGGGATGCCATGAAGTATAGTCAATTCCTTGTTTATTGGTTGGTTTCTTCGTTGCCGGTGAGGCGACGTGTACCGAGACGTTGGCCCATATGTATGCCGGCCCCGGGCTTGATGGTCTCAGCCCAGTCCAGTGCCTGTGGGCCGAACAGCACGATCACCGTTGAGCCCATGTTGAAGCGGCCCATTTCTTCACCGCGTGCCAGGCGGATGGGGTGCTCCTCGCTGTCATAACGCCAGCGGCGCATCACGCGGCCGGCGGGTGGGGTCACCACACCTTGCCATGCCGTTTCGATGCTGCCGACGAAGACTGCGCCTACCAGCACCATGGCCATCGGGCCTGCTGCAGTATCAAAGAGGGTGATGACGCGCTCGTTGCGGGCGAACAGTCCGGGCACACCGCGTACGGTTGCGGGGCTGACCGAGAACAGGCGTCCCGGAATGTGCACCATTTCGCGCAGGGCACCGTCGAGGGGCATGTGGATGCGGTGGTAGTCACGCGGTGAGAGATACAGGGTGGCAAAGCTGCCGTCCTGGAAAGGGGCAGCACGTTGCTCCGAGCCCCCCAGCAGTTGCTCCAGGCTGAAATCATGGCCTTTGGCCTGGAACAGGCGACCGTCCACGATGCGTCCGGCCTGACTGACTGTACCGTCCACCGGGCAGGCGATGTCGTAGGGATCGTCTACCAGCGGGCGCGCCCCCGGTTTGAGGGCGCGGGTGAAAAAGGCGTTGAAGTGCTCGTAGGCGTGCGGGTCCGGCTCCTGTGCTTCTTCCATATTGACCTGGAAGCGGTCGACGAACCAATCGGTAAAGGGCTCACGGAAGGCTGCCCAGCGGATGCGGGTCAGCCCCTGCATCAGGCGTGACAACAGGTGTCCGGGCATCAGGTATTGTGGCCAGGTCTTGAGATTGTCCATGAGCGGGACCGGGTTGTCGGCTGGCTGTTGCATGAGATTGGCTCGTCAGCGGTGGCGGAGGTCGCGAATTGTACGGTAGCTGTCACCGATCAGGGTGGCATTTTGCATCGGGGTATACCGTGCATGATAGCGCCCCTGGCTATCGATGAGCAGGATAACTGCGCTGTGGTTGACCACATAGTTGTCACTGCCAGGGATCTGCTCGATGGCATAGCTGATATTCAGGGCTGCCGTGAGGTGCTCGAGGGTGGCCGGATCGGTGCTGGCAGCAAGAAAACTGGGGTCGAAGTGCTGCACATAGCCCTTGAGGATCTCCGGCGTGTCGCGTTGCGGATCGAGCGTAATGAACAGAAAGCGGGTGTCGGCCAGGAGGTCTGGGCTCCGGGCCAGCTGCCGCCGTACCTGTTGCAGGGTGTACAGCGTGGTAGGGCAGATGTCAGGACAGTGGGTATAGCCGAAAAACACAAAGGTCCATTGGCCGTGGAACCAATCGGAGCCGAGCGGATTGCCATCGGCGTTGTGCAGTACGATGTCGGGCAGCGGATGCACCCCGGGCAGTACGATGCCTTCCAGCTCCCGTGGTAACGGTGCCGTGCGGGCAGGTTTCTGCCAGCTGGCGGGGAGCCACAGCCAGTACAGTGCTGCGCTGAGAGCCATGATGAGCAGCAGCAGGAGGGGGAGGCGCAATCGTTCCATCAGGTGGGTATTATCGCATCAGTCGGTGGCTGGGTCACCGGCGGCTTGCGTTGTGGCGTGAGGACAGGTACTTTACTGTATAAATAACCATGATAGGGCTTGTCCATGTCCAATATCAGCATGCTGATCCCGAAATACCGGCATCCAGTATGGAGCACGGAACTGGAAGATGTGCCCCTGTCCGCGGTGGATATGGTGGAAGTGCCGCTGCTTGGCTATATCACTGCCGGTAGTCCGGTGGAATTGAACGAGGGCCGGGAGCAGGTGGCGGTGCCTGCTACCATGGTGCGCAAGAACTCCTACGCCCTGCGTGTACGCGGTCATTCCATGATCGAGGACAATATCCAGGACGGCGACATCGTAATTATCGAAAAGCGCGAGAGTGCGGCCAACGGCCAGTCGGTGGTGGCGATGATCAACGGTGAGCAGGTGACGCTGAAGAAGTTCTACGTCGAGCGCGATGGTATCCGCCTGCAACCGGCCAACCCCGACATGCAACCCATCTACCTGCGCAACGACGAGGTGCAGATCCTCGGCATCGTCACCGGGGTGATACGGACGGCTTAAAGGCAGTTGCAAGATACAAGTTGCAAGTTACAAGTGAATGTGTGCGCTACGCGCACGGTGTTTTTGATTCAGAAAGCACGCGCGCAGCGAGTTCCTCCGCTTGTTATCTTGCAACTTCTATCTAGTTTTCTATGGGCGTGTCTTCCCTGTTGCCCCAGTCAGACCATGAACCTTCATAGCCCATGGCCTGGTAGCCCAGCCACTTGAGCATGAACCAGGTGTGCGCCGAGCGGTGGTGGGTCTGGCAGTAGGCCACCACCGTCTTCTCCGCCGTTACCCCCAGGCCTTCCAGTTGCGTACGCAGCTCTGTCGCCGGTCTCAGGCGTAGATTGTGTCCCTGATCCATCGCCTCGGTCCATTCGAAGTTGACTGCACCGGGAATGTGGCCGCCACGCGCTGAATAGCGCTGCAGACCACGGTATTCCAGGGCGGAACGGGCATCCAGCAGGACATGGCCGGCATCGTCCAGGTGGGCGCTTATGTAGGCGGTATCTGCCACCACATTGCTGTCGACATAATGCGCGCTATAAGCGGAGGGCGTCGCCCGCGTCGGCTCCCGCGTCAATTCATGGCCTTCGTTGGCCCAGGCGTGCAGGCCGCCGTTGAGCAGGGAGTAGCGTCGGTGTCCGACGGCCTCCAGGGTCCATAGCAGGCGGCAGGCCTTGCCGCCGCCTTCATCGTCATAGGCCACCACGTGGCGCTCCGGGGTCAGGCCGATGGTGGCGAGCACCGCGCTCAACTGCGCCTCATCCGGCAACAGGCCTCCTACCGGCGGGGCCATGCGAACGATCTGGCTGTATTCCAGGTGCACCGCTCCCGGGATGTGGTATTGCGCATGGATATCACTGCGGCTCAGGTCAACCAGTATCAGATCGGGATTACCCAACAGCGGTTCCAGCGTTTCCGGTTCGATCAGCAGGGGGAGTGGGCTTTCGAGCATGGCAGATTCGTTCAGTAGGGATTGCACTGTGGAGCAATGTGATGTGGGTATCGACGCTGTTTTTCAAGTACTTCTCACATCGTGATGTTAATTGTGTCAAATGTGCGCATATTGTCGCGAATACAATTAAACCTTGGGCCTTGAGGAGTGATCGGCTACAATGAGCCGACTGGCGGGTGCCACAAACCTTCGGCGAACCGCCTGCAGACACTGACGTGTCACACAATAGAAATATCCTTGACCGGTCCTAATACCGGTTTCCGCGCCCCAGCGCATCCATTACACCGCAAGCAGGAAACACCGCATCAGGTGGCCCGATGCCTTCGGGATGGTTTTCCCTTTCCGTTTGCCCATGCGAACTCTATCGGCAGTTGTTGTCGGCAGATACGAGGTAAGCAAATGAGCCAAATCAGAAATGTGGGAGCCCGTACGCTCCGCCCCCTTACCGCAGTTGAGCAGTTTCACGTATTTACCGAACGTCATCTGGAGCAAATCCCGCAGCTGCAACGCTTGCCGGCGGAATTGCGCCGCAGCATGCGTGCGGTGGCGCAGGTGCTGCCATTCCGCGTCAACAGTTATGTAGTAGATGAACTGATCGACTGGTCCAATATCCCGGATGACCCGATTTTCCAGCTTACCTTCCCGCAGCAGGGCATGCTGGCGCCGGAAGATTTCAGCCATATTGCCGGGTTGCTCGATGCAGGTGCCGATCCGGCACAGATCCGAGCTACGGCACAGGACATCCGCCATCGGCTCAACCCCCACCCAGCCGGCCAGCGTCTGCTCAACGTGCCGCGTCTGGACGACAAGCGCCTGGAGGGGATGCAGCACAAGTATCGTGAGACGGTGCTGTTCTTCCCCAGCCAGGGTCAGACCTGCCACAGTTATTGCACCTTCTGCTTCCGCTGGGCGCAGTTCATCGGCGACAAGGAGCTGCGCATCGCCTCCCACGAGGCCACGCTGCTGCACCGCTATCTCAGGCAGCATCACGAGGTGACCGATCTGCTGGTGACCGGTGGTGACCCCATGGTGATGAAGACCCGACATCTGGCCGGTTATCTGGAGCCGCTGCTGCAGCCGGAGTTCGACCATGTGCAGACCCTGCGCATCGGTACCAAGGCGCTGTCATTCTGGCCGCAGCGTTTTGTGCTCGACGACGATGCCGACGACTTGTTGCGCCTGCTGGAGCGGTTGGTGCGCAAGGGTAAACACGTCGCCGTCATGGCCCACTACAATCACTGGCGCGAGCTGGACACGCCCATCGCGCGGGAAGCGGTGCGCCGTCTGCGTGCCACCGGCGCGGTGATCCGCAGCCAGTCGCCGCTCATCGCCCACATCAATGACGCCGCCGATGTGTGGGCGCAGCTGTGGCAGACCCAGGTGCGTCTCGGCATCATGCCCTATTACATGTTCGTCGAGCGTGATACCGGCGCTCGGCGCTATTTCGAGGTACCCCTGGTGCGTGCCTGGGAGATTTATCGCGCTGCCATGCAGCAGGTATCCGGTGTGGCGCGCACCGTGCGCGGTCCCTCCATGAGCGCCGGTCCCGGCAAGGTGGAGGTGCAGGGCGTGGCCGAGGTGGCGGGCGAAAAGGTGTTCGTGCTGCGCTTCATTCAGGCACGCAATCCCGACTGGGTGCAGCGGCCGTTTTTTGCCCGTTTTGATCCGCAGGCCACCTGGCTCGATGACCTGCGTCCGGCCTTCGGTGACGAGGCATTTTTCTTTCAGTCCGAATACGACGCCATGCAGGTGCGCGCTGCTCTCTGACCCATCCGCCCCCATTGCCGCCTGTCGGCAATGGGGCTACCTTATTCGATGCAGCTGCTGCACCAGGATGGTCAATAAAAACTACCAACGAGGTCGATTATGGGATCGCAGAAATACGTGTATGCCTTCAGCGAAGGCGACGGCAAGAACAAGCATCTGCTCGGCGGCAAGGGCGCCAACCTGTGCGAGATGACCCAGATCGGCCTCAACGTGCCGCCCGGCTTCGTCATCAGCACCGAGGCCTGCCTTACCTACCTGGCCGACCCCAAGCGCGAACTGCCGCCCGGCGTGATGGACCAGGTGCGCGCGCAGATCGCCGCGCTGGAACAGGCCACCGGCAAGACCTTCGGCGGCGCCGACAACCCCCTGCTGGTGTCGGTGCGTTCCGGCTCGGCCATGTCCATGCCCGGCATGATGGACACCATCCTCAATCTGGGCCTCAACGCGCAGACCCTCACCGGCCTCATCAAGCAGAGCAATAACGAGCGTTTCGGCTACGACTCCTACCGCCGCTTCGTCCAGCTGTTCGGCAAGGTGGCGCTGGGCGTGGCCGACGAACATTTCGACGAGCACTTCGAGGCGGTGAAGCAGCGCGCCGGCGTGGCGGTGGACGTGGGCCTCAAGGCCGCCGACCTCAAGGACATCAGCGAGCGTTTCCTGCAGGTGGTGCAGCAGCAGACCGGCAAGCCCTTTCCCACCGACCCCATGGAGCAGCTGGAGCTGGCCATCAAGGCGGTGTTCAATTCCTGGATGGGCAAGCGCGCGGTGGACTACCGCCGCGAGTTCCACATCACGCCGGAGATGGCCAACGGCACCGCGGTGAACGTGGTGACCATGGTGTTCGGCAACCTGGGCGACGATTCCGCCACCGGCGTCGGCTTCACCCGCAATCCCGGCACCGGCGAGAACCTGATGTTCGGCGAATACCTGGTCAATGCCCAGGGCGAGGACGTGGTGGCCGGCATCCGCACGCCGAAGCCGATCCTCGAGCTGGAGAAGGAAATGCCGGAGATGTTCTGCCAGCTGGTGGAGCTGCGCAACAAGCTGGAATCCCACTACCACGAAATCCAGGACTTCGAGTTCACCATCGAAAAGGGCGTGCTGTACTGCCTGCAGACCCGCAACGGCAAGATGAATGCGCAGGCGATGGTGCGCACCTCGGTGGAGATGGTCAACGAGGGCCTGATCGATCGCAGCCAGGCGCTGCTGCGCATCCAGCCGACCCTGCTGGAGCAGTTGCTGTTCCCGCGCCTCGACCCGAGCTACAAGCGCGAGGCCCTTACCGGCGGCATCGGCGCCTCGCCCGGCGCCTCCAGCGGCCACGTGGTGTTCGATGCCGATACCGCCGAGCGGCGCGGCAAGCTGGGCGAGAAGGTGATCCTGGTGCGCGAGGAAACCAAGCCGGAGGACATCCACGGCTTCTTCGCCGCCCAGGGCGTGCTTACCTCGCGCGGCGGCAAGACCTCGCACGCGGCGGTGGTGGCGCGCGGCATGGGCAAGCCCTGCGTGGTGGGCGCCGAAGGCGTCAAGGTGGACAGCCGGGCGCGCACCGCGGTGGTGGGCGAGCACGTGCTGCACGAGGGCGACGTGCTCACCATCGACGGCGGCAGCGGCGCGGTGTATCTGGGCAAGGTGCCGACGGTGGAGCCGGAGTTCAGCGACGAGCTGGCGACCCTGCTGGGCTGGGCCGACGAGGTGGCGAAGCTGCAGGTGATGGCCAACGCCGATACCCCCAACGACGCGCGCCGCGCGGTGAAGTTCGGCGCCATGGGCATCGGCCTGTGCCGCACCGAGCGCATGTTCAATGCCCAGGAGCGCCTGCCCATCGTGGTGGAGATGATCCTGGCCGATGATACCGAGGCGCGGCAGAAGGCGCTGGACAAGCTGCTGCCCATGCAGCGCGGCGACTTCAAGGAGATGCTCAGCGTGATGGCGCCGCGGCCGATGACCGTGCGCCTGCTCGATCCGCCGATCCACGAATTCCTGCCCACCGAGCAGCGCCTGCTCGACGAACTGACCCATCTGCGCCAGCTGCGCAGTTCGGTGCACGGCGTCGAATCGCTGGTGGCCACCCTGCGGGTGCTGCACCCGGAAAAATCCGCCGGCATGGAGGGCAGCCTCGGCGTGCTGGGCGACAGCTCGCTGGTGGAGGAGGCAATCGCCCGCACCGAAACCATGCTGGCCAAGGTGCGCGTGCTGCAGGAGGTCAACCCGATGCTCGGCCACCGCGGCGTGCGTCTCGGCATCACCTATCCCGAGATCTACAAGATGCAGCTGCGGGCTCTGTGCGAGGCGGCGGCGGAGTGCATCAAGGAAGGTATCGATGTGCATCCGGAGGTGATGGTGCCCAACGTCTGCACCAAGCGCGAGCTGGAAATCGTGCGCGGCTATCTCGACGAGATCAAGCCGCAGGTGGAGAAGCAGTACGGTGTCAGCGTACCGCTCAAGTTCGGCACCATGATGGAGGTGGTGCGCGCCTGCCTGCGCGCCGGTCACATGGCCGAGGCGGCGGAGTTTTTCTCCTTCGGCACCAATGACCTGACCCAGGCCACCTTCTCCTTCTCGCGCGAGGACGCCGAGAACAAGTTCCTTCCCATGTACGCGGAACAGAAGATCCTCGACCACAATCCCTTCGAGGTGCTCGACGTGAAGGGCGTCGGCCGGCTGATCTGGATCGCCGTGGACTGGGGCCGCAAGGGCCGGCCCGACCTCAAGGTGGGCATCTGCGGCGAGCAGGGCGGTCATCCCGAGACCATACGCTTCTGCCACCACGTCGGCCTCAACTACGTCTCCTGTTCCTCGCCGCGCGTGCCGGTGGCGCGCCTGGCGGCGGCGCATGCGAAGCTGAAGGAGGCGGATTACCAGTGGTAGCGGTGGCGTAAAGTCGGAATGAACAAGGCGGGGAGACCCGCCTTATTCATTTGCAAGCCTGCGAGGACGAGTCGCAGCTGCTGCGCAAGGAAGGGATGGGTACCGTGTTCTTCGGCGAGGAGGAGTTAGTCCGGGGGATGGTGAGTCACGTGCTGGCCCGCTTTGCCCCACCTTCGCGACAGGGCTGACCCGCCTTCCGGGGTGTGTCCCGGAAGGCGGGTCGGCCGCAGGATCAGGTGATCACCGTCGGCCGATCGCGTCCGGTGCGCTCGCCCAGTTCGGAGATCTGCGCCGCCGCCTTGATCAGGTCGGCGAGGGCGATCTGTGGATCCTGGTCGTGTTTGGCCGGGTCCGGCTCGTAGCTCTCGATGTAGACGCGCAGGGTGGCGCCCACGGTGCCGGTGCCGGAGAGGCGGAAGATGATGCGGGCGCCGTCGTCGAATACGATGCGCAGCCCCTGGTTGCTGCTGACGCTGCCGTCGATGGGATCGGTGTAGCTGAAATCATCGGCCAGCTTGACCGTACGGCCGGCAATGGTCTGTCCGGGCAGAGTGGGGAACTGGGCGATGACGTGCTGCATCAGGCCCTTGGCGTCCACCGCATCCACTTCTTCATAGTCGTGGCGGGTGTAGTAGTTGCGGCCGAACTTGGCCCAGTGCTCGCGCAGCAGCTGCTCCACCGGCTCCTTGCGCACCGCCAGCACGTTGAGCCAGCACAGCACTGCCCACAGGCCGTCCTTCTCGCGCACGTGGTCGGAACCGGTGCCGAAACTTTCCTCGCCGCAGAAGGTGATGCAGCCGGCGTCGAGCAGGTTGCCGAAGAATTTCCAGCCGGTGGGAGTTTCGAAATATTCGATGCTCAGTTTCTCCGCCACGCGGTCGGCGGCGCAGGAGGTGGGCATGGAGCGGGCGATGCCGGCCAGCCCCTTCTTGTAGCCCTTCACCAGGGTGGCGTTGGCGGCCAGCACGGCGAGGGAATCGGACGGGGTGACGAAGAAGTTGCGGCCGAGGATCATGTTGCGGTCGCCGTCGCCGTCGGAGGCGGCACCGAAGTCGGGGGCATGTTTGCCGAACATCTCGGCCACCAGTTCCTCGGCGTAGGTGAGGTTGGGGTCGGGATGGCCGCCGCCGAAGTCGGGCAGGGCCTCGCCGTTGATCACCGTGCCGGCGGGGGCGCCGAGGCGGCCCTCGATGATCGCGCGCGCATAGGGGCCGGTGACGGCGCTCATGGCGTCGAAGCGCATGCGGAAGCCCGATTGGAACAGGGTGCGGATGGCGTCGAAGTCGAACAGCGACTCCATCAGCTCGGCGTAGTCGGCCACCGGGTCGATGACCTCCACCGCCATGGTGCCGATGGCGTAGTGGCCGATCACATCCAGCGGGATGTCCCTGGTGTCCTGGGTGCGGTAACGGTCGATGGTCTAGGTGCGGGCGTAGATGGCCTCGGTGAGATTTTCCGGTGCCGGGCCGCCGTTGCCGATGTTGTACTTGATGCCGAAGTCGCCTTCCGGGCCGCCGGGGTTGTGGCTGGCGGAGAGGACCAGGCCGCCACTGGCCCGGTGCTTGCGGATCACTGCCGAGGCCGCCGGGGTGGATAGCAGGCCGCCGCGCCCCACTAGGCAGCGCTGCACGCCGTTGGCCGCGGCCATGCGCAGGATCACCTTGATGGCTTCCTTGTTGTAGTAGCGGCCGTCGCCGCCCAGCACCAGGGTACCGCCCACCAGTTCGGGCACGCAGTCGAATACCGCCTGGACGAAGTTCTCCAGATACCCCGGTTGCTGGAATACGGTGACGCGCTTGCGCAGGCCGGAGGTGCCGGGGCGCTGGCCCTCGAAGGGGAGGGTGGGGATGGTACGGACGGTCATGACGGCTTCCTTTTATAGTTGAAAAAGGATTTTGCCACAGAGGGCACAGAGGACACAGAGGATCAGGGGGCAGGCAGTGTCTCTGCGCACACGGTGTACTCTGTGGCTAACGATTCTTTGGGCTTGAAACCCCGCCATAATATCCCCACTTTCCGTTGCTGTATCGTTAACCATTTAATTTGTCGGGAGTTGGACCATGACCGTAGAAGCACATAAGGAAACGCTGGGCTTTCAGGCCGAGGTGAAGCAGCTGTTGCAACTGATGATCCATTCCCTATATTCCAACAAGGAAATTTTCCTGCGCGAGCTGATCTCCAATGCCTCGGACGCCTGCGACAAGCTGCGCTTCGAGGCGCTGTCCGATGACGCCCTGTGGGAAGGCGACAATGAACTGAAGATCCGCGTCAGCTTCGACAAGGACGCGCGCACCGTCACCATCCGCGACAACGGCATCGGCATGTCGCGCCAGGAGGTGGTGGACAACATCGGCACCATCGCCAAGTCCGGCACCCGCCAGTTCTTCGAGTCGCTGACCGGCGACCAGGCCAGGGACGCCCACCTTATCGGCCAGTTCGGCGTCGGCTTCTATTCCGCCTTCATCATCGCCGACAGGGTGACCCTCACCACCCGCCGCGCCGGTCTCGGCGCCGAGCACGGGGTGCGCTGGGAGTCGGGCGGCGAGGGCGACTACACCCTGGAGATGGTGGAGAAGGCCGGCCGCGGCACCGAGGTGGTTCTCCACCTGCGCGAAGGCGAGGACGAGTTCCTCGACGGCTGGCGCCTGCGCTCGATCATCCGCAAGTACTCCGACCACATCACCCTGCCCATCGTCATGGAGAAGGAACGCTACGGCGAGGAGGAGGAGAACAAGGAGCTCGAGGACGAGACCGTCAACCAGGCCTCGGCGCTGTGGGTGCGAGCCAAGAGCGAGGTGAGCGAGGACGAATACAAGGAGTTCTACAAGCACGTGGCCCACGATTTCGAGGCCCCGCTGCTGTGGAGCCACAACCGTGTCGAGGGCAAGCTGGAGTACACCTCGCTGCTGTATGTACCGCAGCGTGCCCCCTTCGACCTGTGGGACCGCGAACGCCGCCATGGCATCAAGCTGTACGTGCGCCGCGTGTTCATCATGGAGGATGCCGAGCAGCTGATGCCCGCCTACCTGCGTTTCGTGCGCGGCGTCATCGATTCCAACGACCTGCCGCTCAACGTCTCGCGCGAGATCCTCCAGCACAACAAAGTGATCGACGCCATGCGCGGCGGTTCGGTGAAGAAGGTGCTGGGCATGCTGGAGGACCTGGCGAAGAATGACGCGGAGACCTACCAGAAGTTCTGGAACGAATTCGGCCGCGTGCTGAAGGAAGGCCCGGGCGAGGACTTCGCCAACCGCGAACAGATCGGCAAGCTGCTGCGCTTCTCCTCCACCCATACCGACAGCAGCGATCAGACCGTGTCGCTGGCCGACTACGCCGGTCGCATGAAGGAAGGGCAGGAGGCCATTTACTACATCACCGCCGATTCCTTCGCCGCCGCCAAGAACAGCCCGCACTTGGAGATCTTCCGCAAGAAGGGCATCGAGGTGCTGCTGCTGGCGGACCGCGTCGACGAATGGCTGATGTCTTCCTTCACCGAGTTCGACGGCAAGCCGCTCAAGTCGGTGACCAAGGGCGAGCTCGATCTCGGCGAATTGGAGGACGAGGAGGAGAAGAAGGCGCAGGAGCAGGTGGCCGACGACTTCAAGGAGCTGCTGGCCAGGGTGCAGGAGACTCTGGGCGACAAGGTGAAGGAGGTGCGCCTCACCCACCGCCTGACCAGTTCCCCCGCCTGCCTGGTGGCGGGCGAGCACGACATGAGCGCCAACCTGGAGCGCATCCTGAAGCAGGCCGGGCAGAAGGTCGGCGGCAGCAAGCCGATCCTGGAGCTGAACCCGGAGCACCCGCTGGTGCTGCGCCTCAAGGCGGAGGGTGAGGGCGAGCGTTTCGGCGATTGGGCCAGCATCCTGTTCGATCAGGCGCTGCTGGCCGAGGGCGGCCAGTTGGACGACCCGGCGGCCTTCGTGCAGCGGCTCAACCAGTTGCTGCTGGAGTTGCGCTAGCAACGATGTGCCCCGCCGCCGCTTCGTGCGGCGGCGGGATGGATATGTCCGTGTCGGCCTGGGCTGCGGTAATCTTGTCGTTGCCGGTCGCTTTGCCCGGGACTCATCCATTGGCCCGGAGGACCGGGAGCATTCATGCATCCTCTATGCTTCCTGAGGGGGTATCTTCCTGCGTTTTACCTTATTGGGTATGGCCATGAAACCGTCGCGCTATAAATCCTTGGCAGGCATCGTCTTAACGCTGCTCTTCATGTTCCAAGGACTCTACCTCGTCGGATTTTCTCTCAAGGAGGGTGCGGGGCTATTCAGTCTGATCGCAGTCGGCATCATCGTCGCCCCCATCGCTCTGTTGTGGTTGGTGTATGCGGGGCTGCAACGCAGCACCATGGGGAGTTGGAAATACGTACTGGCCGGCGCCCTGATTGCCGTGATCTTCGAATTGCTGCTGCCTGTTTCGCCGTTTTCAACCACGCTGGTCAGCGCCTTCCAGCAACGTGCCGTCAACGCTGTCACAGCCGGAAATGTTGTGGCGGAGCCCCTACCTTCCATACGTGGTAATCCCATCGGCATCCGCCTCGCGTTCGACCTGCGTTTTCCCCGGGACGGCTCCTATGCAGTCAGCGCCACGCTGTTGGAAGAGGAACCCCTTTACCACCACTACCTGCTGGGTATGAGTCACTTGGGTGGTATCACCGTCACGCCCGAAGCTCCCCCCAACGATGCGGGTGAACGCTGGTTTCGGGCAGATACGAACTACCGTATGCAAGTGGATTTCCTGCCCGGTTTTCTGCACAAGAGCGAATTCAACAAGCGGGAGCGGAAAGCGGGTGACTTCTGCCTGTACCTGCGCGACACACCACAGCTCGATCGTGCCGGGGTGCAGGCAATCCTGCGGGATGGTCCCGTTACCAGCTACTATTACGAAATCAGCATTGGTACAGGCAGTTATTTCGTCCGGCGCAATGTCGCGGCGGAAGGAATTATCGGCACCTTTCGCCCCGGCGATTTCCATGCCAGCGCCATGAAAGAGGGGGCTGGCGAATGCGGATTCTGATCACCTTGCGGTAGCAGGGGCGGCTCATGTAGTTTAGGGAGCATTGATTCGTCTGAGTAGGGAGAACGGACATGGCGCACATCATGCTGGTGGATGATGAACCACACAACCTGAGTGCCATGATGCGCGTGTTGCGCATGCAGGGTGACCATGAGATTGAACGCTTTGATGCTCCGGCAGCAGCATTGGAACGGGCGCGGGAGACACAATTCGATATTGTGATCGCCGACTATCGCATGCCGGAAATGGATGGCGCCCGCTTCCTGCAGGCCTTTCGTCAGCTGCAGCCCAATGCCTACCGCATCATCGTCAGCGGCTATGCCGACAGTGAATTGTTGCGCTCGGCCATCAACCAGGCGCAGCTGCACCGTTTTATCGAAAAGCCCGTAGACAACATGGTGTTATTGGAGGCGGTGGAGGAGGGACTGGCGCAAAGCGCGTTGCAGCGTGAGGTGGTTGAGCTGCGCGAGGAGATGGAACAGGTGCGCAAACTGCTCGATACGCGTACCGCGCTGCTGAAGCAGGTGGCGGAGGATTGTCCCGGCGCATTGCCGGCGGATTGGGAGGGGCATCCGGACTAGCGAGCGATTTGGTGCGCGGTGCGCACCCTGCTGAGAATTGGAGAGAAAACGCCGCCTTTATAGGCGGCGTTTTGTTTGCAGCGGTTGACTCCGGGCTAGATGCGGAACTGGCCGACCAGTCCCTGCAATTGCTCGGCGAGGCGGGCCAGCTCCTCGCTGGCGGCGGCCGTCTGCTGTGCACCCTGATTGGTCTGTTCGGCCACCTGACTGATGTTGACGATGTTGCGGTTGATCTCTTCGGCCACCGAGCTTTGTTCCTCTGCGGCGGAAGCGATCTGGGCATTGAGGTCGTTGATGGTGCCGACCGCACGGGTGATGGAGTCGAGTGAGGCGCCGGCCTGCGCCACCTGCTCCACGCCAGCCTGGGCCTGGTTGCGGCTGGCTTCCATCACCTTCACCGCGTTGGCGGCACCGGTCTGCAGCTTCTCGATCATGCCCTGAATCTCTGCAGTGGACTGCTGGGTACGTGAGGCCAGGGTGCGTACCTCGTCGGCCACCACAGCGAAGCCGCGGCCCTGTTCACCGGCACGGGCAGCCTCGATGGCGGCATTGAGGGCCAGCAGGTTGGTCTGCTCGGCGATGCCGCGAATGACGTCCAGCACGGTGCCGATCTTGTCGCTGTCCTGCTCCAACTGCTGGATCACGCCGGAGGCCTTCTCCACCTCGCTGGCCAGGGAATCGATGACATCAATGGTACGGGTGACTACCTGCTTGCCGGAGATGGCCTCTTCGTCGGCCTTGTGTGCCGCTTCGGCGGCACTGGCCGCGCTGTGGGCTACTTCCTGTACCGTGGCCGTCATTTCGTTCATGGCGGTGGCGACCTGCTCCGTCTCCGACTGCTGCTGGCGGATGCCGCTGCTGGTCTGTTCGGTGACCGCGGAGGTTTCTTCCGCTGCCGCTGCCAGCTGGCCGGTGGCACCGGACAACTGTTGCACCATGGCATGGAAGCGTTCACCCATGCGGTTGAAGGCGGTGGCAACGCGCCCCAACTCATCCTTGGCGTTATAGTCGGCGCGAACGGTGAGGTTGCCTTCGGCCATCTGGCCGCTGGCACGCTCCAGTTCGGCTACGGCGCGGCCGATACCGCCGATGGTGGCCCAGGCCAGCAGGCTGCTGAGGCCGATGGCGATCACGATCAGTACAATGGCGGCGTTGCGGATCAGGTTGTATTCCGCCTCTGCTTTTTCGTATTCGGCCTTGGCCACATCCAATTGCAGCTGCAGCAGCTTTTCTGCGGCGGTGTTGGCAGTGTAAAAGGTCGGGTTGACGCGCTTGAGCAGGGTGTCATTGGCCTCGTGGTAGCGGCCGGACTTCAGTGAGGCGATGACCGGTTTGAGGCCCTCGTTGACGAACACGCCGCGTTTGACGGCGAAATCCTCGGCCAGCTTTTTTTCGTCCTCGGTCATGTAGCTGGTCATGAACTCCCGCCACAGCGAGGTGATCTTTTCGATGTTCTCCTCGGCCACATTCAGGTGCATGTCGATGGGGTGGTCGTGCATCTTGGAGAACTCGCTGGCCGGGTCATGCTGCAGGGACAGCAGGAGCTGGGTGCGGTTGTCCTGCATCATTTCCAGAATCTGGCTGATCTGCCCAGTGGGTACCAGACGATCGTTGTACACGGTATTGAGTGACTCGTTTGCGTGACGCATGCCGGTCAGGCCCATCAGGCCAATGGCGATCATCAGTGCAGCGGCGAGGGCGACCAGGATAACGAGGCGCGTCTTGATGGTGAAATTCTGTAGCAGGTTCATATATCACCTTGTAATTATGTGGTATTCGGCGCAATGCCGATGCTGAGCGTATCGGCAGTATGGGTACATCACTTTAGCATGATGCCCACGGCAGCAGCCATGGATGGCTGGGGCGTACCGCTGGATTCCGTTACACTTCTCCGGTCTTCAAACAACAGGGTCGGTGACTGATGAGCAAGGCGTTGCGTGCGTGGGGTACCTGCATCGATTGCGGTTACGAGGGAATGCTGGAGTATTCTCGCGTCGAGGGCGAGTCCTACGAAGATGAGGAGGCGCTCGGTCTGATGATGCTGCTGCACTGTCCGGCCTGCGGCAGCCGCGAACACACCCTGGTCACCATGGAGTATTACCTGGAGATCAGCGAGGACGGCAACGCGGATGAATGATGCACAGGCCAGCGTACGCCTGGACAAGTGGCTGTGGGCGGCGCGTTTCTATAAAACCCGCGCCCAGGCGGTGGAGGCCATCAACGGTGGCCACGTGCACCTCAACGGTGTACGGGTGAAGCCGGCACGCAGTGTGCAGTGTGGTGACGAACTTGTCGTGCGCAAAAGCGGTATGGAATTCGTGGTTACCGTGCGGGCCTTGTCGGAGCAGCGGGGGCCGGCGCCGGTGGCGCAGCAGTTGTATCTGGAAAGCGAGGATAGCCGTGCGCGGCGCGAGTCATTGGCGGAGGAACGGCGTCTGGCTGCTGCCGCCGGTGTTCTGCCGGCACGCCGCCCGGACAAGCGTGGACGGCGCCAGATCATTCGTTTTACCAGTCGCGGCACCTGAGAGGCCGGCCTGCGGTTCTCCTGCCGAGTGCATTAGTGTAGGCTAATGCTTAGTCATTACCCGTCTGTAGTTCGTCACGGCGCGTTGCCTGTCTGGCGCAGACCTTACCTCTCATTTCAGTGAACCGGAGAACTGCCATGGCCACCGTGCACATGACCAAAGACAACTTTGACCAAATCATCAACAGCAACCCGTTCATCATCATAGATTTCTGGGCACCGTGGTGCGGTCCCTGCCAGGGTTTTGGCCCGGTGTTCGAGGCGGAGTCCGAGAACCATCCTGATATCGTATTCGCCAAGGTGAATACCGAAGAGGAGCAGGAACTGGGTGGCCTGTTCCAGATCCGTTCCATCCCCACGCTGATGATCTTCCGCGAGCAGGTGATCATCTATTCCGAGGCCGGCGCCATGCAGGGCTCACAGCTGAAGGATCTGTTGCAGCGCGCCAAGGAGCTGGACATGGCCGAGGTGCACAAGCAGGTGGCGGAACAGCAACAACAGGGCTGAGGCCTGTCCATTTTGTGTTTCGGTGCCATTTCTTGCCACTTGAAACTTGCGACTTGGAACTTGCGGATTCCAACCCCACTCCCTGTTTTGTGTATCCGACAAATGCAGTAAGCTATTACGCTATCCTACGTAACGGGGAGTCTTGATGCGTCCGGCACATATCACCGAGGTTCTTGAGCGGGAGTTTTCCAGCACGCGCGACGGGCACCATACGCCGGTGATGCTGTGGGGACCACCGGGTGTGGGCAAGTCGCAGATGGTGGCACAGGTGGCGCAGCGCAACACGGTGCCGGTGATCGACATCCGCCTGTCGCAGATGGAGCCGAGCGACCTGCGCGGCATCCCGTTTCGTGCCGAAGGGCAGGTGGAATGGGCTGTGCCCGCCATGCTGCCCGACGCCCAGCGTCATGGCCCGGCCGGTATCCTGTTCCTCGATGAAATCACCTCGGCGCCGCCGTCGGTGTCCGCCGCCGCCTATCAGTTGATCCTCGATCGCCGCCTGGGCGAATACCGCGTGCCGGAGGGCTGGGCCATATTCGCCGCGGGCAACCGCCAGGGCGATCGCGGCGTCACCTATGCCATGCCGGCGCCGCTGGCCAACCGTTTCGCCCACTTCGAGGTGGAAACCCATCTCGACGACTGGGTGCTGTGGGCCTACCGCAACGGCATCGACGAACGCGTCATCGCCTTCCTGCGCTTCCGCCCCGAATTGCTGTTCGATTTCGACCCCTCGCACAATCCCATCGCCTTCCCCTCGCCGCGCTCCTGGGAGTTCGCCCACCGCGCCCTGCATAAATTCGGCGAGGCACACCAGCTGCTGGTGGAAACGCTGCAGGCCTGCGTTGGCCCCGCCGCCGGCATCGAGGCCGCCGCCTTCGTGCGCAACCTGGACAAGCTGCCCGACCTCGACGCCATCCTGCGCCGCGAGCTCGTGCCGGTGCCGCGCGAGATCGACCTGCAATATGCCGTCGCCTCCGCGCTGGTGGCCCGTGCCCTGCGCGCCAAGGCCGAGAGGAAGGGGGCCGAGGTGTACGGTCCGATCCTGGAGTTTGCCGGCCGCTTCAGCCAGCGCGAGATGGGCGTGATGCTGGTGTCCGACATGCACCGTGCCATCGGCCAGGAGATCTTCAGCGTGCCCGAGTTCGCCCCCTGGGCGCAGGCTGTGGCCGACGTGATGCTGTACGACTAAAGATGGAACACCTGCCGCAGAGGCATAGAGGCGCGGAGGGCGAGAATACTGAACCGCACTCGTGCATCTCTGCGCCTTTGCGTCTGGAAAATACGTTCCCGACATTTCCGACCGACTACATCCATGTAGTCGTCTGCGGCGGTGTTTTGCTTTGATGTCCAATCTCGAAACCAAACTCAGTGCAGCACGTACCAAGCTGATCCTGGACAAGCCGTTCCTCGGCGCGCTGGTGTTGCGTCTGCCCATGGTGGCCGCCGATCCGCGTTGGTGCAAGACAACGGCCACCGACGCGCGCAGCTTCTATTACAACGCCGACTATATCGACGCGTTGACCCTCGACCAGACCCAGTTCGCCTTGGCCCACGAGGCCTTGCACTGCGCGCTGTCCCATTTCGCACGCCGTCAGCACCGCGACCGCCATCGCTGGGATGTGGCCTGTGACCTCGCCATCAATCCGTTGCTTATCGACGAGGGACTGACGCCGGTGCAGGATGCCCTGTTCCTCGAGGAATACAAGGGCATGACGGCAGAGGAGATCTATCCCTGTCTGGATGAGGCGGATTCGATGCAGCCGCACGACGACCACGTCTATGACCAGGACAGCGGCGAACAGGGCGGCAGCCCCGGCAGCGGTGGTGACCGCGGCGAGGGCGGCGCCGGCAAGGCGACGCAGGAGGACAAGGACAACAAGGGAGGGGGCGGCAAGCCGCAGGAGCAGCCCCAGGACGGCAAGGGCGGCGCACCCAAGCCGGAACCACTGTCGCACGAGGAACGCGAACGCCTGTCGGTGCAATGGCGCCAGCGTATGGCTGGTGCGGCACAACAGGCCTTGCAGGCAGGCAAGATGGGCGGGGCGCTGGCTCGGCTCATCGACCACCTGCTGCAGCCGCAATTGCCCTGGCGCATGCTGCTGGCTAAGTACATGACCGCCACAGCGCGCGACGATTACAACTACTCGCGCCCCTCGCGGCGCGAGGGCGATGCGATCTTCCCCAGCCTGCGTTCCTCCGAGATTGACATCGTGGTGGCGCTGGATACCAGCGGTTCCGTCAGCGACAAGGAGATGGGCGAGTTCCTAGCCGAAATTGACGCCATCAAGGGCCAGGTGCGCGCCCGCGTTACCTTGCACGCCTGTGATGCCCAACTGGCCGAGGACGGTCCCTGGATTTGCGAACCCTGGGAAGAATTCAAACTGCCGCGGGAGTTCAAGGGCGGCGGCGGCACCTCCTTTCGTCCGGTGTTCGATTGGCTGGAACGCGCGGACCGTCGCCCCGACCTGCTGGTTTACTTTACCGATGCCGACGGCGAGTTCCCCCGACAGGAGCCCGCCTATCCGGTGATCTGGCTGGTCAAGGGCAAGGAGAAAGTGCCCTGGGGGCAACGGGTGCAACTCAACTAGTCGCCTCCCGACACCCGGAAAACCTGGCAGGCAAACCACGGGGAAACAGGGCAATGTTACGAGTTTCGCCAGGAAAACTCCGTGCATCCCGTGTCCCCCATGGTCAAATCTCTGTGTTTTGTGCTTCTAAGACGGCCTCTATCCCATGCCGCGGGGAACCGCTACCCGCGGGACGCTCGTGTATACTGGTGACGGAAATTCTGGGTGTGACCGCGGAGCCGCCAGTCGCGGAGCGCGCAATAACAGGGATCAGATGATGCTGCGGAGTCTCTTCAGGGGGTGGATGGGACCATCGGCATGGGGGGCGTTGCTGACGCTGCTGCTGATAGCGCCCATCGGGCACACCGCCACCATCGCGGTGATCTATCCCGAAACCACCGGCGCTTATTCCCAAGTGTTTGACAGCATTATTGCTGGCGTGCAACAGACCCCGGGCGTGCGCGTGTTGCCACGCGCCGTCGGCACGGAAGCCGTGGGTAGCGAGATGCAGACCTGGCTCGACAGCGAGCGGGTCGACGCAGTTATCGCCCTGGGGCAGCGCGGCTACAAAATTGCCAAAGACCTGGCAGCGGACATGCCGGTGGTGGTCGGCGCGACGCTGATGGCGCCCGACGGCGTGTCCGGCATCAGTCTGGCTGCGGACCCGGAACAGTTTCTGCGCCGCCTCGGCGAGCTGACCCCGCCGATCAAGCGGGTCTTCGTGGTGTATAGCGAACGGCACAACGGCTGGCTGGTGCGCCGGGCGGAGCGGCTGGCGGAGCGGTATGGCGTGCAGCTGCTGGCCTTTGAAGCGACCGACATGCGCATGGCCGTGAAAACCTATCTGGACGTCCTCGGCACCGTGCGCGATCCACAGGACGCGATCTGGTTGCCACTGGACATTGTCGCACCGGACAAGACGGTATTGCCGCTGGTACTCAAAGCTGCGTGGCAAAAACGCCTAGTGGTGTTCTCCGACAATCCGTCCCACGCGGAGAAAGGCGCGCTGTTTTCACTCTATCCCGATCATGAAGGCATGGGGCAGCGTCTGGCAAACATGGTTCTGGGCATGGCGCAGCACGGCAGACTCTCCCCCAGTGTCGAACCCCTGCGCGATCTCAAGATTGCAGTCAACCTGCGCACTGCCTCCCATCTCGGCATGCTCTACACACCCACCCAGGAGCGGGGTTTCGCTCTGGTGTTTCCGAGTCGGTAGCGGGTGAAATGATGGCGCCTGGTGTTGCGCAACTCCGCTGGTTTTTTGCACATGAGCTCAGTTTCCGCCGCCAGCTGTTCCTGACGTTTTCGCTTGGTGTGACGGCACTCGCTGTTACCGTTTCCGTCGCCACCGCTTGGGTGACCACCAGCCACTACCGCGAACTGTCGGTCGCTCAGGGCTTGCAAGTCACCGAAGGCTTGGCACAGCGCAGCGTGTTGGCACTGCTCTATGCCAGCGGCGAGAATGCCGATGACTCCATCCAGGCCAGCCTGGCATTCCCCGGGGTGGAGCAGGTGGCGCTGTTCGACCTGCGCCACAACTCCATCGTCGTGCGCGGGGCCGGCGCAACCCCGCTCCTCACCCGCAGCCTGTTGCGCTGGCCGGCGGAGCGGGTCGCGTTGATCCACGAGGACAACGCCGCCTGGCATTTCATGGCGCCGGTGTACGCGCCGGGCGAACATGAGGATTCGGAACTGCCGGCCTACGCAGTTGAGCACACATCAAGCGAATTGCTCGGCCATGCTTACGTGTCCATCAGCAAGGATGACCTGCGCGCCATACAGCTGGGTGTGTTCCGCAATAACATCGCCATTGCGCTGTTGTTCGCGTTGCTGCTGATGGCGGGGCTCAACCTGATTCTGGCGCGCCTGACACGGCCGTTGCTGGCCCTTTCCGCCGTGATGCAGCGTGCCGAACGGGGCGATACCGACGTGCAGGCGACCCTGGACGGCCCGCGCGAGGTGACGCGCATCGCCGCGGTGTTCAACACCATGATCCAGGCGTTGGCGGAGCGTGACCGCCGCCTGCGCCAGCAGAACGAAATGCTCGAATCGGAAGTTGACTTGCGTACCAAGGAATTGGTGCTGGCGCGCGACGTGGCCGAGGCGGCCAGCCGTCACAAATCCGAATTCCTGGCCAATGTCACCCACGAATTGCGCACGCCCTTGCAGGCGATCATCGGCTACACCGACGTCGTGACGGAGGCGTTGCAGGATGAAGGTTATGACGATCACACGGACGAACTGGATCGGATTCAGCGCAGCGCGCAGCACCTGCTGATGCTGATCAACGAAGTGCTGGACTTGGCGAAGATCGAGGCCGGCCGCATGGAACTTCATCTCGAGACCGTAGCGCTGGGCGAGGTGCTGAAGGAGGCGGAAGCGACAGTCAGGCCTCTGGTGGTACAGAACGGGGATCAGCTGGACATGGAGATCATCGATAAGGCCGGGCCGCTGCAGATTGACCGCGGACGCCTGGTGCAGATCCTGCTCAACCTGATGAGCAATGCCGCCAAGTTCACCGAGCAGGGTCGTATCACCGTAACTGCCGAGCACCGTCCCCACCTGCTGTCGATCCAGGTTGCCGATACGGGTGTTGGCATGAGCGAGGAACAGCAGCAGGTGGTGTTCGAACAGTTCCGCCAGGTGGACAGCAGCGCCAAACGCCGTTTTGAAGGCAGCGGTCTCGGTCTGGCCATCACGCGCCAGTTGTGCCGGCTGATGGGCGGTGATGTGACGCTGAGCAGCGGGCCGGGAAAAGGATCAGTATTCAGCGTTACCATTCCGCTGCCAATCAAAAATATATGACGACACGTAACCAAACACTGACGCATGCGCTTCCGTATCTGCGCGAAGCTAGGTATTCTTGGACTCCGGTTGACGAAGGACGGCGTAAACTGGCCACACTAAACGGACTCTGGGTCAGAGGGGCGCGGAGTCTGGGAGTCGGGCGATCATGAACAAGCGTCTTGCGGTATCTGTCGGCGTGCTGCTCATCTGCCAGGCGCTGCGGCCGGTCTGGGCGCAGAACGGCGATGGTGAACTGGCTCTGCTCTATGGCGACGAAGAAAGTGTCAGCATCGCCACCGGTCTCAGCAAACCGGTGCGTCTCGCCCCGGCGGTAGCCTCGATCATCACCGCGGCAGATATCGCGGCACATGGTGCCACCGACCTGGATCAGGTGCTGGAGATGGTGCCTGGCCTGCATGTTTCCTTGTCGTTCAACCGGCTGAATTCTATCTATTCCATCCGCGGCATCCATACCGGGCAAAACCCTCAGGTATTGATGCTCATCGACGGTATTCCCATCACCCAGTTCACCACCGGCGGCCGCCCCAACACCTTCCGCCTGCCGGTGGCGGCCATTGCCCGCGTGGAAGTGATGCGTGGGCCGGGTTCGGCGGTGTACGGCGCCGACGCCTTTTCCGGCGTAATCAACGTAATTACCAAGAAGTCCGCCGACATCGCCGGAACCAGGGCCGGCGTCGGTACCGGATCCTTTTCCACTACCGACGTTTTTGCTCAATACGGTGGCGTAGCGGGTGACTGGCAGGTGGCCGCCAGCGTCGAGTGGCTGAAGAGCGCGGGTGACAGCAAGCGCACCGTCGACTCCGATCTGCAGTCGACGTTGGATACCATGTTCAGCACCGACGCTTCCCGTGCGCCCGGTGCTCTCAGCACCCGCTACGACATACTCGACACCCATCTGAATCTGGCGCGCGATCGCTGGAGCCTCGCCTTCTGGGGCTGGCGCCAGTACGATGCAGGCGTTGGGCCGGGTGCGGCACAGTCGCTGGATCCTGAGGGGCGTACCGACGAAGAGAAGTACCTGGTCGATCTCAGCTATCGTGCCGATGGCTGGGGGCCGAACTGGGACGTGACCACCCATCTCACCTATCAGTACCTCAAGGATAAAAATCGATTCACCATACTTCCGGCGGGCGCGACGGTACTGGTGGGCACCGACGGCAACCTGTTTTCCTGCGGCGGTGGCTGTGCGCCGGTGACATTCACCGATGGTGTGCTGGGTAATCCTTCCGGAGTGGACAAGAGTTATGCACTGGATGTAACGGGTATCTTCCGCGGATGGGAAGGACACACGGTACGGCTTGGAGCAGGAGCCACCCGACAGGAGATAGATACCAGCGAGAGCAAGAACTTCGGTCCGGGCGTTATCGACGGCAGCGCATCTCCCGTGGATGGCGTCCTTACCGACGTAAGCGCCACTGATTTTGTGTTCATGAAAGATCGGCAGCGCGAACTTTGGTTTGTCTCGGCCCAGGATGAATGGGCGCTGGCGCCTGACTGGGAACTGACCGCCGGCATACGCTATGATCGGTACTCGGACTTCGGTTCGACCACCAACCCCCGCGCGGCGCTGGTGTGGTCGACGACGCACAATCTCACTACGAAGTTTCTCTACGGACGTGCGTTCCGCGCGCCCTCGTTGTCGGAGCTCTACTTCATCAACAACCCATCGCTGGTCGGTAATCTCGACGTGAAGCCGGAGACCATCGATACGGCCGAGATCGTATTCGATTACCGGCTGACCTTTTCGTCGCGTATAGGGCTGTCGTTATTCCGTTACGATGCCAGGGATTTGATTGATTTCGTCGTCGATCCCAGCACCGGTGCGCAAGTCGCCACCAACACATCCGGCCAGACCGGCCAGGGATTGGAACTGGAAGCCGACTGGAAACCTTCGCCACGAGTCCGTCTGTTCGGCAACTATGCCGCGCAGCGCGCGGAATATAGAACCGGTGGGCACACCGTCCCCGATGCGCCCGGCCAACAACTCTATCTGGGGCTGGAGTGGGAATTCGCCGATAACTGGAAAGCGGCGTTGCAGGCCAACTGGGTGGCTGATCGCAAGCGCGCCGCCGGAGATGCCCGTGCTCCGGTATCCGACTATTCACTTGCCCACCTTACCCTGCGTCATGACAACGCGGCGGCAGGCTGGGGATTCACCGTGAGCATCCACAATCTGTTCGACGCCAAGGCCTACGAGCCCAGCGATCCGGCCATCCCCGGCGACTACCGACTGCCGAGCCGCAGTCTGTATGCCCAGGTGAGATTCGATCTGTGACTGACGGGCCGGATCAGCGCCGGGTCGAGCGGCGGGCGGACCGCTTCGCGGAGCGTGCAGTGACGCGTATCTGGCAGGAGGAGCCTGACGCCAATAATCCTTACCTCACCGCTGCGGCACGTTGCCATGGTTACGAACTGTCCGAGCTGATGCGGCGGTGCAGTTACCCCCAGGTGCTGTTCCTGCTGTTTCGCGGCGAGTTGCCTGATGCCCGTCAAACGCAACTGCTTGAGCGCCTGATGATCGGATTGATAAATCCAGGTCCACGCCACCCTGCCACTCGCGCTGCCATGAATGCGGGCATCGGCAAGACGGATGCACCCCATGTATTGCCCATTGCGCTGACCGTACTTGGGGGAGAACACCTTGGTGCAGCCGAGGTGGAGCCGAGCATGAGATTTCTTCGCAAGGCGGTGGACCGTCCTCCAGAGCTGGTGGCCGCCGAGCTCATAGCTCTGTATGGGGAAAATCTCAAAGATCCGGATAGCCACTTGGCGCCAGGATTCGGTCGCCGCTTTGGTTCAATAGATCCCTTATCGGCAACGATCGCAGATGAACTGGTTGCGACTGCGGGCGATGATTCGGTACTGGCGTGGGGGCGGGACTTCTCTGTCTATCTGCGCGAGCACCAACTGGGCTGGTTGGCTACCGGCATAGTGGCCGCGGCATTCTGCGACCTTGGAATCATGCCGAGAGCGGCTGCGGGGTTATTCCAATTGATATGCGCGCCGGGTCTGCTGGCCCACGGCGTGGAAATGGCTAATAAGCCGGTCACTGCCCTCCCTTGGGTCTCTGATGACAACTACATAGTCGAAGATGAAAAAGACAGTACTGTGGGATAGACAGCGGGGTGTAATCAGAAGCCTGAAGGGCGGTTGGTTTGCCGGTAAGGGGGCCTACAGTCATGGTTACTCCATTCTCGGCGATTTGGTCGGCGAGATTTCCTACTTTCAAATGCTGTCACTTAATGTGCTTGGCTTTTTACCGGAGCGGCGCTTGGCCGATTGGTTGGAAGCCGTGCATATCTGTCTGAGTTGGCCTGACCCGCGGATATGGTGTAATCAGATTGGTGCTTTAGCCGGAACCGCGCGAACTTCTGTTGTGGCGGCGACTACTGCCGGAGTGCTGGCCGCGGATTCGACCATGTACGGCAGCCGCCCGTTGCTGGATGGGGTGGCTTTCATCCAGCAGGCTTTGCACGATCATCAGGATGGTCTGTCTGTGGCGGAGATCGTGCAGCGTGAGGTGCAGAAACACCGCGGCAAGGTACGGATCACCGGTTATGCGCGGCCCTTGGCAAGCGGCGATGAGCGTATTCCTCCAATGGAACGGCTTACCTCCCGACTTGGGTTTGAACGCGGTCCGCACCTGACGCTAGCCTACGCCGTCGAGGATGTGTTGCGCCGCGACTACAACGAGAGCATGAACATCAATGGTTATGTGTCCGCATTTTTGTCAGACCAGGGATTTAACGCGGAACAAATCTACCGCTTGTTCGCGATGGTCGTGATGAGTGGTGTGACCGCCTGTTACATCGACACCGTGGAACGTCCTGCCGAAACCTTTCTTCCCCTGCGCTGCGACGACATCGATTACCAGGGGCCGCCGCCGCGCGAAGTCCCCTGAGGTTTATAACCCCAGCTGCAGGTTGAGCGTGCGCACGCGCATGTCCATGGGCGGCACTTCCTCGCCGTCGATGTAAACGTCCAATATCGCCGGTCCCGGCCGGGCGCACAGGGCCTCGACATCCAGATCGTACAGGTCGGCGAGGGTGGCGATGGTGTAGCCGGCGGCGCCCATCGCCCGGCCCATGGCGGCGAAGTCCACCGGCGGCAGTTCGATGGCGGTCTGTTCGGCGCCAGACAGGCGCTGGCCGTGCTTGACCATGCCGAGCGCCCGATCGTTGAGCACCACGTAGATCACGGGTACGCGTTCCTGCACCGCCACGGTGATCTCCTGGCCGCTCATCAGGAAGCTGCCGTCGCCGGTGATGCACACCACCGGCGTGCCGCGGCAGCCGAGGGCGCCGCCGACGGCGGCCCCCACCGCCCAGGCCATGGCGCCGAAGCCCATGGCCACGCGGTAGGTGCCGCGCTGCCGGGTGTGCAGGTAGTGGGTGGTCCAGACGAAGCTGTTGCCGGCATCGGCGAAAAAGCGGGTTTCGGCGGGGAACAGCCGGGTGAGTTCGCACACCAGGCGCTGCGGCTTGAGTGGCACGCCGTCGTGACGGTATTTGGCCGGGTCTTCCAGTTCGATGTGGCGCGGTGCGCAGCGCCGGCTGCTGTCGTTGCGCCGCTCCTGCTCCGGCGGAACGGTGGCAGGCGGCTCGGTGTTTCCACTCGGGATGCGGACACACACGCGGCCGATCTCCCGTGCTTGCAGTGCTCGCTGCGCCAGCATCTCGAACACCGTCTTAATGCGCCCGTATAGGTGGGTACGTGCCATCGGCGAGCGGCTGAAGTGGTTCAGCGTTTCGTCGACATGGATCAGCTTGTCGTTGAGCAGTGCGGCACGGTCCCAGCCGCTGGTGGCGAATTCGTCGAGGTCGGTGCCCACCGCCAACACTAGGTCGGTTTCGTCCGACAGCAGTGTCTGGCGCGCGCTGGCGTGGCCGGCGAAGCCGAACACGCCGCGGTATTGCGGATGGTAGGCGTCCATCCACGGCTTGCCCTGCGGTGTGGTCACCACTTCGGCGCCGATCACTTCGGCGAAGGCGGTGATGGCGTCGATGGCATCGCCGCAGTCGGCGCCCACCAGGATCACCACGCGCCGCGCATCGGTCAGTTGTTCGCACAGCGCCTCGACGGCGTGTGGATCCACCAGATTGGGTACACGCAGCAGCGAACTTAGCCGGGAGATCGGGTTGCCGCCGGCCCAGGGTGCGCACAACACGTCACGCGGCACGCTGATGTGGGCCGGTCCGCACGGCGATTGGAACGCAGTCATGATGGCCGTGATGAGTTTGCCCTCCAGCTGATCCGGGTGCGACACCAGCGTGTTGTAGACGGTGCAGTGCTGGAACATGCCCACCGTGTTGACCGCGGTGCAGGACGATTCCTGCAATGCGCCGCGGCCAAAGTAGGGCAGGGCGGTTTGCGCGGTGATGACCAGCATTGGGATTTTGTCGGCGTAGGCGGAGGCGACGCCGGTAATGAGATTGGTGGCGCCGGGGCCGGTGGTGGCGCAGCAGACGCCGAGGCGCCCGGTTTCCCGCGTGTAGCCATCCGCCATGTAGGCGGCGCCGCATTCGTGACGCGCGACCACGGCGCGTGGGCCGCCGCTGCGGGCGCTGCGGGCGAGGGCGTTATACAGAGGCTCGATGGCGCCGCCGGGGACGCCGAAGACGAACTCGACGCCGATCTGGTCGAGATAGTGCACCAACAGGTCGCCCAGTTCAGCATGCGGAGCGGGCGGGACAGGATGCCGATATTCCATGGTCATGGAGACCCCCAGGCGATGGCGTCCTGCCGGGTAGCGTCGCCGCGAAGACCGCGATGGCAATTCTTCCATGAAAAAAAACGATCCGGGCTTATTGTTTCCGGGTATGGCTTGTTATTAAACGCCTACGCCGCGTAGTATCTGCACAGGCTGCGGCGATTCTGCGCCTTCGTTGCCGACAGTGCAAGGCGGTGCGGGATTACGCAACGGCGTTCCAACAACAACAACAAACTGGATAACGCAAAGCGGTTATTGATGACCGAACAGACGCACATATTATTGGTCAATCAGGACCCGGATCAGCGCGGCGCTCTGCGCGGGATGCTGGAGATGGCCGGCTTTGGCCGCGTAACCGAGGCGTCCGACGGCATCGCGGCAATACGTCACCTCAACAACGGCACCATCGATGCGCTGGTGACCGACATCCCTCTGGGCACGCTGGACGGTTGGCGCCTGGCACGCCTGGTTCGTTCCGGGCTGTTCCAATGCCCCGCTGACATCCCGATCCTGGTGGTGTCGCGCAGCTATTCCGAGCACATCGCCGAGGTGACGGCAAAAGAGTACGAAATCAATAGGTTTTTCCCTTTTGAGCAGCGTCACCGGCTGCCCGGTTCCTTGCGTGACGCACTCAGCGGCGGGGGGCTCCCGCAGCGCCCGTCCCTGCTGGTAATCGAGGACGATGCGGATATTCAGCGTATCGTGCAGCGTGTGCTGGACCGGCGCTTCGAGATCGAAGCGGCAACGGACGGGCACACGGGCCTGGAAGCGTGGCGGGCCAGGCGCCACAGCCTGGTATTGCTCGACGTCATGTTGCCCGAACTGTCCGGTCCGGAGGTGTTGAAGGCGATTCTGGCCGAGCACCCACACCAGACCGTGGTGATCATGACGGCGGACGGTACGCCGCAGCGGGCGGCCGAACTGGTGCTGGGTGGAGCGGCGGATTTCATCGCCAAGCCGTTCCGTTCCGAGCAACTGCGCCGGGTGTGCGAGATCGCCGCCCGCCGCGAAGACTACATGATCAGCAACCAGCAGTTCGCCGCACAATTCCTGGCGCTCAGCCGCGAGAAGGGGCGGGCGCTGGTGACGCTGGAGTCCATCGGCGACGGCGTGATCTCCACTGATCGCGATAGCGTGATCGAATACATCAACCCGGTGGCGGAGCGTCTTACCGGCTGGACCAATGTGCAGGCGCGCGGCAGGCCGCTCGCCGAGGTGTACCGCGTGGTGAACGAGTTTTCCCACCAGGATCATCCCGACCCGATCCAGCGTTGCATTGCCGAGGGGCACGCCCTGGATTTGGATTCGCACGGCCTGTTGACCCATCGCAGCGGCAGCGAGATCGCCATCGCCGAGTCGGTGGCGCCGATCCGGGATGTTGTTGGTGAAATCACCGGTGCGGTACTGGTATTCCACGACGTGACCGAGGCGCACAAGCTGAATCGGCAGCTCTCCTATCAGGCCTCCCACGACAGCCTGACCGGGCTGATCAATCGCTCCGAATTCGACCGCCGCCTGGCGCGTGCCCTGGACGACGCGCGCAAAAGCGGTAGTGAGCATGTCATGTGCTATCTCGACCTCGATCAGTTCAAGGTGGTCAACGACACCAGCGGCCACGCCGCCGGCGATCAGTTGCTGCAGCAGGTGGCGGTGATCCTGCAGCGCCAGGTGCGCGTGAGCGATACCCTGGCCCGTCTCGGCGGTGATGAATTCGGCATCCTGCTCGAGCACTGCAGCATCGACAAGGCCTACCGCGTGGCGGATGAGACGCGCAAGGCATTGCAGGACTACCGATTTAAGTGGGAAGACAATCTGTTCGCCATCGGCGTCAGTATCGGCATGGTGCCGGTGACGGCGGAGAGCGCCGGGCTGGACGACGTACTCAGTACCGCGGATGCCGCCTGTTACCTGGCCAAGGAGGGTGGCCGCAACCGTATCCATGTATATCATCGCGACGACGGCGAACTGGTGCAGCGCCACGGTGAAATGCAGTGGGTCTCCAAGGTGAACCAGGCCTTTGAGGAAAATCGCTTCCGTCTGTTCGCGCAGCGTATCATGCCGGTGAATGATGTAGAGGAAGGCGAGCACTACGAATTGTTGATCCGCATTATCGATGAAGGCGGGGCGCTGATCGCACCGGGATTCTTCCTGCCCGCGGTGGAGCGTTATGGTCTGGCTTCGACCCTGGATCGATGGGTGATCCGTAACGCCCTGGAGTGGCTGGAGGGCGATCCGGCGCGCCACCAGCGCTTGCATCATTGCACCATCAACCTGTCGGGCAAGTCTCTGGGTGATGAGTATTTTCACGAGTTCCTCGACGAACAGTTGAGCCGTACCAGTGTGCCGGCAGCGAAGATCTGCTTCGAGATCACTGAGACCGCCGCCATCACCAATCTGGGCAAGGCAACGGATTTCATGCGTCGTTTCAAGCGCCGTGGCTGCTGCTTTGCGCTGGACGATTTCGGCAGCGGCATGTCCTCCTTCGCCTACCTCAAGGCGTTGCCGGTGGACTACCTCAAGATCGACGGCGTATTCGTCAAAGACATCGTCGAGGATAATGTAGACCATGCCATGGTGCGCTCGATCAACGAAGTGGCGCAGGTGATCGGCCTCAAGACCATCGCCGAGTTTGTTGAAAGCGAGGACATCTTTCGCGCCCTGCGCGCTATCGGCGTCGATTACGCGCAGGGCTACTGGGTCGCTGAGCCACAGCCGCTGGATAGTCTGGACCTGACGGTGTCGCCGGTGCGTCCCGCATGGTCCATGGCCGATGACTGAGTCATCGGCCGGACAGTCCACTTGAAGTTCCAGTCGACGACCTCCATTTAATCCCGGGCAGTACGTTCGGTCGCGCCTTGGCTGGTGCGCCGCATAGATATCCTTTCGGGAGTAGGCATGCCGCTGACCAACGAAGACGCCCTGCGTATCAACGTCCTCATCGCCAATGCAGAAGCGATCCGCATTGATGAAAATACCCTCACCGTGTATGGACTTCAGGGCGAGCGCGAGATGAAAGTCGCGCTCAACCCCAATTGCCGCACCGAGCAATACCTGCAGCAGGTGCGCGAGTTGCTGTCCGGGCAGGTGCTCGGTTCACCCGGCGGTTATCCGGTGTTTCTGCGTCGCTGGACGCGTATGGGGCAGATCAACAACGAGGACTTGGACAAGCTGCTGATGATCGGTGAACCGGAGGCGGTGGTGGCGGTGAGCCGCTCGCGCCAGCTCACCGATGAACTGGCGCGCCGCGCCTGGTGGGTGGCGCCCTACTCGGAGAACGCCCGGCGCATGCTGGAGAATCCGGCGGTGGTGGCCGGCAGCATGGGACCGGTGCTGGCGGAGTTTCTGGTGGAACATCTGCCGTTCGAGAGTGAGCACCAGGACATGCTGGATACCGTGCGGCTGGTATTGCAGCCGGGTTTGATCAGCCCCGAGACACGCAAAAAGCTGTGGGACAGCGGCCGCATCCGCAAGACCTATCGTGTCGGCTTTCTCGCCGCCGAGCCGGATGCCTTGCCTGACCCCGTGGCGGCACGCCACGACCTGGAGCAATACCGGCCGCTGTTGGCGCCGCTGGCGGCGGACAATCCCTATGCCGCCCTGCTGTTCAAATTGCTGGATGGTTCTGGCCAGACATTTCTGGAGGTGGGCGCTGACGTGCTGCAAAAGCCGGCGGATCAGGATGTGGTAACGGCGCTGGTCAACGCCATCGGCAATTATTTCCGTGCTGCGCGACCAGCTGCCCCCAGCCTGCGCGAGATCGAGGCTATAGATGCCAGCGTCGAGGCGCTCTGCAGCGTGGACAGCGGACCGCTGTGCCAGTTGCTGCAAACGGTACCGCCACTGGCCGCCGAGATCCGCGCCATGGTCTTCCTGGCCCACATCGACGAGGCTATCATCACCCCAATCTTTGCCCACAGCGATGCCGTCGGCACGGTGATGCGCAAGAAGATCGGGCCGGTGGTGACGCCGATCCTGCAGCAATTTGCCGTGCTGCGCGGGCGGCTGTGACAGCAAGTTCAAAGAATTCTCCGCAGAGACGCAGAGGGAGTAATATCCCCCACATGACTGAATCGAACCCGCCACTCGGCGTATTACTGACCAACCTGGGGACCCCCGACGCGCCGACCGCACCGGCGCTGCGCCGCTATCTGGCCGAATTCCTGTGGGACCGCCGCGTGGTGGACGTGCCGCGGCCGCTGTGGTGGCTGATCCTTCACGGCATCATCCTGCGCACCCGTCCGGCGCGTTCGGCACGGCTGTACCGCAAGGTGTGGACGGCCGATGGCTCGCCGCTGCTGCACATCGCCCGTCGACAAAGTGAGCTGTTGCAACAGCAGCTGGAACGGCAATGGCCGGGACGGACGCGGGTGGCGCTCGGTATGCGTTATGGCCGGCCGTCCATTGCGGCGGCGCTGGATGAGCTGCGTGTGGCCGGTGCACGGCAGGTGCTGGTGCTGCCGCTCTATCCGCAGAATTCCTGTTCCACCACGGCTTCGACCCTGGATGCCGTCGCGGCGGCGCTGCGCGAGCGGCGTGACGTGCCAGCGCTGAATTTCGTCGCGGATTACCATGCCGATGCCGGATATATCGATGCCCTGGCGGCCTCGGTGCGCGAGGCGCGACAGGACTGCGAACCGGTCCAGCTGCTGCTGTTCTCCTTTCACGGTACGCCCGAGCGTTTCCGCCGCGAGGGCGATCCATATTATCAGCATTGCCTCACCACCGCGCGGCTGACCGCCGGGTGCCTGGGACTGAACAACGACGAGTGGCAGGTGAGCTTCCAGTCCCGCTTCGGCCGCGAGCCGTGGCTGCAGCCTTATACCGACGAAGTGCTGCGCCAACTGCCTGCCGCGGGAGTCAAGCGGGTACAGGTGATCTGCCCCGGCTTCGCCGCCGACTGTCTGGAAACCCTGGAAGAGATCGCCGGAGAGAACCGCGAGGTGTTCCTGCGCGCCGGCGGCGAAGCTTTCCAGTATATCCCCGCCCTCAACGACCGTTCCGACCACATCGCCGCCCTGGCCGCCATTGTCGTGCGCGAGCTGTGCCTGGAAAATACCTAAAAGATTTCAACGCAAAGACGCAAAGGACGCTAAGCTTGCTGCGCCAGTTCGGGGCCGAGTCCTGTCGGGAGATTGTGCCATACCGGCGCTCATTGGCCCGCGGAGCGGGCTCCTGCAATACACAAGAAGCTTCGCATCTTTGCGTTTAAGCTTTTGCCTTATTAACCCAACCCGAATACCACCGCCGCCACGTCGCGGTAGTGGTGGGCGAAATGGACCAAGACCCCTTTGCGGATGTGGGGCGGCAGTTCCTCGAAATCGCCCCGGTTGGCCTCCGGCAGGATCAGCTCCATCACGCCGATACGCCGCGCGGCGATCACCTTCTCCCGTATGCCGCCCACTGGCAGCACCTGTCCGGTCAGGGTCAGTTCGCCGGTCATGGCCAGCGGCCGCTTGATGCGCTCCTTGCGTGCCAGGGACAGCAGGGCGGTGGCCATGGTGACGCCGGCGCTGGGACCATCCTTGGGCGTGGCCCCTTCCGGCACGTGCAGATGGACGAAGGCCTCGTCGAAGAAGGCCGGGTCGCCTTCGTACTGCTTCAGGTGCGAGGCGATGTAGCTGTAGGCGATTTCGGCCGACTCGCGCATCACCTCGCCCAGCTTGCCGGTCAGCTTGAAGCCGCGGTTCTTGCTGTGGACCAGTGTTGCCTCAATGCTGAGAGTGGCACCGCCCATGGCGGTCCAGGCCAGCCCGGTCACCACGCCGATGCCGGTGAGCGGCTTCTCGCGCTGAAACAGCGGCTTGCCCAGCAGATCCTCGATGCTCTTGGGGCCGACGCGGATGGGGCCTTTTTCTCCGCCCACGATGCGCACCACCGCCTTGCGCACGATGCGGCCCAGTTGCTTTTCCAGGTTGCGCACACCGGCCTCACGGGCATAGCCCTCGATCACTTTGCGCAGTGCACTGTCCGAAATTTTCAGTTGGCTGGGCTTCAACCCGGCCTTCTGCAACTGTTTCGGCCACAGATGGTGGATGGCAATGGCGAGTTTTTCTTCGGTGATGTAGCCGGAGAGGCGTATCACCTCCATGCGGTCGAGCAGGGGTGCCGGGATCGTATCGAGCTGGTTGGCGGTGCAGACGAACAGAACCTTGGACAGATCGAAGCGCAGATCCAGGTAGTGATCGAGAAAGTCGTTGTTCTGCTCAGGGTCGAGTACTTCCAGCAGGGCCGAAGCGGGATCGCCCTGGTAGGAGGCGCCGATTTTGTCGATCTCGTCCAGCATGATCACCGGATTCGCTGTCTCGGCTTCCTTGATGGCCTGAATGAACTTGCCCGGCATGGCGCCGATATAGGTGCGGCGATGCCCCTTGATTTCGGCCTCGTCGCGCATGCCGCCAAGGGAGAAGCGGTAGAACTTGCGTCCCAGAGTGTTGGCGATGGAGCGGCCGATGGAGGTCTTGCCCACGCCGGGCGGGCCGACCAGCAGCAGGATCGAGCCAGCCACTTCTCCCCTCATGGTGCCGACGGCAAGGAATTCGATGATGCGCTGTTTCACGTCCTCCAGGCCGTCGTGATCCTGGTCGAGGATGCGGCGCGCACGTTTCAGCTCCAGCCGGTCGGTGGAGTGCACGCCCCAAGGCAGAGCTGTGGCCCAGTCCAGATAATTGCGCGTGACGGTGTATTCCGGCGAGCCTACCTCCAGAATCGACAGTTTCTGCAGCTCGTCGTCGACGCGCTTCTGTGCAGCTTCGGGCAGGGTGAGCCTGGTCAGACGCTCGCGTAAACGCTCCACATCGGCGGTACGGTCGTCTTTTTCCAGGCCCAGTTCTTTCTGGATTTCCTTGAGCTGTTCGCGCAGGAAAAACTTGCGCTGCTGCTCGCTCATGCGCTCGTCAACTTTTTCCCGGATCTGTGATTGCAGGCGGGCTACGTCCAGCTCCTTCTTGAGCAGCACCAAAACCCGTTCCATACGTGGCAGAACCGGAAACAGCTCCAACACTTGCTGCAGTTCCTCGCCCTTGGCGGAGGTGAGGGCCGCGGCAAAATCTGCCAGTGGCGAGGGATCGTTGGGGCTGAAACGGCTGAGGAAGTATTTCAGCTCCTCGCTGTACAGGGGGTTGAGCGGGATCAGTTCCTTCAGGGTGTTGATGATGGCCATGGCGTAGGCCTTGATCTTGGAATCTGCTTTGCGCTGTTTTTCCACAGGATATTCCACCTGCACCATAAAAGGCGGCTTGTGTGACAGCCATTTGATGATGCGAAAACGCTGGATACCTTCGGCGATGAACTGGATTTTGTCACCGGAGCGGGTAGGGTTGTGCACACGTACCATGCTGCCGACACGGTAAAAATCCTCCGTCGTAAGATGCTCCGGATCGCTGCCGCGGGTCAGTACCAGGCCGGCCATATGATGCGGATGATCGCCGATGCGCTCGATCGTTTCGAGCCAGGGCTGCTCGTCCAGTAGTACCGGAAATGCCTGGGCCGGGAAGAATGGCCGGTCCGTCAGAGGTAGCAGGTGGAGCGTCGTGGGCAGTACATCGGCACTGACCGCCAGTTCCGAGGAGGCATTGTCCTGGGTCAGGAATTCGGGTTCGAGAGCTTCGCTGTTTGCCATGTTCGATGTACCTCGCCGCGGCTCATCGGTGTTGCCGGAGCCTGCATTTTCCAGCCTGCTTACACTTCGCAGGTGTAAATATAGTGTGGTCGTGACAATGGTTGTACAAGCCTGTGCAGCAGCAGCAGTGGCCACTGCTGCGTATGGTGGCGTGCGGTGAGTGTGATACACATCATTTTGTGCTTGAAAAAATATTGCAAGTTTGCTTGTTACATTGGAGTTTATGTTTATAATGTTTTTCGACATGTGTCTCTACTAAACAAGGAGAAGAGTTGCCATGCCGAAAGTTGCAAAACGTGCCGTTGCCAAGAAGAGTGTGCGTACCAAGAAGGCTGCTGCGCCGAAGCGCGCCGTACGCCGTCCCACCGCCAAAACTGCCGCTGGTAAAAAGGCAGTGATGGCCAGCGTGAAGAAGATGAATGCCCAGGCCAAGGTCGTTAAGGCACGCCTGATCGCCGAGAAAAAGAAGGTGGCTCAGGCGGAGAAGGCCATGCGTGCCAAGCTGCGCGCTGCTGTGGCGGAAGCCAAGGCACGCCTGAAGGCCGTGTTGGATGAGGAAAAGATTTTTGAAGGTCGTCAGACCCTCATCGCCAAGGCCGTGGCTGCTTACGACAAGAAGCACGCCAAGGCTGCTGCCAAGAAGGCCAAGCGCAAACCTGCGCGTAAGAAGCGCGTCGTCAAGACCGCTTGATGAACCAGGCCACCGTCCCCGGACGGTGGCCTTCTTCTTTATAGGCTCTGCTTGCCGCAGAGTGACAGCCCGGTCAGATCAGGCCGGCAAAGGGCTGTACTTCCACCAAGTTTCCCGCCTCCATGTTGCCGCTTTCCGCCGGCAGAATAATGAAGCAATTCGCCCGGCTCATGGAGCTGAGCACATGTGAACCCTGTGGCCCAGTACTGCGCACGGTGAGCTGTCCGCTGGCATCGTATTCCAGGATGCCGCGCTGGTAATCGGCGCGCCCGGGTGATTTTTTCAGTTGCGTCACGCACGGCACGCACAGCCGCAGCGGCAACTCCGCCGTGCGCCCCATGAGTTGGCACAGTGCTGGCTGGACAATTTGATAGAACGTTGCCATGGACGAAACCGGGTTGCCCGGCAGACCGAAAAATGCCGTGTTGCCCAGCAGGCCGAAGGCCAGCGGCTTGCCCGGTTTCATGGCGATCTTCCAGAAATTTACCTTGCCCAGGGTTTCCAGGGTCTCTTTGACGTAGTCGGCATCGCCGACTGAAACGCCGCCTGACGTGAGCAGCACATCGGCCACGGCGGCGCCCTGGCGGAACGCAGCAGCAATGTCTTCACGCCGATCGCGCACCACGCCCATATCGATGATCTCCACCCCGAGACGTTGCAGCATGCCGTACAGGGTATAGCGGTTGCTGTCGAAAATCTGGCCTTCGTCCAGTGTTTCGCCGAGGGAGCGCAGTTCGTCTCCGGTGGAGAAAAAGGCTACGCGCAGGCGGCGCATTACCTTTACTTCGGCGATACCTAGAGAGGCGAGCAGACCGAGATCGGCGGGAGTCAGTGAACGCCCCTGGCTCAATACTTTTTGCCCGGTGGCGATGTCCTCGCCGGGCAGGCGTACGTTGTCCCCCTGCCGCTGGGCGCTTTCTACATATACGGTTTCGCCTTCACGCCGAATGTTTTCCTGCATCACCACGGTGTCGGTACCGGCCGGCAGTTTGGCACCGGTCATGATGCGTACGCACTGGCCGCTGTCGACGGTGCCATTAAAGGGATGGCCGGCGAGGGCGGTTCCAATGAGTTGCAGGGCGGCCTCGCCATTGCGGGGGAGATCGGCGCTACGCAGGGCGTAACCGTCCATCGCCGAGTTGGCATGGGGCGGCACATCGATAGGTGAGTGCACGTCGGCGGCGAGCACACGTTCAAGGGCATCGCGCAAGGCGCGCTGCTCGAAGCCAGTAATGGGGGTGAGGCTGGTGCGGATGTAATCCAGTGCCTGGGCGACACCGAGTAGTGGTGCACGCGGCGTGCTGTTTTTGTCCAGGTTCATGGTGGGTCGCAACTCCTGACGTATGGGCGCTAAGTGGATTATTGCCGGCCGATATGGTGCAGCACAAATGCGGCGATGGCGCGTGGGTTATTGAGGTCGAGCAGTGGCAGTGTGGTGGCGTTTGCCGGCGGCGCATCGCAGGCCACGGCGATGATGTGCGGGTCGTGGGGAAACAGGGGTGGTTTGCCCAGTGCCTGCCGGAACAGCTCGATCTTGGGTACGGCCTCATGTTTGAAGCCTTCCACCAGTATCAGATCGAGGGCGCTTTGATCCAGCGCCTGAACCAGTTCGGCAAGTTGCGGCTCGGCACGGTCGTCTCCATGTTCGGTGAGCAGCGCCCAGCGTCGGCGCGACGCTACCATTATCTGCTGCGCGCCGGCCGTACGCATGCGGTAGCTGTCCTTGCCCGGCTGATCGATGTCGAAGTCGTGATGAGTGTGCTTGATGACGGCAAGGTGCAGGCCATGTGCGCGCAGTAGCGGGATGAGCTGCTCCAGCAAGGTGGTTTTGCCGGTACCGCTGACGGCGACGAAGGCGAGCAGCGGCGGTATGTGATCGATGTTCATGGATTGATAAACCTCTGCTCCAGGTCGTGCAGTTCCTGGGGGGTGTTGATATTGCGGAAGGCGGCAGGCTGGTCGGAAAAATCCGCCACGGCCAGTTTCTGCGTGCGCAGCCAGTCCTGTACCTTGCGCTGGCCGGTGGAGAGATAGCTTTCCAGGGCGGGGCGGACATTGCGCCGCACCAGCATGATGGCGGCGTGCAGACGCTCACCGTCGCTGACCGTGCAGACCTCGGCAGCATTGTCCTCAAGCGCAGCATACATGCGCATCACCAGGTCGGCAGGCAGATTGGGCGTGTCACAGGGTACGCACAGCACCAGTTCACTGCTGCCGGCTTGCAGGGCGCTGAGCAATCCAGCCAGCGGGCCTGGCTGGTTGGGTAGCGTGTCGGCGATGACCGGCAGGCCGAATTGCGCATAACGTGCGGCCGGGTGATTGCTGTTCAACAGGAGTTGGCTCACCTGTGGCTGCAGGGCGCGGATCACGTGTGCCAGCAGCGGCTCACCCAGCAGCGGCAGCAAGGCCTTGTCGGCGCCATCCATGCGGCGTGCCCGACCGCCGGCAAGAATGACAGCGGTGACGGAGGGGGGGGGGATTTTGGCAGACATGGGCGTGTAACTGTCGCAATAGGTGTGGGCATCGTACCATGGGGAGAGATTCTCGCAGGCACAGAGGTGACAGGATGGCAAGTCAGGAGCAGGTGGGTGGACCGGCGGAGCCAACGGTGGAAATCGTGGAGCAGCGCACCTGCTATCAGGGCTTTTTCCGTATGGAGCACTATCGCTTGCGCCACCGTCGTTATGACGGCAGCATGAGTCCCCTGCTCAGTCGCGAGCTGTTTGAGCGCGGCCATGCCGCTGCGGTATTGCCGTATGATCCAGTACTGGACCGCGTCGTCTTGCTGGAGCAGTTTCGTATTGGCGCCCTGGCGGCTGCCGGCGGCCCCTGGCTGCTGGAGATCGTTGCGGGAATCATCGAGCCCGGTGAGACGGCGGCCGAGGTGGTGCGGCGGGAGATGCAGGAAGAGGCGGGCTGCACCTTGCAGGCACTGGAGCCCATTTGCGAATATCTGGTCAGTCCAGGCGGAACCTCGGAGCGTATCAGCCTCTATTGTGGCCAGATCGATGCGTCCAGGGTGGGGGGTATCCACGGCCTGGCCGAGGAGGGGGAGGATATTCGGGTGAGCACGGTGAGCTTTGACGAGGCACTGGCATTGCTGGCGTCTGGGCGCATCAACTCGGCGAGCCCGATCATTGCCCTGCAATGGTTGCAGATGAACCGGGCGCGCCTGCGACAGCAGTGGTGGCCTTGAAAATTGGCCTGGCTGGACGATAGTAAGGTAAGAGTTTGAGCGGGGTACCCCGAATATGAAGATTGCATCCGCATTCAACAGCGCCCTGCAGGGTATACGCCGCGGCATGGAAGGGCAGGACCGCAATGCGGCCCAGATCGCCAGCGCCGGGCAGATGCAGGGCGAGGATTCTCCCACGCAGTCCCTGGTGGAAAGCAAGGTGAATCGCCTGCAGGTGGAAGCCAGCGCCAAGGCCATGCGCGCCATCGACGAGGCCATTGGTAGCCTGTTCGACGACAAGGCCTGAACCCCTAGGGCGAGCCATGGTGATACGCTTTCCCGTTCTTTCCCATATACTGTGCACTCGTTCACAATAATGGCCCGTCCGGGCCGGAGCATAGGCAAAGGAAAATAATACGTGCACGCCTGTCAGACGGTAACGGATACCCGGCTTGAAATACAGAAGCTGAACACGCTTCCACCGATGTCTATGGTGGCCCAGGAATTGCTGGCGGTTTTTGGCGAGAGCGATCTTGATGTGCATCGCATCGCCGCCATCATCGAGAAAGACCCGGCCCTGCTGGCGCGCATCATCGGTTTGGCCAACGCGGCCTATTTCGGTTACCCGGAGCGGGTATCCAATGCTGAAGACGCCATTTTCAAGGTGCTCGGCATCAATATCGCCCGCAACCTGGCGTTCAGTATGGTGCTGGCCGGTCCCTTCCATACTTCTCATTGCCCCGCCTTCCGCGTGGATGAATACTGGACCAGTGCCATGGTCGCGGCGACTTTGGCACAACGCTTGGCGCGCCTTGTCGACGTTGAGCCGCGCCCCTCGGGTGGCAACGCCTATCTCGCAGGACTGTTGCATAATCTCGGCCTGCTGGCGCTGGTACACCTGTACCCGGCGGAGATGACCCGGGTGTTCGACCGTTTGGGCCAGGAGCAGGCTCAGGGCCTGGTTACGATCGAAAGCACGCTGCTCGGCGCCGACCACCTGCAGGTGGGGGGCTGGTTGGGGCGCAAGTGGCATCTGCCGGCATTTGCGGTAACTGCCATTGAGCACCACCGTGATGACAGCTACGACGGTGAACACCAGCCGCTGGTGCGGCTAATCGGATTTTGTGCACAGTGGGCCGGGCGGTTGCAGCGGGAAGACGATGTGGCGGATCTGGGGACGTTGTTTGCCCTGGGGATTCCTCCGGCGGAGGCAGAGAGCGTGCTGGGCGAGATGCTCACCAAGCGTGATGAGATTGCCCAACTGGCCACGATGTTGGCAGGACACTGACACAGCTTCGCCATGGATACCGCGCCATTCATCGAATCATTTCGCGAGCTCAACGACAGCTTCCTCAAGCTGATCAACTCACTTTCTGCACTGCGCGGGTTATCATCGCTGCGGCTCTATGGTCAGAGCGATACACAGTTGCTTGGCAGCACCCTTGATGTACTGATGCAAAATCAGGATCTGGAGCGTTGTTCAGTCTACCTGCTCAAGGAGGGTAAGCTGGTCAATGCCGCAGGCATGGATTGGGCCGACATGATTGGTTTGAAAAAAGGTCAGAATACCGACCGGACGCCATTGTTCAACAGTTTTGAGGTGGGCGAGGGGCTGGTAGGACTCGCAGCCCAGACCGGCACCTTGCAACATAGTCGCAACTGCGAACAAGACCCACGTTTTGAACGTAACTGCCGCGGCATTAGCCCCAGTGCGATGGCCATTGGTTCATTGATTAGTTTGCCCATCAAGGCCAGCGGGGAAATCGTTGGTGTGCTGAACGTGTCGCATCCGCACACCAATTTTTTCTCCGAGGCGCAGGAGCGTTCTTTGGTGATATTTGCCAATTTTCTTGGCCAAATGCTGGTAAACAACCGTCTGCTCAACAACATGGAGCACTTGGTGCGTGAGCGTACCCGCCAGTTGGAGCAGACTTTGGCGGAAGCTGAGGCACTCAAGCGCCGCTATGCCGAGCTGTCGGTGATCGATGAACTGACCGGTCTGCACAATCGCCGCTTTTTCTTTCCGGAGTCCCGTTCTGCACTGGCACGCAGCCTGCGTTACAAGAAAGGCTTCTGCATGTTGCTGCTCGATATCGATCACTTCAAGCGTGTCAACGACATGTATGGCCACCGTCTGGGCGACGAGGTGCTGTCCCGCTGTGCCGAACTGTTCCGCCAGCAGGTGCGCGAGGTGGATGTGTTGGCGCGTTTTGGTGGTGAGGAGTTCATCATCGCCTTGCCCGACACCGATCTGGCCGGGGCCAAGCAGTTGGCTGAGCGTGTGCGTGAGGCAGTGAAAGGTGCTGTGTTCGAGATTGAAGGTCGTGGCATCAAAGTCACCGTCAGCATCGGAATCGCCTGTCTGTCGGATAATGATGCAGGCGATGCACAGCTTATCCTTGAGCGCCTCATTAGTGAGGCCGATCAGGCCCTGTATTTCGGCAAGCATCACGGACGTGATAAGGCATGTGCCTATTCTGAAATTGCCTGCTTCCTCTAACCGGTTGCTGAAAAACCTCGGGCGGCCTCATCCTGCGGTGCAAAACGGCTCGAAATGCTCATTTACGCTGTGTCAACGCCGCGTTCCCGCCGTTTTGCGCCTTGTCTGACATCCACCGGAGACTTTTTCTAAGCAACCTGCCAAACGGTTCAGCACCGACGGGTATTATCCCGCCAATCCATCGATACCCTGTTGACCGCATTTGCGGCCGGCGAGGCGTGCCGCCTCGATCAGTGTCAGCTCCAGTGCGCGCTTGCGCACCAGGCCGTGAATGATGCCTGCGTTGAAGACGTCGCCGGCGGCCAGCGTGTCGACCAGGCGCTGAGGCGGGAAGGCGGGGGTGTGGTAATTGCGTTCGTCGCGGTCGCGGGCGTAGGCACCGCCGTCTCCCCAGCCGCAAACCAGCTGTGCGTGTGGCGCCTTAGGCCGTACGTGCTGGAACAGTCCCTCCGCTCGCTGAAAACCACAACTGCGGGCATAGACACGCGAGAACAGAAGCAGATCCGGATAGGGCAACAATTGCTCGATATCAGGCCGCGGTTTTTCAATTTCCAGTGAGCAGGGTAGTTCGGGGTGTAATTTTTTCACGCGTTGCAGCATGCGTTGCGTGACCTCCACGTTGCGCCCCTCGAAGTGCACCCAGTCGAAGCGGGATAGATCGATAGCCCGGAAATGTTCAAAGCTGTATTCGGGCAGATTCCGATAGTGGACGATGGTGCGTGAGCCGGTGCGCTGGCTAAGGGTGATATACGAGGTGGGAACCTTGCCCCGGGGGAGCAGTTCCACCGCGCTGATATCAATGGTGTGGCGTGCCAGATCGGTACGGATCAGCCGCGCATCCGGCTCATCCGCCAGGGTGCCGGCCCAGTTGCACTGATGACCGAGTTGGCTCAGTACCACCAGCGTATTGGTGGCGTTGCCTCCACGACGTGTCTCCTGTTCCAGGGCGCGAATCTCGGCATCTTCCGGTGGATACTCGTCGACCAGATTGATGATGTCGAGGGTAGCGATGCCGACGGCAAGTATGCGGGCCATGATGCCTTTCCGGTGGTGCGGGGCTGCGTAGTGTAAACCTGCAGACCGATAAATTTCGCCACCGTGTTCACATCGGGCTGCGGTGGTGTTTCAGTCCGCTTGCCGCGCCAGTCCCCAGACTGCGTGCTCCCGCACCAGGGCTGAGGGGTGGTCGCAGCGTGCCCGCAAGGCATCGCGGATGGCGCTGTGGGGGGGGGCGTTGCCGAGGGCGACAGCGATGTTGCGCAGCCAGCGTTCATGGCCAAGACGGCGCAGGGCGCTGCCCTCGGTGCGGTGCCGGAACTCCTCCTCGCTCCAGGCGAACAGGTCAAGCAGGTTTGGTGCATCCAGCCCCTGGCGCGGCAGGAAGTCGGTTTCCTGTGTGGTTTGGGCGCGGTGGTTCCATGGGCAGACCAACTGGCAGTCATCGCAGCCGTAGATGCGGTTGCCCATGAGTGGGCGCAGCGGCTCGGGTATGGCTCCGTGCAGTTCGATGGTGAGGTAGGAAATGCACCGGCGCGCATCCACCGTATAAGGGGCTACGATGGCACGGGTCGGGCAGACATCGATGCAGGCCGTGCAGCGGCCGCAGTGGGCACTGGCCGCGGCGTCGGGTGGCAGCGGCAGGTCGGTATAGATCTCCCCGAGAAAAAACCATGAGCCTGCCGTGCGTGACAGCAGGTTGCTGTGTTTGCCCACCCAGCCGAGGCCGGCCTGGGCGGCGATGGGTTTTTCCAGTACCGGGGCGCTGTCGCTGAATACGCGGTAGCCGTAGGGGCCGATGGATTCCTGGATGCGGGTGGCCAGTTTTTGCAGGCGGGCGCGTACCAGCTTGTGATAGTCACGGCCCAAGGCGTAGCGCGCAATGTATCCCAGACTGCTGTTGCCCAGCACACCCCAGGCGTCGGCGGCGGGTGGCAGGTAGTCCATGCGTGCGCTGATGATGCTGAGGGTGCCCGGCACCAGTTCCGCCGGCCGGCTGCGCATGCTGCCGTGCTGTGCCATATAGGCCATCTCGCCGTGCCGCCCCGCAGCCAGCCAGTCGTTCAGCGCTGCTTCGGCCGCCGTCAGATCAATGTGACTGAAGCCAACATGCTGAAAGCCCAGCGCCGCGCCCCACTGGCGGATTTGCTGCGCCAGGGTGGTGTAGTCGCGGGGGGTGCTGTTGTACAGATTAGGCATGCCGGTATGATAACCCTCTATGCAGACCTTACCCCATGATCTTTACCGTGCCGCACAGGTGCGCGAACTGGACCGCCTTGCCATTGAGCAGTGCGGCATAGCCGGCGGCATGCTGATGGAGCGTGCCGGCGCCGCCGCGTTCGCACTGTTGCGCAGGTGCTGGCCGCAGGTGCGGCGTGTTGGTGTGGTGTGCGGTGTCGGCAACAATGGAGGTGACGGCTTCGTATTGGCCCGACTGGCGCGGGAAGCGGGGCTGGAGGTGATGCTGTATCAGGTGGGCGAGGCGGCACGATTGCGTGGCGATGCACTGGCGGCGTCGCGTGCGGTGGGGATGGCGGCGCAGCCTTTGGTGGCGGGGGCCTTACGTCATTGTGATGTGGTGGTCGATGCGTTGCTTGGCACGGGCCTCAGCGGTGAGGTGCGCGATGAGTGGCACCGAGCCATCGCGGCCATCAATGACAGTGGCCGCCCGGTGCTGGCACTGGATATCCCTTCCGGCCTTGATGCCGACAGCGGCGTACCGCAGGGGTGTGCGGTGCGCGCTGAGGCCACCATCACCTTCATCGGTCTCAAGCAGGGTTTGCTCACCGGTGCCGGGCCGGCCCTGTGCGGTGCATTGCATTTCGCTGATCTGGCGGTTCCCTCCGAGGTGTATGTTCGCGTGGCTGCCGCGGCACGGCGGCTGGATCTGGCACAGTTTCGGTCCCTGCTGGTGCCGCGGGCGCGCGACGCCCACAAGGGCGATTTTGGTCATGTGCTGGTGGTGGGGGGGGAATGTGGATATGCCGGAGCAGTACGGTTGGCGGCGGAGGCTGCTGCGCGGAGCGGCGCGGGTCTGGTCAGTGTAGCGACTCGTGTAGCTCATGCCGCGGCCATCACTGCGGCGCGTCCGGAATTGATGTGTCACGGTGTGGAGTCGGCGGCCGAGCTGGAGCCGCTGCTGCGTCGGGCCACGGTTGTCGTCGTTGGTCCCGGCTTGGGCCAGGGGGCATGGGGACAGCGCATGCTGGGTCGGTTGCTGCAGGTGCGTCAGCCGCTGGTGATGGATGCCGATGCCCTCAATCTGCTCGCCCTCGAACCGGTGCGGCGTGATGACTGGATCCTGACACCGCATCCAGGTGAGGCGGGCCGCCTGCTCGGTGAGGACGCGACCGATGTACAACGCGATCGCTTTGCCGCCGCGATAGGTTTGCAGGCCAGTTACGGCGGAGTAGTGGTGCTGAAGGGGCCGGGTAGCTTGGTGCTGGGAGATGACGGAATGCCAGGGATTTGCAACGGCGGCAATCCGGGTATGGCCAGCGGGGGCATGGGTGATGTGCTCAGTGGCATCCTCGGGGCGCTCATCGCCCAGGGGCTTTCTTTGCGGGATGCAGCTGGAGTCGGGGTATGTCTGCACGCGGCGGCGGCGGATGCCGCCGTCCAGATGGCGGGTGAGCGCGGTCTGCTTGCCTCCGACCTGTTTCCCCATCTGCGTCAGCTGATCAACACGTCATACTGAATGGTTCACTGCCGTGGTGCCGTGGACGTAAGTGCGCTTCGATTGAAATACGTTCCACGTTCGCGCCCAAAACATGTCTGTTGGGTGTGCGTTGATTTGCCGCCACCGGATTTGTCCGCAAATGCGACACTGCAGTGGTGTATGCGAGGTTTGTGAAAGCAATGAATAGTCTGGAGTTGCCGCTGGCCGACACTGCCGCCACCGAGGCGTTGGGTGCCGTCCTGGCTGCCTGCGCCGCAGGCGGGGGCCTGCTGCTGTTTCTGCACGGCAATCTCGGTGCCGGGAAGACTACCCTGGTGCGTGGTTATCTGCATGGGTTGGGCCACCACGGCGCGGTGAAGAGTCCCACCTACACCCTGGTCGAATCCTATGAGTTGGGTGGGCACACCGTCCATCACTTCGATTTATACCGTTTGGGCGACGCGGAGGAATTGGAGTTTCTTGGCATCCGTGACTATCTCGGTGGTGAAGCCCAGTGTCTGGTGGAGTGGCCGCAGCGGGGCAGCGGTGTGTTGCCGGCACCGGATCTGGATCTGCACCTCGAATATCAGAATCAGGGCCGCCTGGCGTGTCTGGTTGCCGGTACGCCGCGTGGGGTTGGGCTGCTGAATTGTCTCTACCTCCGCATAGACAGAGGTTGATTTTTTCCATGCTGGGTATTAAGTTACCCTTATATCCTGATAAATGATAGAAGGATTTGTTTGTATCTACATGATAAATATGTGTATTTAGTCATGGTTTTGGTTGCCGAGGGGGCAGGATGACAATCAGAGTCTTGAGCATGCTGCTGTTGATGCTGTTGTTGGTCTCTGCTGCCTGTGCTGAGCCGGTGAGTATCCGTGGTGTGCGTATGTGGCCAGCACCGGATAATACCCGCCTGGTCTTCGATGTCACCGCTGATGTAGAACACAGCCTGTTTGTGCTGAAAAATCCCGATCGACTGGTCATCGACCTGAAGAACACCAGCCTCAACAAGCCCTTCGTTGGTATCGACCTGGGCTCCAGCCTGATACGTGACATACGTTCCGCCCCGCGCAACGGGGGTGATCTGCGTGTGGTGCTCGATCTGAAAGGTGCGGTGCGGCCGAAGAGTTTTGTGCTACGTCCCAACAACGAATATGGTCATCGTCTGGTCATCGATTTGTATGATACCGGCGCCGGCTCCACGTCCGCCTCTACTGCGCCGCCGGTGTCTACGGGGGCGGCGAAGCCCAACGCACCACGGGAAATCGTCATTGCCATCGATGCGGGGCACGGTGGTGAAGACCCTGGGGCCATCGGGTCACACGGTACGCGCGAGAAGGATGTGACCCTGGCGGTGGCCAAGCGCTTGCGTGACCTTGTGAGCCGGGAGCCGGGTATGCGCGCGGTGATGATCCGTGACGGTGACTATTTTGTTCAGTTGCGGCGGCGAGTGGAAATGGCGCGTGAGCACCGCGCCGATCTGTTCATCTCCATTCATGCCGATGCCTTTGCCGATCGGCGCGCGCGCGGCGCCTCTGTTTATACCTTGTCACACCGAGGTGCCACCAGCGAACACGCCCGTCTGGTTGCTGATAAGGAAAATGCCTCCGACGTCATCGGTGGTGTGAGCCTGGACGACAAGGACGATCTGCTGACCTCGGTGCTGCTTGATCTCTCGCTAACCGGCACCATGGAGGCGAGTACCGATGTGGCGGGCCGCGTGTTGTCGGGGCTCGGTCGAGTGGCGCGCCTGCATCGTACACGGGTGGAGCAGGCGGGATTCCGTGTATTGAAGTCGCCCAACGTACCATCGATCCTGGTCGAAACTGCCTTCATTTCCAACCCGGAAGAAGAGCGTAAGTTGCGCGAACCCAACCATCAATATGCCCTGGCACGTAGTGTGATGGACGGTGTGCGCTCGTATTTTCAACAGAATCCACCGCCCGGTACCCTGTTGGCCATGAGCCAGGATTCCCACGGCCAGCGGCATGTGATTGGTCGTGGTGACACGCTCTCCGGCATCGCCCGCCAGTACCAGGTGAGCCTGGAACAGCTACGCTCCAGCAACGGCCTCACGGGAGACCAATTGCGTGTCGGCGACGTGCTTCGCATCCCTGTCGCCAGCGGCGGCTAATGCACTCACCGCAAAGGTGCAAAGAGCGCCAGTACATATAAAACCATTCGCCGCAAAGACACGGAAACATAGAGTTAAATGAATCTGGTGTCTGCGTCTCCGCGGCAGGTGTTCGCCGGTGAACTTCTAGCATTCTGTATTTTCGGTGGATGCCGTTTGCTTGGCTTAGGTACACATCCGCTCCTGTTCGGGGTAATCTGCGCGCCATGACTTTCACAGCCCGGCGCATTCGCCCTCTTGACTCCCTGCTCGCCAACCAGATCGCTGCCGGCGAGGTGGTGGAGCGTCCGGCTGCCGTGGTAAAGGAACTACTGGAAAACAGTCTTGACGCCGGCGCCCGCAATATCCAGGTGGACGTGGAGCAGGGCGGGGTTGGATTGATCCGCGTGCATGACGATGGGTGTGGAATTGCGCAGGTCGACATGCTTTTGGCACTGGCACGCCATGCCACCAGCAAGGTGTACAGCCAGGATGAATTGATGCATGTAATGAGCCTGGGATTTCGAGGTGAGGCGTTGGCCAGTATTGCCTCGGTATCGCGCCTGGCCCTGAGCAGTCGTGGCGAGAGCGATGAGCACGGTAGCCGCATCGATCCCCATGGCACGCTTGTCCCCTGTGCCCATCCCCGCGGTACCACTGTTGAGGTGCGCGATCTGTTTTACAACACGCCGGCGCGGCGCAAATTTTTGCGTGCCGAGCGTACCGAGTTCGAACATCTGGCCGAGATGGTGCGTCGTGTGGTTTTGAGCCGTTTCGACGTTGCGCTGACGTTACGTCATAACGGGCGGCAGGTGCTTGCTGTACGCCCCGCCCTTGATGCACAGCAACGCGAACAGCGGCTTGCAGCCATTTGCGGTCGACCGTTCGTGCAGCAAGCAGTAACGGTGGACTTTGCCTTTCCAGGGCTGCAACTGCGGGGCTGGCTGCTGCGCCCTGAGGCGGCGCGTGCCCAGGCGGACCTGCAATACTTCTACATAAATGGCCGTATGATCCGCGATCGGGTGGTGACCCATGCCGTGCGTCAGGCCTATGGTGATGCGCTGTATCCTGGCCGCCACCCGGCCTATGTGCTGTATCTGGACATGGATCCGGCGCAGGTGGACGTAAATGTGCATCCCACCAAGCATGAGGTACGTTTTCGTGAAACGCGACAGGTGCACGATTTTCTTTTCCGTGCGCTGCATGCCGCAGTGGATGATGCGGTGGCGGCACCGTCTGCGGTGCTGGGTGTACGGGAGGCAACAGGTGCATACCCCTCTGGCGCCACGAGTGCGGTATCAGGTGCTGCGACGAGCCGTCAACTTGGTGTGGTGGCGGGACGCTACATGTTATTGGATGAGGGTGAGCAGGGCCTGCGCCTGATAGATCTGCCTGCGGCCCGTGCCCGGCAGGTGGCTGCGGCCATGCGCACGGCCTTGGCGGACGAGGGGCGGGTAAGGGCACAACCCCTGCTGTTACCGGTCACACTCCAGCTGACCGCGCAACAGCACATGGTGATAGATGAGCACACCAGCCTGCTGGAAAATTTTGGTTTTGAGTTGGATACGCTCGGTCCCCGGCAACGGGTATTGCGCCAGATACCCGCACTGCTACGTCATGTGGCACCGGACGTGCTCCTGTATACCACGCTGGATGCGCTGGCCAGCGGAGCGGATCCCGCTGCATTGGCAGAAATCCTGGCCAATGCAGGAAGTGGCCTGTTACCGGAACGGGGGGAGTGGGACGGTTTGGTCGCCGCCGCCACCGCGCATCCCCTTGGGGTATCGGTGCTGTTGACGCCCGCCGAACTCGCCCATTTGTTGGGTTAAATATCATGCCCACACGATCAGGCCCACTCCCCCCAGCCATCCTGCTGATGGGGCCTACCGCTTCAGGCAAAACCGATCTGGCGGTGGCGCTGGTGGAACGCCTACCTTTTGAAATCATCAGTGTCGATTCGGCCCTGGTGTACCGTGGTATGGATATCGGTACCGCCAAGCCCGATGCCGGAGTACTGGCTCGGGCACCCCATCGGCTGATCGATATCCTCGATCCGGTCGAGGCCTATTCCGCTGCCCGTTTTCGTGCAGATGCCCTGCGTGAAATGGCGGATATCACCGCAGCGGGCCGAATTCCACTGCTGGTGGGGGGCACCGGCCTGTATTTTCGTGCCCTGCGCCGCGGTCTGTCCGATCTGCCTCCGGCCGCCCCGGAGGTGCGTGCGCGCCTCGAACAGGAGGCGGCGGAGCGGGGGTGGGCGGCGCTGCACCAGCGTCTGTGTCAGGTGGACCCGGTGGCGGCGGCGCGTATTCATCCCAATGATCCGCAACGCCTGCAACGGGCGCTGGAGGTTTACGAACTGACTGGCCGGCCGTTGAGTGAACAGCAGGGGGACAGGGGCGAGGTTCTGCCCTATCAGGTGCTGGCGTTGGCCGTGGCACCAACGGATCGGGAGCTGCTGCATGCACGTATCCGTGACCGTTTCCACGCCATGCTGGAGCAGGGCTTGGTGGGGGAGGTGGAAGGGCTGCTCCGCCGCGGTGACCTGGGGCCGGACAAGCCATCCATCCGCTGTGTCGGTTATCGCCAGGTTTGGAGCTATCTGACCGGCGAGGTGGGTTACGCCGCCATGGTGGAGCAGGGAGTCAGTGCTACACGCCAATTGGCCAAACGCCAGTTCACATGGTTGCGCAGTGAGCCGGACTGCCACTGGTTCGACAGCAGCGATGCCCGTTTGCAAGACAAGGTATTGAAATTGCTGGGGCAGAACGCCATTAACTGAGGTTCGGCCCCTGTGCTACACTGGGTCCCAACACGGAAGTCTCACTTAAACAATGGGATACTTGGCCAAGTTTGGCCACCAAGCCGCATGTTGCGGATAACAATAAAAGGAGAAACACCATGAGCAAAGGGCAAGCCCTGCAGGATCCGTATCTGAATGCCCTGCGCAAGGAGCGCATCCCTGTGTCCATCTATCTGGTGAATGGCATCAAGCTGCAAGGCCAGATCGAGTCCTTTGACCAGTTTGTCGTGCTGCTGAAAAACTCCGTCAGCCAGATGGTCTACAAGCACGCCATTTCCACCGTTGTGCCCGCGCGCAACGTCAAACTCAACCTGGGACCGGACGACATGCCCATTCCTGCTGCCGCCGAACCGGGTAACCGCATCTGACTTGCAAATCACCGCCGGGACGCTGACTACGCAGAAGAATGACCGCTTGAGGCACCAGGCCGGCGTGGATGCTTCTATGACATTGATTGTGCTGCGTGCGCCGCATCCCGGCGCTGATTACTCAATCCCGGTAAGTGCGGCCATCGTCCGCGGGAGCATTCTTCGTGTTTGAACGGCCCAAAAGCGGCGAGCGTGCAGTACTGGTCCACCTGGAGCTGCCGCAAGAGGGCGACAAGGAAGACCTGCTGGAACTCGAGGAATTGGCGGTATCCGCCGGCGCCGTGCCGGTGGCCGTGGTGACCGGTACCCGCAAGAGTCCCGATGCCAAACTGTTTGTCGGTAGCGGTAAGGCTGAGGAGGTGCGGGCCGCAGTGCTGGAAAATGAGGCGGAGTTGGTGTTATTCAACCACGCCTTGAGTCCGGCGCAGGAGCGCAACCTGGAGCGGGTACTGCAATGCCGGGTGCTGGACCGTACCGGCCTAATTCTCGATATTTTTGCCCAGCGCGCCCGCTCCCATGAGGGTAAGCTGCAGGTGGAATTGGCACAGCTGCGCCATCTGTCCACCCGCTTGGTGCGTGGCTGGACCCATCTGGAGCGGCAGAAGGGTGGTATCGGTCTGCGTGGCCCCGGTGAAACCCAGTTGGAAACCGACCGCCGCTTGCTGGCCGATCGCATTCGCCTGCTGGAGCGGCGTCTGGATAAGGTGAACCGGCAGCGCGAGCAGGGACGGCGCGGGCGCAAGCGGGCGGAGCTGCCGACCATATCCCTGGTTGGCTATACCAATGCCGGCAAGTCCACGCTGTTCAACCGGCTGACCGCTGCGGGTGTCTATGCCGCTGATCAGTTGTTCGCCACCCTCGATCCGACACTGCGTCGCGTCGATCTGCCCGGTGGCAAGGGTATCGTGCTGGCCGATACGGTGGGTTTCATCCGCCATCTTCCCCATGATCTGGTGGCGGCCTTCCGTTCAACCTTGCAGGAAACGCACGAGGCCGATCTGCTGCTGCACGTAATCGACGCCCATGACCCCGAACGGCAGGCGAAGATCGAGCAGGTGCGCGCAGTGTTGACGGAGATCGGCGCTGGTGAGGTGCCGCAGATCGAGGTGTACAACAAAATCGATTTATTGGAGCAGGCCCAGCCGCAACTGGAGTACGACAGCGACGGCCGGCCGCTGCGGGTGCATCTGTCGGCCATCAGCGGTGCCGGCATGGAACTTTTATTGCAGGCTGTTGCCGATTTCTTCCGCGAAGAGATGGTGCGGAGCCGTCTGCATCTGCCGCCGAGCGCCGGCAGGTTGCGCGCCACACTGTATGCCATCGACGCGGTACGGCATGAACAGGTGGCAGAGGATGGCGTCTGGCTGCTAGATGTGGAGATCAAGGCGCACAATCTGGCGCAGCTGCGCAAACAGCAGGATTTCGCCGCATTGTTGCCGAGCTTGCAGGCTGAGGGCTAAACTTTGGCCTTTGGTACTGCGTGACTGAATTCACGATAACGACAGGTACAGAGACTCATGGCTTGGAACGAACCGGGTAATTCCGGGGGCAAGGACCCCTGGGGTGGCCGTAACAACGAGCAGGGACCACCGGACCTCGACGAGGTTGTGCGCAAACTGCAGGATAGATTCGGCGGCCTGTTCGGTCAGGGCAACGGCAAGCGCGGTGGTGGCGCCTCTGCCGGGTCTGCCGGTATGGTGCTGCTGGCCCTGGCACTGTGGGCGTTGTCCGGCATCTACACCGTCGACGAAGGCCAGCGCGGCGTGGTGTTGCAGTTCGGCGCCTACAAGGACACCACCATGCCGGGCCTCAACTGGTATCCGCGTTTCATCCACTCGGTGGAAGAGGTGGATATCTCCAGCGTGCGTTCCATCGAACTGGGCCGCCGCGCCGACGAGGCGCTGATGCTGACCCAGGACGAAAACATCGTCGACGTGAAGTTCACGGTGCAATATCAGGTGAAGGACGCGCGCGACTACCTGTTCAACGTGCGTGACCCGGACCAGACACTGCGCGAGGCCACCGAGAGCGCAGTACGCGAGATCATCGGCCAGAGCGAGATGGATTTCGTCATCACCGGCGGCCGCAGCGAGGTGGTGGAGCGCGTCAAGGTCCTGGTGCAGGAAATCCTCGACCGTTACCGTGCCGGTCTTACCGTGGTCAATCTCAACATGCAGGATGCCCAGGCGCCGGAACAGGTGCAGGGTGCCTTTGCCGACGCGGTCAAGGCCCGTGAGGACGAACAGCGCCTGAAGAACGAGGCCGAGGCCTATTCCAACGACGTCCTGCCCCGTGCCCGCGGTGCCGCGGCGCGCCTGATCGAGGAGGCCAATGCCTACCGCGACCAGGTCATCGCCCAGGCGGAAGGTGAAACGGCCCGCTTCCTCAGCGTGCTGGCGCAGTACGAAAAGGCGCCGGCGGTAACCCGCAAGCGCCTGTATCTTGAATCGATGGAGTCGGTATTGAGCCAGAGCAGCAAAGTGATGGTGGATACCAAGGGGGGCAACAATCTGCTCTATCTGCCCTTGGATAAGCTGATGCAGCGTGATTTGCCCCTTACCTCCATGGGAACGGCCGACCCCCTTGCATTGCCGCAGACGCAGACGCAGCAGCAGCGTACGGACGCCCGCCTGCGTGATGCTGTCCGTCAACGGGAGGTGCGCTAAATGTCCCGCGGAATGATGTCTCTCGTCGCCCTGCTGGCGGCGCTGTGGATCGGCTCCATGTCGGTCTTCGTGGTGAACGAACGTGAACTGGCGATCAAGTTCCGCCTGGGCGAGTTCGTGCGCGCCGATTACACGCCGGGGCTGTACCTGAAGCTGCCCTTCATCAATAACGTGCGCTTTTTCGACAAGCGCATCCTGACGCTGGAAGTCGATTCCGAGCGCTATCTGACCCAGGAGAAGAAAAACGTCATCGTCGACTCCTTCATCAAGTGGCGCATCAAGGACGTTTCCACCTATTACGTGACCATGCGCGGTGACGAGCGCCAGGCCGCCATGCGCCTGGCCCAGATCATCAAGGACGGCCTGCGCAGCGAGTTCGGCAAGCGCACCATGCAGGAGGCCATCTCCGGCGAGCGCTCCGAGATCATGGCCATCATCACGGCCCAGATGAGCGAGCAGGCGGGCCAGTTCGGCATCGAGGTGGTGGACGTGCGCATCAAGCGCATCGAACTGCCGGCGGAAGTGTCGACCTCGGTATACCAGCGCATGGAGGCGGAGCGTTCCCGTGTCGCCAAGGACCTGCGCTCGCGCGGTGCCGAAGCGGCGGAACGCATCCGTGCCGATGCCGATCGCCAGCGCACGGTCACCCTGGCCGAGGCCTACCGCGACGCCGAGCGGCTGCGCGGTGAGGGCGACGGCCGTGCTGCGGAAATCTACGCCAAGGCGTTCGGCCGCAACGCCGAGTTCTACTCGCTGTACCGCAGTCTGGATGCCTACCGCAACGTGTTCAACAAGCAGCAGGACATGCTGGTGCTGGACCCGAGCGCGGAGTTCTTCCAGTACTTCGGCAACGCCGCTGGCACGCGCAAGTAAGCGCAACAACTACACCCCGGGTGGCGCAAGCCACCCGTTTTTTTTGAGAGGCGGCAATGTGGTCTGATTTGTGGGTGGCGCTGGCCCTGCTGCTGGTGCTGGAAGGGGTGCTGCCCGCGCTGTCGCCCCGTAATTACCGCAAGGCCATGCTGAGCCTGGTGCAACTGGATGATCGTTCCATCCGCAGCGCCGGGCTGGTGCTGATGGTTGCCGGTGCGGTTCTGGTCTACTGGTTGAAACACTGATGGAAAACGAACGCTGGTTGTTGCCGGAAGGCATCGAAGAAGTATTGCCGGAAGGCGCCTGGCGGCTGGAGCTGTTGCGCCGGCGCCTGCTCGATCTGTTCGGTACCTGGGGCTATGAGCTGGTGCTGCCGCCCTTCATCGAGTACCTGGAATCGCTGCTCACCGGTACCGGCAACGATCTGGACCTGCAGACATTCAAGCTGACCGATCAGCTGAGCGGTCGCATGATGGGGGTGCGCGCCGACATGACGCCGCAGGTGGCGCGCATCGACGCCCACCACCTAAAGCGCAATACCCCGACCCGACTGTGCTATCTCGGCACCGTGCTGCGCACCCGGCCGGAAGGCCACGGCGGCAGCCGCAGCCCGTTACAGGTGGGGGCCGAGCTGTATGGCCATGGCGGGATCGACAGCGACGTGGAAGTCTTGCGCCTGATGCTGGCCACCCTGCACGCCGCCGGACTCGACCAGCTCTACCTCGATTTGGGCCATGTGGGCATCTTCCGCGGCCTGACGCGCCAGGCCGGGCTCACGCCGGGACAGGAGGCGCAGCTGTTCGATGCGCTGCAGCGCAAGTCGCGGCCCGACATTGCCGCGCTGCTCGCCACCTTGGTGCTGACCGACGAGATGCGCGGCATGCTGGTGCAGCTGGCCGAACTCAACGGCGGTGAGGAGGCACTGGTTGCCGCACGCAAGGTACTGACGCCGGCCAGCGCCGAGGTGCAAGCGGCGCTGGACAACCTCGAGGCCATTGCCGGTGCCGTGCGCCGGGTCCTGCCCGACGTGCCGCTGCATTTCGATCTGGCGGAGCTGCGCGGCTATCACTACCACACCGGGGTGGTATTTGCCGCCTACGCGCCGGGCAGCGGCCAGGCGCTGGCCCAGGGCGGGCGCTATGACGACATCGGGCGGGTCTTCGGCCGGGCCCGTCCCGCCACCGGGTTCTCCGCCGACCTGAAGACCCTGTTGGCCTTGTCGACTGCCAACCTACCCAGGGTTCGTGGTATCTTTGCGCCCTGTGCCGATGACCCGGCGCTGGCGCAGCAGGTGGACCATCTGCGGGCGGGCGGCGAACGGGTGGTCTGTGCCCTGCCGGGGCAACAGGGCGATGCGGCGGCGATGGGGTGTGACCGCCAACTGGCCTTGCGTGACGGCTGCTGGCAGGTGGAGGCACTCGGCTGATTTCGTCGCGTTTTCGAGTTTTCCCGTAAATCTAATTTCATGACAACACCCGCAGCGCCGGGGAAGCAGACGCGCGGGCGGGACTTTAGGGGCAATAATGGGCAAGAACGTCGTAATCATTGGGACCCAGTGGGGTGACGAAGGCAAGGGCAAGGTGGTGGACCTGCTCACCGACCGCGCCAGTGCGGTGGCCCGCTTTCAGGGAGGCCACAATGCCGGCCACACCCTGGTCATCGACGGCAAGAAGACCGTGCTCCACCTGATTCCCTCCGGTGTGCTGCGCGAGGGTGTGATGTGTCTCATCGGCAATGGCGTGGTGCTGTCCCCGTCTGCGTTGCTCGAAGAACTGCGCATGCTGGAGGAAAACGGTGTTCCAGCCCGCGAGCGCCTGCGCATCAGCGAGGCCTGCCCGCTGATCCTGCCCTACCACGTAGCCCTCGATCAGGCCCGGGAGCGTGCCCGCGGCAAGGCCGCCATCGGCACCACCGGTCGCGGTATCGGCCCCGCCTACGAGGATAAGGTGTCCCGTCGCGGTCTGCGACTCGGCGATCTGTTCCACCGTGAGCGCTTTGCTGCCAAGCTGGGTGAGGTGCTGGATTACCACAACTTCTGCCTGCAACACTATTTCAAGGCCGACCCGGTCGACTTCCAGAAGGTGCTGGACGAGTCCATGGCCATGGCCGACGAGTTGCGCCCGCTGGTGGCCGATGTCACCGAGCTGCTGCACCAGTACCGCGAGCGCGGTGAGAATGTGATGTTCGAAGGTGCCCAGGGCGCGCTGCTGGACATCGACCACGGCACCTATCCCTTCGTCACCTCGTCCAACACCACCGCCGGCGGCGCCGCCACCGGCAGCGGCGTCGGCCCGCGCTACTTCGACTACGTGCTGGGCATCACCAAGGCCTACACCACCCGCGTCGGCGCCGGTCCGTTCCCCACCGAGCTGTACGACGGCAAGGACCTGATGGATTCCATCGGCGCCTATATGGCCGAGCGTGGCCACGAGTTCGGTTCCACCACCGGCCGCCCGCGCCGCTGCGGCTGGTTCGATGCCGTGGCCATGCGCCGTTCCAACCAGATCAACTCGGTTACCGGCCTGTGCATCACCAAGCTGGATGTGCTGGACGGTCTGGATAGCCTGCGCCTGTGCGTCGGCTACGAGTGCAACGGCGAGCAGCGCAATACGCCGCCGGTGGGCGCCGAGGCGTTCAGCGCCTGCAAGCCGGTGTACGAGGAGATGCCGGGCTGGAAGGATTCGACCGTGGGCGTGAAGGAGTACGACAAGCTGCCGCTGGCGGCGCGCAACTACCTCAAGCGTATCGAGGAAGTGACCGGCGTGCCCATCGACATCATTTCCACCGGCCCGGATCGCAACGAGACCATCGTCCTGCGCCATCCGTTCAGCTGATCGAGGACTGGGGGCGCCCGCGCTGTGCGGGCGTTTCCCCCGGCCGGGTCGGCGGCAATAAAAAAGGGGCTTCCCGACGGGAAGCCCCTTTTTTGTATTGGTGCCCAGGAGAGGACTCGAACCTCCACGGAGTTTCCCCCACTAGCACCTGAAGCTAGCGTGTCTACCAATTTCACCACCTGGGCGGGTGATGCGAAGGCGCGCACTTTACCCAAAGCAGCAGGCCCTTGTCAACGGGAGAATAGCCCACGAACCTTGCCATGGGCATAGGTTAAACTTGCGGTTGTCTGTCCAACTTCACACCACATGCCGCCGGACTTGCCATGCCAGAATCCTGTATGCGTTCCCATAGCGTCGCCGTCATCGGCGGTGGCCCGGCTGGACTGATGGCGGCGGAGGTGCTGGTCGGTGGCGGCGCGCAGGTGGATGTCTACGACGCGATGCCCTCGGTGGGACGCAAGTTCCTCATGGCGGGCAAAGGTGGCATGAACATCACCCACTCCGAGCCCCTGGAGCGATTCCTTGCCCGCTATGGCGTACGCCGAGAGCATATTGCTCCCCTGCTGGCCGCTTTCGGCCCGGAGGCGCTGCGGGAATGGATTCATGGTCTCGGCATCGCCACCTTCGTCGGCAGCTCAGGGCGGGTCTTTCCCGCCGACATGAAAGCGGCGCCGCTGCTGCGCGCCTGGCTACACCGGCTGCGCACGGCCGGGGTGCACTTGCACGTGCGCCACCGCTGGCTGGGCTGGGATACGGCGGGTGCGCTGCGCTTTGCCACACCGGCGGGAGAGACGCCGGTGCAGCACGATGCCGTGGTGCTGGCGCTGGGCGGCGGTAGCTGGGCGCGGCTGGGCTCCGACGGCGCCTGGGTGCCGCTGTTGATGCAGCGTAATGTCGATGTCGCTCCTCTACGTCCGTCCAACTGTGGATTCGATGTGGGCTGGAGTGACTACTTTCGCACGCGCTACGCCGGTCAGCCGGTAAAGCCGGTGGTGATTAACTTTGCCGGGGAACGCCGGCAAGGTGAACTGGTGGTGACCGAGCATGGCATCGAGGGTGGCGTGGTCTATGCCCTGTCGGCACCGTTGCGGGAGGCCATCGCGGCGGAGGGGCGGGCTGTGTTGCTGTTGGACCTCGTTCCGGGCAGGGAAGAGCCCCGTCTGGCAGCCGACCTGGCGCGACCACGTGGTCGCGATACCTTCGCCAAGCACCTGCGCCGGCATACCGGTATCGATGGGGTGAAGGCAGGCTTGGTGCGGGAATTTCTGCCCCAGGAGGTGCTGGCCGATCCGCGGCGGCTGGCGGCCGCACTCAAGGCCTTGCCGGTGCCCCTGGTGGCGCCGCGTCCGCTGGATGAGGCCATCAGCAGTGCCGGCGGGGTGAAGTTCGAGGCGCTGGACGGGCATCTGATGCTGCGCAGCGCCCCCGGCGTGTTCTGTGCCGGTGAGATGCTGGACTGGGAGGCACCGACGGGTGGCTATCTGTTGACCGCCTGCCTTGCCAGCGGTCGGGTGGCGGGGCAGGGGGTATTGGACTGGTTGGCCGGGCAGCGAGACAAAGGCCGCTGTGCGGCCTTTGTCTGTGCAGTTTCTACTTGCGGTTGACCGCTTCGATCTGCTGCTTCTGTTGGGCGACTGCCGCCTGACCCTGGCGCTCCGCCTGCTTGGCCAGCTTCACGGCCTTGTCGAAGTCCTTTTCCTCTACCGCCTTCTTGGCAGCCTCGATCATCTTGGCGGTATCGCGCCATTCGTAGCCCACAGCGGCCGCGGCGGCGCGGCTGGATTCGGCGGCGGTGATGGCGGTGGCGGCCTGTTCGGCATCGGCGGGCTTGGCCGTCTGGGTGGCGCAGCCGGCGCCGAGCAGGGCGGCGGCGGCGGCGGCGAGGGCCAGGATAGTCTTGCGCATCTTTTTTCCTCCAGTGGTTTTATTGTGCAGGGACTAGGGGTAAGTGACTGCAACGGCGACGATTATTCCATGTTTCACGCACGGGTATCGCCCTGTTTACCGGGGCTGGCCGGGAACGTATAATCGCGCGTTTATCTCACCGACACATCTCCAAGGCGGATCGTCTATGCGCATTGTTCAGGAAGCCCTTACCTTCGACGACGTTTTGCTGGTTCCGGCCCACTCCATCGTCCTGCCCAAGGAGGTGGACCTCAAGACCCGGCTGACCCGCAACATCACCCTGAACCTGCCGCTGGTGTCTGCCGCCATGGATACCGTGACCGAGGCCCGTCTCGCCATCGCCATGGCGCAGGAAGGCGGTATCGGCATCATCCACAAGAACATGACCGCCGAGCAGCAGGCGACCGAAGTGCGCAAGGTCAAGAAGTTCGAGAGCGGCGTGATCAAGGACCCCATTACCATCGGCCCCACCGCCTCCATCCGCGAGGTGCTGGAGCTGACCCGCGCCTACGGCATCTCCGGTGTGCCGGTGGTGGACGGCAACAATCTGGTGGGCATCGTGACCCACCGCGACGTGCGTTTCGAAACCCGCTACGACGCTCCCGTCTCCACCATCATGACTCCCAAGGCCAAGCTGGTGACGGTGAAGGAGGGCGCGGACAAGGAGGAGGTCAAGCGCCTGTTGCACGAGCACCGCATCGAGAAGGTGCTGGTGGTGGACGACCAGTTCCGCCTCAAGGGCATGGTCACCGTCAAGGATATCCAGAAGGCCACCGACAAGCCCAACGCCTGCAAGGATGAGCAGGGCCGCCTGCGCGTCGGCGCCGCGGTCGGTGTCGGTGCCGGCACTGACGAGCGTATTGCCGCCCTGGTTGACGCCGGTGTGGACGTCATCGTGGTGGATACCGCCCACGGCCACTCCCAGGGCGTGCTCGACCGCGTGCGCTGGGCCAAGCAGAACTTCCCCGAGTTGCAGGTCATCGGCGGCAACATCGCCACCGGTACCGCTGCCCTGGCCCTGGTCGAGGCCGGTGCCGACGGCGTCAAGGTCGGCATCGGTCCGGGCTCCATCTGCACCACCCGCATCGTTGCGGGTGTCGGCGTGCCGCAGATCACCGCCGTGGCCAACGTCGCCGAGGCGCTGGCCGGCAGCGGCGTGCCCCTCATCGCCGACGGCGGCATCCGCTACTCCGGCGACCTGTCCAAGGCCATCGTGGCCGGTGCCTACTCGGTGATGCTGGGCGGCATGTTCGCCGGCACCGAAGAGGCGCCGGGCGAGGTCGAGCTGTTCCAGGGCCGTTCCTACAAGTCCTACCGCGGCATGGGTTCGCTGGGTGCCATGGCTTCCTCGCAGGGCTCGTCCGACCGCTATTTCCAGGAAGGCAACGAGGCCGACAAGCTGGTGCCGGAAGGCATCGAGGGCCGCGTGCCCTTCAAGGGGCCGCTGTCGCCGGTGATCCACCAGCTGATGGGCGGCCTGCGCTCCTCCATGGGCTACACCGGTTGTAAGAATATCGACGAGATGCGCACCAAGCCGGAATTTGTTCGCATCACCGGGGCGGGTATCAGCGAAAGCCATGTCCACGATGTTCAAATTACCAAGGAAGCGCCCAATTACCGGGTCTGACCAACTCTTGTCGCGCAACTGCAAAGACCGCCTCGTGGGGTAATGCCGATCAGTTAAGCGAACCTGTTGTTTGACCGCTCCAGAAATGGGATCAGAATCCGGTGATCGTTTCGATCACCGGATTTTTTATGTTCCTCAGTCAAGCCTTCGACCGTGTCCGTGCCTTTTCCCCCGAGCAGTTCAACGGCTTGGGGGGAACCCTCAGCCTGGAACGCCTGAGCGAATGCCTGAAAAAAGCGGCACCATCACCCTGCGCAAGCGCCGTGTGCCGTTGGCGATGATGATATGGAGCGTGGTGGGGATGGCGCTGATCAGCTACCCGCTTACCGCCGCCCGCGTCGCCAAGAACGGGATGGCCTTGGCCGCCCGACTCATTGACCAAACGCCTTACCACGCCGTGACCCTGTTCGACAAAGGTTTCATTCCCTGGGGCTGCTGTACCAACGGTGCAGCACCGGCACTGGCTGCTGTCACTGAAGCAGGGTGCCCAATACCGTAATGCAAGTCAGCGTAACTGGCTTGCATCATCCTCGCCGCACATTTATTTTGATTTTTTGCATTTCTGCCATACTAGCCAGCGGGATCTTCTGGTGAACCGCTCATGAATCTGCCCTACACACTCCTTCCCGCCTGGCTGCATTGGACGGCGACCATATTGTTTGCACTGCTGTTGTTCAAGGCGGTGAGTCGTGCACCGTGGTCGCGCTTTCGCAACAAGGAGTTGCTGCATGTGCTGCTCGGCAGTTGTGTGCTGCTGCTGCTCATCTGGAGTCTCAAGGCCGGCATCAAACCGGGCCTCACCTTCCACCTGCTGGGCGGCACCCTGTTTATGCTTATGTACGGTTGGGAGGTGGCCTTCGCCGCCCTCAGCCTGGTACTCGCCGGCAGCGTGCTGAATGGCATCATCCCCTGGCAGTCCTTTGCGATCAACGCCCTGGTGATGTGCGCGCTGCCGGTGCTGTTCAGCCACGCCGTCTATCGCCTGGCCGTCTGGTATCTGCCCCACCATTTCTTCATCTACTCACTGGTAAATGCCTTTTTCTGCGCCGGCCTGGTCATGGCGCTCACGGTATCCGCGGGTTCGCTGCTGCTGGTGGGCTTCGGGCCTTACAGTGCGGATATGGTGTTGCGCAACTATCTGCCCTACGTCCCGTTCATGATGTTCGGCGAGGGTTTCATGACCGGCATGCTGGTCACCGGCATGGCCTTGATGAAGCCGCATTGGCTCATCACCTTCGACGATCGGCGTTACATCGCGGGGAAGTGAGAAACTCCCATAAGGGCGGAATGCAAAAGGCCGTCTGATACCAGGCGGCCATTTTTTATATGGGGCGGCGACTACCGAAAATGCTCCGTAAGCAATTGATAAATAGCGATTCGTCTGTGTTGTCCTGGTCTAGATGCCCCCAAAGTTGCCCCCGTGTATTGCAGGTGGCCCCGGAGATTGTCAGCCGGTTCTAAGGCGAAGTGGATCGCTCGGGTTGTAGGGTAGCCGGGATTCGTAAAGCACCCAGTCGCCGACGACTGTTCTGGTTGCGCTTTCCAGTTCGCCGAAGTCTTTGGGGGTCAAGAGGTAGTGACAGTCACGGACACCAAGTCCCCCGGCTAGACTTCCACCCTGCTGCGCGCGCTCTGGGTGGAACACTCACCATTCGGGGAGTACGAACAGATCCCCTTCGCAAGCGCCCTCGTAAGGTATGTGGATGGCGCCACCCCAATCTTCGGCACAGATGGTTACGGGCAGGCCAGAATCAGGCCCACACAAGGTAAATGCTGACTGCGGTGCAACCCCAAGTTTCTGCGCCCGGCGGACCTGTTCACCGACGAGAAGCCGCCAAAGCGCAAAATCTGGTAGCGGACAGGAAATGGACTGCACGGTATCGAGCTTCGCTAGCCGAGCGATAGCCTCATAGAGTGCATCCGGTAGCTCGGCTCGTTTCTGTACTTGTTGCGAGGCCGTGTTTTGTCGCTCGATGCTCGCTTCGTAATCGCGCAGGTGGCGGTGGCTCTCTATGAGGTGTAGTTCCTGCTGGAGCAGGAAGTCAGTTCGCCCTCGCACACGATCCTGGAGTTTCTTGGTGAGCTGAAAAAGAGCGTCCAGTTTTTCGGGCCAGAACCGGCCTGAACGGTGTTGGCGCCACTGCACCACGAAAGGTGGTGTGTCATCACCATAGCCGACGAAATACCTATCTAGGTCTACGATCCCCAATTCGTCCTGCGGTGGAATGCGGTGGGGGAAATGGCTGTAGAAGCGGTCCGTATCCTTGATCCTCTCGACGACGTATCGGGTGACCTCATCATCGACCGAAGACAGTTGTACCCGGAGGTAATGCAATATATCGCCGGGACGCTGAATCGACATGAATTCGTAGACCCGGCTACCCAATGCGGCTGATTCGGCCAACACAGCAAGGGGACGGGTATCCAACTCAACGACGAATTCACAATCACGGCGCTCAGTCCCCCACGCGCGATAGGCGCCCAAATCGATGCGCTCCGGCGTGGTCAGGTAGCAATGTTCGTCCGCGGTCAGAAATGATTGCCATTCCATGCATGAATCCTCAGATCCGGGCGAATTTCGTACCGTATCACCAAGCCAGTGTCAGAGGCTGACACCGAATCACTGAGATGTCCCCGCCAATGAAGCCTATACGATTGCATCACGCTAGGTGGGTGGTGTCACAACATGTGCAACTGCCTGGGCAATGGCGGCAGCTTTCTGCGCACCGTCGGCTCATCCCCCTGAGGCTGCCAGAAGAGATCGCACTGGCCGGTGGCGTGGGCGCGGTTGGCGAGAAGCACATCGATCACCTCGTCCCCCTCCAGGCGGCGGGAGCGCAGCAGCGCCTCAGCCAGGGTGCGGGTCATGGCCGCGATACGCGGCAGGCGGAAAAACTGGCGACAATCTTCGGTGAGCGCATCCGCGTGGCGGCCGAGGTGGCGATGAAAATAGTCGCGCACCAGGGGATAGCGCTCGCTGTCGGGCCTCAGCGCCAGTTTCTTGAAGGCATCGCCCAATCCGCCCCGGGCCAGTTGTTCGGTAGGCACCAGGTTGAACTCCGCTTCGGCTACCATGCCGGCGTCGGAGATCCAGAATTCCTCACGCCACAGCCGCAACAACTCGGCCGGAACCCGCCCGGTGCGACCGGCCTGTTCGATGAGCCGGTCCAGCCGGTCGAACAGTCCTTTGCTCCAGGTCACCCCGCTCACCGCAGCCTCCAGCTCCACCCACAGCAGCGTGCGGCCCAGCTGCAACACCATCACCGCATGGCCCGCCTCGTGGTAGGCGGTCGCCAGCCAGTGGTGGGCGTTGCCCCGGTTCATCGCATCAGTGGTCATATCCGGTCCTCCATTCTGCTGGCCTGTCGACGCCACCAGGGGCAGCTTGCGCCTTGTTTGAGTTAGTAGTGTGTAGTATATAGTACATATGACATTCGGAATCTACATCCGCGAACGCCGCGAGGCCCTGCGCCAGAGCGACCGCCGCTTTTCCGTGCGGCAGGTGGCGCAGCGCATCGGCGTCGAGCCGGCCTACCTGAGCAAGATCGAACGCGACGAAACAGCGCCGCCTTCGGAGGAAAAGATCCGCACCCTGGCCGTGGAACTGGGCGAGGACGCCGACGTGCTGCTGGCCATGGCCGGCAAGGTGTCGTCGGACCTGCTGGAGATCATTCGCCAGCGGCCGCAACTGTTTGCCGAGCTGATCCGGCAGATGAAGGCCGCGCCCGAACACGCCATCCTGCGGGTGGTGCGGCAAGTGCGTGATGGCGAGTGGTAACCAAGGAGAGTCAACGTGATCGAACTGGATGACGACGTACTGCATTTCCATTTTCCCGAGGTACACGAGCGGGCCGGCTGCCGCATCGACTTTCAGCGCACCCTACGCATCCCCGACGATAACCGCGACTATCCGCTGCCGCCGGGTCTCGGCCGCTTTCCGTTGGCGCATGTGGATGACCATGCCGCCAACCTGCCCGCGGCCTGGCAACGCCACGGCGGAGTATTCCTGCCCATCTACCAGGCCGAGGCGCTGTGGTTGTCTTTCGAAGGCGACTATCCCTGCGCGGTGAAGATCGCCGCCGGCAAGATCAACGCCGTCAGCGGCGCCGCGTGGAGCAACGGCCTGAATGCCAAGCCGCAGGACTACGTGGTCTCCTCCGAGCAGCCCTGGCTCGACGGCTTCAACGTCGCCGCGGGCCTGATTCGCCAGTTCGTCGCCATGCCGCTGGGGGAAGGGTTCACCGCCGAAGAGCAGCTCATCGGCGCCGCGGAACACGGTGGCCTGCAGATCGTCGTCTACCCGATGAAGCGCGAGCTTTACGCCGAGCTGTTCGAGCGGCCGGCAAGGACCGCACGCTATGATGAACCGGTCACCATGTTCTCCCGCGCCCCCGCCCCCGACATGGGCCTCGCCCCCGGCGGCCTGATGCGCCAGAAGATTTACGCGGACGAATACGGCATCGACGCCTGGGACCAGCAACACGGCGCCCGCGTCTTCGTCCACCTCTCCAACAGCGCCCAATACCAGGCCATCACCGGCCGTCAGCCGCCGCATAAACCGCCCACCGCCCGCGAGTACAGCAAGGCCGGCCTGCCCTGGTTCGACTACTACAGCGACGGCAAGGCGCTGGGCGGTTCCGGCGTACTCAGCGGGCTCACCAGCCTCGCCGCCAGGATGATCGGCAAGGGGCAGGGGCCGTTGCAGGACAATGAGCCGGTGGCGCCCAAGGTGGTCAAGCCGCTCGGCAAGAAGGGCGTGGTGAGGGAAGGGGAGCTTTAGCGGAAAAGGTATACTGCCCAAGGATTCCGATACATACATTCGACAGGCGTATGACAGTTGAACGGGACAGGCAAGTCATGAGTTATAACGAACAGGAAACACGCTTTTATCTCATAGATCCCGTGCTGCGCGCCAAGGGCTACAACGATCACCAGTGGCTCAAGCTGGAAACTCCCGCGCCCGTCGAGCCCGTCGGCGTGAAGGGGCGCCGCCGTCGCGGGCCGGGGCGTACCGACTATCTGCTCTGCGTGCAGATTGGCGACAACCCCCGGCCCTTGCCTGTCGGCGTGCTGGAGGCGAAGAAGGAGGCCGAAGACCCGCTCAAGGGGATGCAGCAGGCCAAGGGGTATGCCGACTGCCAGCGCCATGACGTGAAGTACGTTTTCGCCACCAATGGCCATCGCTACGGTGAATTCGATGTTTTCACCCGCCTGCAAAACGGTCCGTTTCCGTTTGCCGACTTTCCGCCGCATGCCGATCTGACCCGGCGTTATGCCAGGGACAGCGGCATCGACATCACGCAGCCGCAGGCCAGCATGCTGTTTCAGGCCGATAGTCCCGCTTGGGCCCAGACCCGCTACTACCAGGATGCCGCCATCCGCGCCGCTTTCGAGAAGATCATCCGCTGCCGGCAGGACGGAGCGCCGGCCCGCGTGCTGCTCGAACTGGCCACCGGCGCGGGCAAGACCGTCATCGCCACCAACCTGCTGTGGCGCCTGAGCCAGGCCGGACAGTTGCCCAAGCCGGCGCTGTTTCTGTGTGACCGCGACGAGCTGCGCGAGCAGGCCTACACCAAGCTCAAGGCTGCCTTCGGCGACAACGCCCGCATCGTCAGGACCGAGCGTGGCCAGAACGCCGCGCAGAATGCCCGTATCCATGTCGCCACCTATCAGACCCTCGGCCTGGACGACGCGGATGATGATTTTGCCAGTTTCCTGAGCCAGCACTACGGCGACGATGCCTTCAGCGTAATCATCATCGACGAGTGTCACCGCTCCGCCTGGGGGCGCTGGTCGGAGGTATTGCGGCGCAACCCCGGCGCCATCCACATCGGCCTGACCGCCACGCCGCGCCAGTTGCACGAATCGAAACACGCTACCGCCGAGGATCAGGAGATCACCGCCAACAACCTGAAATATTTCGGTGAACCGGTCTATGAATACACCCTGATTCAGGCCCAGGAAGACGGCTACCTGGCCGCCTGCGAGATCGTCAAGCGCAAGGCCAGCATCGACAGCCGCACCTTCACCAGGGAGGAAATCCTCAAGGCCGGCGTCCGGGACATCCGTACCGGCAAGCCGCTCACCGCGGCCGATCTGACCAAGGATGAGTACACCGGCAAGGATTTCGACGACGAACTGTTCATCGAACTGCGCACCCCGAAGATGTGCGAAGACCTGTTCCAGTTGCTGTGTGAGAACGGCGGTCCGGAACAGAAGGTGATCATCTTCTGCAACCGCGAGATCCATGCCGACCGCGTGCAGCAGCACATGAACAACCTCTACACCCGCTGGTGCAAGGCGCAGGGGCGGACCCCCAAGGATCATTACGCCTTCAAGTGCATGGGCGGGCCGAACAATGGCGCCGACATGATCGAGCCCATGCGCGGTTCCGGCGAGCGCGCCTTCATCGCCTGTACCGTGGACCTGCTGGAGGCAGGCGTCGATATCGAACGTCTCAACGCCGTGGTGTTCTTCCGCTATCTGCAATCGCCCATCAAGTTCTACCAGATGGTAGGCCGCGGCACGCGCATCCACGAAGAGACCCAGAAATACAAATTCTGGCTCTATGACTACACCGACGTCACCCAGCTGTTCGGCACCGATTTCATTTCCGCGCCGCCGCGGCCGGGTGGAGGCGGCGGCGGTGGGGGCGGGGATGGCCCCGGCGGCGGGGGCGGGGAAGACGGCTACCCTGCTGTGGCGGAGATAGGCGGCCACAGCGTCATCGTCAATCCGCAGGGCCGTTTCATCCTCAGCCAGCGCGATGGCCGCGAGGTGCCGATCCCGGTGGATGAGTATCGCCACGAGATGATCCGGCGCCTGCTGGACGAGGCCCATACCCTCGACGAATTCCGCGCCCTGTGGATCGAGCGCGCCCAGCGGCAGAAGCTGCTGGGCCATCTGCTGGGCGACAATCTCAGTCCCGAACTGATGCGCGACATCGACCACATGACCGACTACGACTTTTTCGATTTCTTCGGCTACCACGGCTTCAAGGCCCGCGCCCTCAAGCGTAGCGAGCGCGGCGAGCTGTATGTCACTGCCAACGAGGGCTGGTTCGCCGGTCTGGATCAGCGCCCGGCGCAGGTGCTGCGGCTGTTCGGCCGCCAGTTCGCCCAGGGCGGCACCGAGGCGCTGGAAAGCGCCAACCTGTGGGAAGTGCCGGAGATCCGCCGCGCCGGTGGTCTGGATGCCTTGCGTCTGTTGGGGCGGCCCGCGGACGTGATGCACGAGGCCAAGGGGAGGTTGTTCGGAGTATGAGCGTCGTTACTTTGGAGGCCGTAACTGTCGGTAAGGGATTTATTTCTGATGGCGATTGGATTGAGTCAAAGGATCAAGATCCATCGGGAAATATTCGCCTAATTCAACTCGCGGATATAGGCGATGGTCGGTTTCTCAATAAGTCGCAGCGGTACATAAACGACGCTACTTTCCATAGCCTGAACTGCACCCGCCTACAAGCAGGTGATGTTCTAATTGCGCGAATGCCAGATCCACTCGGGCGGGCTTGTTTGTTTCCCGAGATCGAAGAACCCGCAATTACAGCGGTTGACGTCTGCATCATTCGCCCAAACTCCGATCTGGTCGATGCGGACTGGCTTGTCTTTCGGCTTAATTCACCTGTTCTAAGGCAGAAGGTTCAGAACCATGCGCAAGGTGCCACTAGAGCGCGGGTTCCTACAGGGAAACTACGAACTCTTCAGTTTGAGTTGCCAACGATTAATACTCAACGCCGTGTCGCCGCCCGCCTCAAGAACCAGTTGGCCGAGGTAGAAAAGGCGCGCCAGGCCGCAGAGGCGCAGTTACGTGACGTCTACCTTCTCGGTGCCAGATATAAAGAGCAATCGATGAATATGTTGGCGACTGCGCCTCGCATCGTGCTGGGTGACGTGTTGCATGGGATCGAGGCGGGGAAGAGTTTCCAGACCACCGATCGGCGAGCCGGGGCCGAAGAGCTTGGGGTGTTGAAGGTCAGCGCCGTCAGTTGGGAGCGCTTTATGCCGGATGAAGCCAAGGCGGTTGCTTCAGACTACGCGCCAGATGAAAGACACCGGGTAAGAAAGGGGGATTTGATCATTTCGCGTGCCAACACCCTTGAGCTGGTTGGGGCGGTAGTCAGGGTCGAGGATGATTTCCCCTTGCGTCTGTTATCGGATAAAACGTTGCGGCTGCTGATTGACGAGAAGCGTGTACTGCCGGACTACATCCTCGCTATCCTGAAGTGGCCTGAGGCGAGAGCGCATATCGAAGGTAATGCGACGGGTACCAGCGATTCGATGCGCAATATTTCACAGCAGACCATTAATTCCATTCCCATTCCATGGATTCCGCTGCAAGAGCAAGAGGTAGTTATCGCGAAGGTAAAAGCCTTCGATATTGAACTGAATCGTATTGGCGGGACCATCCAACGACAATTGGATGAACTGAGTAAGTTACCGGCAAAAATCCTGACGCAAGCCTTCGGGGACGCCGCATGATCCGCAGCCGTTACGATGCCCACGGCCCCGAGGCGGAGTTCGAGCCGGGCTCGCGCGGGCGCGTGCTGCGCAACCGGTTGGGCATCGTGCGGGTGCGCGAGATGCAGCAGGCGGAATCGGAGGCGTTGCTGGCGGTGCAGGAATGGGCGGTGGGACACTTCGCCGCCGAACATCGTTTCACCGCGCAGGACATTTGCCGGTTGCATCGCCAGTGGCTGGGCGGCATCTACGCCTGGGCCGGCGACTATCGCAGCGTCAACATCAGCAAAGATGATTTCACGTTTGCGGCGGCGGCGCAGGTGCCGCGGCTGATGCGGGACTTCGAGCAGAAGGAACTGGCGCAGGACACCCCATGTGCGGGGATGGACGAGGCCCGGCTGGTGACGGCGTTGGCGCGGACCCATGCCGAGCTGATTCTGATTCATCCCTTTCGCGAGGGTAACGGGCGTTGCGCGCGCCTGCTGGCATGGTTGATGGCCTTGCAGGCCGGCTTGCCGTCGCTCGATTTCTCGCCCATGGCCGGGCGCGGCAAGCGTGACTACATCGCGGCCGTACATCAGGCCCTCGGGACCGACTATCAGGCGATGGAAAACTGTTTCCGCCGCGTGCTCAGGCGGACTTGGCGGCTTTACGGCGCGCAGGCTTGACGGGTTTGGCGGCGGCAGCGAAGGGTTTGCGGATGCCTTCCACAGCGGAAGAGCTGGCGGCGGAAATGCGCATGGCGGCAACGCGCTGTGCGTCGCCGCGCAGCCAGATGTTTTGTTGCAGCAGTGATTTCGCCATGTTCAATCCACCCGCAGGTTGTCGTGGGCACAGTGTATGCCCGATTCGGGTAAAGTGCACGCCCGCAGGCGGGGATACGACCGTGCAGAACAGCCTGGTGAGGCTGACCTCGCCAGACAGGATTGGTTATATCTGATTGAGTAAATGAAAAAAACTACCGTTAAAAAGAAGCAACCCAAGGCCATTGCCTCCAGCCAGTCGCTGTCGGCGTTCGTGAAGTCCATTTGCGACGTGATGCGCCGCTCCAACTGCGCCAGCGCACTGCAATATGTGCCGGAGCTGACCTGGATTCTGTTCCTGCGCATCCTCGATGCCCAGGAGGCACGGGCGCGCGACGAGGCTGAGGCGGTGGGGGCGGAATTCTCCCCGGCCCTGCGCAGCCCCTACCGCTGGCAGGACTGGGCCGCGCCCTATGCCGACAAGCCTGACCATCCGCGCACGGCGGAGGGCAGGCCCTTCGGCTGGAAGCGGCAGGAGCTGTTCGCCGCGGGCGACGGCAAACTGTTCGAGTTCATCAACAAGGAACTGCTGCCGCACCTGCACAGCCTCGACATCGACACCCGCAGCGGCCTGCCCAACCCCGCCGCCAGCCGCAAGCAGCGCATCATCGGCCGCATCATGACCGCCGCCGAGCGGGTGCGCGTGGACAGCGAGACCAATCTGCGCGACATCCTCGACAAGGTGCATGAAATCAGCATCGATCATGTGGATGACACCCATTTCTTCACCCTGTCGCAAGTCTACGAAGACCTGCTGCTGAAGATGGGCGAAAAGAACTCCGACGGCGGCCAGTTCTTTACCCCGCGCGAGGTGATCCGCGCCATGGTGCACACCGTCAATCCGTCGCTGGGCCAGACCGTGTACGACCCCTGCTGCGGTACCGGCGGCTTTCTGGCGGTGGCCTACGAGCACATCGCCCGCAAGCTGGGCAGCAGTCCGGCGGCCACCGATCTCGACACCCTCAAGCACGACACCTTCTTCGGCCGCGAAAAGGAGAATCTGGTGTTCCCCATCGCGCTGGCCAACCTGGTGTTGCACGGTATCGACCAGCCCAATCTGTGGCATGGCAATACGCTGGCCAAGCGCGCCACCTATGCCGCGCTGTTCGAACAGGCGCCCAAGACCTTCGACGTGATCCTCACCAATCCGCCCTTCGGCGGCAAGGAGGGCGCCGATGCACAGAAGAACTATGCCTTTGAAACCAGCTCGACGCAGGTGTTGTTCGTACAGGACATTCTGGGCGAACTGGCTCCCGGCGGTACCTGCGCCATCGTGCTCGACGAGGGCCTGCTGTTTCGCACCAACGAAAGCGCCTTCGTCGAAACCAAGCGCAAGCTGGTGGACGAATGCGAGCTGTGGGCCATCGTCAGCCTGCCGGGCGGCGTCTTTTCCACCGCCGGCGCCGGCGTGAAGACCAATCTGCTGTTCTTCACCAAAGGCAGGAAGACCGAGCGCATCTGGTATTACGACCTGTCCCACGTCAAGGTCGGCAAGAAAACCCCCATGACCCTGGCCCATTTTGGCTTCGGCCGGGGCGGGGAAGAACTGGCTGATGCCCAGTTGCCGGTTAGCCTCACCGCCGACTGGCTTGCCGATGAGGCGACCAAGGATCAGCTTTTCCCCAGCTACGCCCGCATGCTCAGACTGCGCGGCGACAGCCGCTATTCCTGGACCATCGATTTTGCCGCGCGCCGTGCCAAGGCCCGCGAGGAGATGCAGCCGCTGCTGGATGAGGTGGCCCGCATCAAATCGGATGTGGTCGATCTGAAAGAACAGCTCAAGCGCCTGAAAAAGGACAAGTCAGCCGGCGCACAGGCCGAAGCCATGGAAGCGCGCATCAAGGCGCAGGACAAGGCTGCCCGTGACCTGGAGGCCAAGGCCGCCGCCATCGACGCCGCAGTATTCGACCTCAAGGCGGTGAATCCCAATGCCGTCACCAAAACGGACAGCCGCACACCACAGGAAATCATCGCCAACATCGAAGCGCAGGGGCGCATCGTGGCGGAGGCGTTGGGCAGACTCAGCCAACTGATGGCGGAGGGCGATTAAGTCGCTATTCGAGGGGTAATCAGCAGCACGGAACGTCTAAGGGGCGGGCCACGGTTTCGCTGTTTTCCTCGATATGCTAAGCCGTCAACATGTCCCAAGTGGTTCAGGGCGTGATGGATTTTGACATTTTTTGCCCATCAATTGCCAAAACGGCGTTCTCGAACCGGGTTCGATCTTCCTGCTGCTGTGTGCTGTATTTGCCGTTGCGTGGCGTGAGGGTGAGGTAGTCGCGCAGGATGAGGGCGGTGCGTTCCGCTTTATAGGTTCTGAGGTAGGTCTGAATCTGCGCCAGCAGATTCAGTGCCTGACGGTTGTAGAGGGCGTAGGTGAAGCTCGGGGTATGGTTCGAGCGGGTGGTGCGCTTGCCGGTGATCTTGCCTGCTCCGATGGTGCTCAGTACGAAATCGAGCAGCTGTTTATCGGTATTGCTGATCGTCACCGCCAGCTGGCGGTTTTCATGGCGGTGTTTGCGCGTCAGGGTGATGGTGCCTTCACCGTCGATGAGACCGGCGATGTAGGCGGCCTCTGGCGGGGTTAGTGCCTTTACGTCCATGTCGGTATCCTCATTTCCCCTCACTCCTCGCCAAATATACCTTCGACAGGCCAATAAAAAACCCCTGACCGCGAACGGGCAGGGGTTTGGATTGGTGGAGGCGGCGGGACAGCTGGTTCCCAGTCTTTCGAAAGGGGCTGGACTATTCATTCACCTGCCGTTGCCGGCAGGGGAGGGCGTGTTGTGAGCGATGCCCCCTGGCATCTACCCACCCTAGTACTCCGTGGAACTCTGTTTGATGGGTTTCGCTGCGCTTCACCCATCCTACGTTCGCTCGGTAGGAGCCTATGAGTCTCTAGCCGGCTTACGGGTTTCCCCTTCACCGGACGGCGTTGGCATAGGACCCGTGTCCCTTAGCGTTCACCGTATGAGCCCTCTTTTCCAACGGGGATCACTCCCCGTGGCGACCATTGTGTTAATCGAACCCGCGTCCGCAAGTCCTCTGCCATTGGTTCTACATGCTTAGCCACGTCATTAATTTAGCCGGCAGCAACCCGACGGGCAGGGCGCACTGACGGCGAGTCCGGTAAGGTTTTAACGACTTGGCCCCGAACAAACCTTGTCGCGGTCTTGTGAGAGTCGACCCCTGATGGCGGACGCACAAGCACGGCTCCGGTCAGAGGGCACCCTACTGGGTTTTAAGCAGCGAGTGCGTAGTTGTCGTCGTTGGCAACTATATGGTTTGCAGCTGGATTTACGAGGTT
>Ga0172382_10000250_pt1 | contig 99140 bp, 87 predicted proteins | sample Leawel138RmetaG_FD_122245 | JGI IMG/M metagenome (GOLD analysis project Ga0172382, IMG submission 122245) | Leachate microbial communities from a municipal landfill in Southern Ontario, Canada - Leachate well 138R metaG | ecosystem: Engineered > Solid waste > Landfill > Unclassified | place... | reverse complement strand
TTCCGCGAAGAGCGTTACCGTTTTTGGTAGTGGCCGTTTCGATATTCCGCGAAGAGCGTTACCGTTTTTGGTAGTGGCCGTTTCGATATTCCGCGAAGAGCGTTACCGTTTTTGGTAGTGGCCAAGGTGTCGGTTGGCATAATGATTCCAGAAGTGATAACGCTGCGCGTAGGGGTCGTCGATGTGTGCCTTGCACACACGCGACACCTTCTCCAGGATGGCCCGATCCGCAAGCGCCACACGGCGCAGGTCGGCCCAATCCTCCCACTTGCCGCGAGCAATAATGTCGTCAATGGCGGCCAGGGTGAAGTCCTGATGGTTTAGATGGCGGTGGAGCATGGCAAATCGCTAATCCGATTCAGTCGTCTGTTGACTGTCCGTAGGGTGTGCGCTTATTATTCGTTACCCCGTAACGCTATTCAAGCGAGGCCAACATGACCAGGCGAGGCCGTCCATCCTACCAACTAACCGAGACCGATTTCGGCGCCGCAGTGCGCTACATCGAGAGCGCACGCCAGCGAGGAGAGGTCAGCACGGCCGACGGCTATACCAGCTGGCTGCGCGCCTCTACACCCGAGGCGCTGCAGGCCTGGTGCGACGAATACCTGCCGGGGGAGGTCTGGCGCAAGATGCTTGGGTCACTACGCCAGGCGCGAAAGCGATCCCGCGACCACCGGCGGGCGCCTGTCCACCGTGTGGACCTGTCTCACCCCGCCTGGGTCGCCCTGACCCGCGCCGCCCAAGAGATGGGCGGCATCACCTTGTCGGAGGCTGTGTTGCGGTTGGAGGAGGCATACCGTGTGACGTGACACGGTTTGTTTTGCGATACAAACGGCGCCATAACGCCCAAGCCCCAGGCAAACCACCACTCCGCAAACCCCTTGATTCCCACCGCCTATCGCTCTATAAATGGTTACAACGAATTCCCGAATTTCCGCCACCAGTGAGGTGAACCATGTCCCTCGGAAATGACGCACAGTGGTATCTGGCCGCACTCGCCAATAACAACGGCAATTCCGCCGCCGCCTGGGAAAAGTACGCCCATCAGTTGGAGCAGCAGATGGAAAAGCTTCAGGGGGATGTGGTGATGTGGCAGGCGGCGGCTGTGGAGGCAGGGGCTGGTGCCTTGATGCATCGCGAAGCTCTTCAGAAAGCGACCGGAAAAACTCCTGTAGATATTTTTGGTAACAGTAACGCCGTGCAGGAAACAGTTGCTAAGCTGAGACCTGTAGCTAGGGAAATGTTAGGTGCTGACCTAGTTTGACGACACCGCCAGCACAATAAAAACCCCGCTCTTGACAGCGGGTTTTTTATTGTCTGCTCTTACTACCCTCTAGTGAAACTCCCGCCCATCTGCTTGCCAGCATTCACATCCCGCCCCGGCGCCTCCGGATTCATCCTGTCGGTATCGACCGGCGAGGTTCCGCCCTTCGTACCGGCGCCCGGGCCGGGGTGGGCGTTGTGTTTGGCCATGGATGCCGCCGAGGCCGAGCCCACGGCATTGACGCCGCTCTTGAATGCGCCGTGGGTGGAGGTTTCGCCCTTGACCTCGCCGAGCGGATGGACGCCGAAGCCCAGCCAGCGCATGACGTTGTCGGCCGTCTCGTAAATCATCTCATGGCTCTTGTGGGCCAGGGTCAGCACCAGCCCCAGGTTGTTCCCGTTGCGGTACAGAATACACCCCGCGCGGCGCGGGGCGCAGGTGCATGGATGCGCCTGTGCTGCACTTGACGCCGGCACCTAGCCATGGACGGTTATCCGCTTCGAAGGGGCGAGATCCAAACCTGCCGGGTGACCCGTCTCGCGTCCTTGATCTCACACCCTCCACCACTGCATCCCCGCGCCTTGCCGAACCGGTTTTTGTTGAATGCGGGCGTTGCTGCCCAATGCTACCTCAATGTCAAAATCAGCCCCGAGAAGACCAGCGCCAGTGGATGGGATGAAATCGGGGACCGGTCGCCCGGTGCCGCAGAACATATTGAAATCACAGCATCGATATCACCGCCATGCCGACACTGACGGCCAAAATGAACGACATGATGTATAACATCCCGGCGATGACATCGCTGGCCCCTTCTAATATTTTATCGCCGAGGATTTTGCCGACGTCCTCTTGTTGTGCCATCGACCGCACAAACTGTTGTCTACGTCTTTGTCTTTGTCTCTGCTTGTTCATTTTTCCTCCTTTGCGGCTTTTGACAGCAGCCTGCTGCACCTCGTTTTTACCCGATATCTTTTATCTTTCGCTACTCCATCTCTATTTCAAAATCAAGTTCGGCATCGGCCTCGACCTCATGCTCGTGCACCGGTTCGTGTTCATGCGCTGCATTTTTTTCTGGTTCGTCGATTGTGTGCGGTTGATGATCACCATCGATCTCGCGCTCCTGCTCGTTCGTCTGCTCGTGCTGTTGTCCCTCGTGTCGTCGCTCGACAATTTCATGGTCAAGTGACAACTCCTTTTGTCTAGAACGCGATGCATCGCGTTCCAGTGTTTCGGCGGTCAATGTGTCGGCGTAGGCGTGCGTTTCTATGCGTGCGCGACTGTTCGCCACGTAGGCCCATTCTCTATCTGTCATTTGGCCGTATAACAGGTAAGCCCGATCAACCGTCACGCCCTGGCTTGCGTGGGCTGTGACGGCGTAGCCGTGCTGGTAATGCTCGTACTGCTGCGGATCAAATTGCACGATTTTTCCGCTGTCGGTCTGCGCATGAATCGTAATCCCTACCGCTGTGTATTCGATTTTTTCGATCGTTGCCAGGGTGCCATTTTTGATACCAATCTCGCGGTCGTTTCGCTTGAAGATCATCCTGTCGCCCGCCTGGAATTCCGCCCCATTGTTTGTGATCGCCGGGCCGGTCAGTGCCCCGGCTTGCGCCTGCAGGGCGCGGGCCTCGGCGTTGAGCTGCGCCACGTCGCGCCTCGTCCCTGCGATCATCAATGACTCACCTGGGCGCGCTGGATCGTGGGTCGTGTGCCAACCCTGCGCGATCTGCTGCATGAGCTCGCGCCGGTCGTCGTGCACGTGTAGCCTGCCCTGCTCGCGCTGTGTCTGTAGCGCCTGGGCGGCTTCGCCGCGCGCGAACTGGTGCACGGTTTGGCGGTCGATCTCGTCATGCTGGCGCCTGATCTCGCGCATCTCTGCGGCGCCGATCTCATTCACGATCGCCCGCTGGGCTCCCCCCGCGTCGATCGGCTGGAGCTGCTGGGTATCGCCGACTGCAATTATTTTTGCCCCTGCGGCCTCGGCTTGGTAGAGCAAAGCGGCATATTGACGGCTGCCGATCATGCCCGCTTCATCAATAACAAGTACGGTTTTTTCCGTGAGTCGATCGCGGCCTGAGTCGAGATCGGCAAGTAGGCTGTGTAATGTCTGGGAGGGGATCCCGGCCTCCTGCTGCAGGCCATCAGCCGCCTTGCCCGCCAGCGCTGCGCCGCGCACGGTGTAGCCTTCCGAGTCGTAGAGTTCGCGCACCCCTGCCAGGGCGTAGGTTTTACCCGCCCCGGCCATGCCCTCCACGGCGCTGATCCCGCCGGTGCCGGTCATGTGCAGTGTCGCCTGTTTTTGTTCTTCTCTCATGCCCATTTTCGCGGCGATTTGCTCAACTCGCGCGGGGTCGATCACGTGGTTTGACTCTGCGGCACGGCGCTGTGCGCTGGCCGCGATCCCCTGCTCGATCTGGAGCATTTCGCGGGTCGTGTATCTGATTTGATTGTGCCGGTCGATGAGCTGCACGGCTTCACTTTTGCAAGCCTCAACAAAAGCCCGTGCCTTGGCCAGGCTGGCCGCTTGGCCCTGCTGCGCCTGGAGCGCGGCGGCAATCAGCTGGGGTTCGGTGATGGTGCTGGCGCGCTCGGTGAGCTGCGCAAGCAGGCGCGCCGGGGTGATCGGCTCGGCGGGCTCGTGCTCGGTCTGCTGCTGCGCGGCCAGTTCGGCCAGGGCTTCGGGCCGGGCTGTCTCGGCGGTCAAGCCGTGGGCGGCGGCCTGCTCGGCCCACTGTTGCGCCAGCTGTTCCGGGGTGTGGTGCTGTTTTTCGGATCTCGTCGCCAGGGCGGCCACCTCGGCGGCCTTGGCCCCGCTCACGCCCCGCTCTGACAGCGCGGCGGTGATCTCGGCGCGTCGCGTGCTCCATTGCTCTTGGAGATCGCGGGAGACTCCGGCGATCTCAAATGATGTCCGATCACGCTCGATCTGATAGCCCATCTCGGCGAGTTGGGCGGCGAGTTCAACCCGATAGCCCGCGCCGATCATGAGTTTTTGGCGGGTGTCCAGATCGATGCTCCGCCCGCTGGCGTCCATGGATGCCAGCACGGCGTGGGTGTGGAGATCGGGATCTCCGGCCCTGGATGTGCCGTGCTGATACAGCGCAAACACGGCCCCGGCACCCTCAGCGGTGGGGATCCGCTCGTGGCCTGCCTTGCCGTGGCGCGCGACGGTCAAGCCGGTTTGTTCGCCCATTTCGAGCGCGGCGCGGATCGCCTGCTGGTGGGCCTGCTCCAGCCTCGCCCGTGTTTCTCCGTCGGCGATCGCCCAGATCGCGCTAACCGATTTTGGGGCGCTGAAGGTGAGGTCGTAGCCCGGGCGGTGCTCCGGGCCAGCGTTGCCCGCCAGGGCCTCGCCGGTGCCTGGGTGGTGGCCGGATAACAGCGCCTCCAGCTGCCCGGCTGACAGCTGGCCGGACAGGCCCAGGGTGGCCGCGCCGCTGCCCGCCCACTCGCCGGGGCGGTCGTGCCCGTTTTCGTAATACTCGCCGCCGCGTTCTGAGGTTTCGTAGTACTGTGCGGCGCCGCTGGCACCGCCTTTGATCGGGGTGGTAGATAGCATTTTTTATTCCCTCTCGATCGCGTGCTCGCGGGCCTGGGCCTGCGCGCGCCTTTTTAATTTATTGAGCGGGTTTTCGGGCTCATTCTCTCCCCCCTGCTGCACGTGCTGCACAATAGTGATCGGCTGGGCGGGATTGGGATCCTGCGTGTCCAGATCGAAGTCGAGCGCCCGCGTGACCAGATCGGCGGCGCTGCTGGCGTTTTCAATCATCCCGGCGACCTCCTCAGTCGCCTGGATCGCCGTGCAGATCCCGCCGGTGGCGACCTCGCTCATGATCGCGTCGGCGATTTCACCGATAGCCTGGCTCGATGCGGTCTCAATCTCCGGCCTCTTCTCCGGCTCCTGTTGCTTCGCGATCTGAGCAACTGGCACGGCCTCGGTGCTGGTCCTCGCCTCCACCTCCGTGTCTGCGACCACCCGGGGGATCGGTGTGGCTGCTGCGCTGGCCGGGGTAGCCGCCCCGTTTAGACGGGGTGGGTTAACTGGTTGTGCGGTGTCCTCTCCCCGCGTCCACGGGGCGGGGCTGCTGCCGGGGCGGCGCTCGGTGAATTGACCCCGGGGCACGTGGATCACCGCCGGATCACTGGCAAGCAATATCATCCGCGCGCCTTTTTTATCTGCGCCCAACTTCCCACCCTGTCCAAAAAATTCCGGACGGAGGACTTGGATTTCTTCTTCTTGGCGGTGGTAGGTCACCCCGCCTCCCTCGCTCAGGGTGCCGACAAGACGGGACACACGGCGCTTGCCGATCATTTCGGACGCCCATTTTTCACCACCCGGCGCGCCGCCACCTTGCCTGCCGATCAGCCAGGTATTGATCACGGCGGCCAGGCTGCGCGCCCCGTCGCGGCCCAGATCCTCTTCAATTTGTGACCAGCTTTGAGCCCCGATCACAAGCCGAAATCCCTTTGAGCGGCCAACTTCAGCGAGCGATACCACGGCTTCGGCTGCCCCCGCGCCGATCTGTCCGATCTCATCCAGGATCAGCCAGGTGCGGCGGCTGCCGCCGCTAGCGCCGCCGTTTGGCGGTACTTCTGGCAGATCGGGCGACAAAACCGCGCCCCGGATCGCGCCGATCACGGCGCTGGTCAGTGCGCGGGAGAGGTGGCCGAAGGTTTCCGAGGTCTGCAGCACCACGGGGCGGATCCGCTGGGCGGATTTCGATTCGTGGGCAATATAGTTGCGGATCGAAAATTGCTTTTTGCTCGATCGCCAGGCTGCGGCGAGCTGGTGGACGATCTGCATTTTCGAGGTCAGATCCATAATTATCGAAGCGCGGGCCTTTCCCTCGGCGAGCGCGCCGCGGGCCTCGGGGTACTCTTTTTCCAGGCGTTCGGCCAGCGTAGCCCCGCCGTCGCGCCCGATTTTTGCGATCTCGTCGGCAAGATCTGGCCATCCCCATTTTTTGCCTTTTTCTTTCATGATCAGGATCAGGATACCGGTCAAGACAAGCCGCGCCGCGTCACGAAAAACAGCGTTCGTGCCCTCACCTTCTCCAATCAAGTCAAAAGCGAGTTGGGCCGCTCCCGCCGGGCCGGTGACATCGGCCCCGACATTCCAGGCTGATGATCGGCTGTCCCAGGGGGCGATCAGTATGGGATCGCTGCCGATCCGCGCGGTGAAATCGCCCTTTACGTCGAGCAAAAAAACCTTGTCGCGGCGGTGGATCACCTGGTCGATCAAGGGTTCGATCACGGTGGTTTTTCCGCTCCCGGTCCCGCCTACGATAGCGGTGTGGATCACCTCGCGGCTCATCGAAAACAAAAAATCACCCAGTTGGATCCCCCTGCCCGTTCGCCTGATGTCATTTTTTTCGCGGGCGGCCAGCACTGCCGGGGTGACCAGCTGGCGGCCGTCCAGGTGCTGGACTTTCTCGGGGGGGCGGGCCGACGCCCAGCCCGTCCAGGCGGCCAGCGGCAGGGGGCAGGCGGCAGCTACATATATAAGGATACGGTGGAGGGTGGGCATAGGGCGGGCGCTTTCGAGTCCGCGAAAACCCCGGGCAAGCTCGCGGACCTCAAACCACGGCCCCATGTAAGACCCCTTGATTTGGTCAAGATAGCCCAGGGCGAACAGGACGGCGAACGCGGCGGCCAGGCCGCCCACGATCGCGATCGTGGCGGCTACCATCAAGCCCCCCCTAACGTCCCAGCTTGGCCGGATTTCTAGCGGATTTTGTGACATATCGGCGGCCCTCTTAATTGTTGACGAATGCAATCAGTTTTTGCAGATCAGCCCGGATCGCGGCGATCTCGTCGGCGAGTTTCTGGCCGTCGAACGGCTCGGGATCGGGTCGATCGGCGGCGCTGATCCCGGCGGCGATCAGCTCAATGATCACGGCGGATCGGGACTGTCCGGCGGTTGCGGATCGGCGGTCGATTTGCGATCGCAGGTGGGCTGGTAGCCGTATATTTAGTGGGTGATTTTTGGTTTTCATTTCGTTTTCTCCTGTAGCGCGCCCCCCAGCAGGGGCGCGCTACACTGTAGTAATTTTGTAGTCCGCCGGATGCAGCGCGGCTGCTGGGCTGCGGGGCAGCGCACTACATTTGTAGTGCTGCCGCACTACACGACGTAGCGCGGAAAACTGCAGCGTGTAGTGCGCTACACCCCGCGCCGTTGCGGCGTTTAGCCGCTGTTCTGCCCGGCGGCGTAGCCACGCCCGGCCACCCGCAAGGGTGCGTCGGGTGTGTCCTCACTACATTTTTGCGGTGGCGATCTCACGGTCAAGGTTGGCCAGGGCCTCCAGGTCGGCGGGCTGGGGCTCCAATTTCAGGTCTCGACCCGCGCGGATCCGGCTGTCGAGCAGCCGCCGTTCGGCCTTCAAATCGGCGAGTCGCCTCTCCTGCGCTGCCCCCGCCGCTGCCCCCGCGGACTCGGGCAGGACGTACCGGCCTGCCCGGTACTCGCCGATCAGCCGAGCCAGATACGCCCCTGGGCTCGCGGCTCGGCTGGCCGCCCGCCGCATCTCGCCCAAGATCCCCGGGGGTATGTCACCCGGGGGTATGTCAGTCGCCCCCGCCGCCACCCCGGCTGGGGCTGCTCTGGGCGGCTCCAGCCGGGGTGGCGGGAGCGGATCGAACGACTGCTCCCACCAAATTTGCCCTCGGTCATCCTGGCGGCGCCGGCTGATCAGGTAACCCGCCTTGATCAACTCCCTCCGGGCCGCCTGCCAGCGGCCCTCGGTGAGTCCAGTCCGGCGGAGCATCACCCCAATTTTGATGGCCCATCCATCTGGCTTAGTTGTCAGCCAGATCGCGAAAAGTCTTGCGTCGGTACTGAGCCGCTGATCTTCGATCAAGGACTCCGGGACGCTGCCCCACCGCGCTCGATGTTTTATCCTGATCTCGCTCATGTCTCATCCCCCCGGATCAGCTGCGGCGGGCACCGGTCGCCCTCGGGCGGCCCGGCGACGCGATCGGCGGGGCAGGCTGCACCCGCGGCCGCGCGTCCAGCCACTCGAGGACGTCGCCCCACCGCCAGCGGCTGATCGCGCCCAATGCCAGCGGCGCCGGGAATCCCTGACTTTTCCGCCACTGGTAAATCGACGAGATCGAAACGCCGAGTCGCTGCGACAACTCCTTTGCCGAAAGAAGGTACTGATTTTCCTGGGTTTTTTCTGACATTTTAGGCCTCCCCGGGGGGCTTTTTTTTTGGGCTTTTTTTTCGCCGGCGACAACCGCCGACCCCGCAAAATCTAGTTGCCGCCGCCCTGGCCGTCAATCGATTTTTTTCGATTTTTTCCTTTAAATACAATTGGTTATATCAAAGTTTTTACGCTTTGGTTAAACCAAAAATAGAGGACGAAAACGGGCGCAAACGGGCAAACTCAGCAACGACGGGGGATGCGGCGGGGGGCGGGGGATTTATTTTGTACTATCAAAAATGATGAAAAAAGATCGGTTCGGCATGAAAAAAATCTGCTGCCGCGCTGCGCTTGGCGGGCCACGACCCGCCGCCGGCGAACTGATGCCGCCGGCTCCCGCGGCCCTCATCTTCCAGATCCGGGGGGGGTGTTGTCCGCGTTCATGGCGGTGGGATTTTTTCGGATTTTGAACTAAACGCCGTTTCAAGCGTTTATTTTTTGTGGGCCTGATTGTGGGCTTTGTTCTAAATCACCATGTAAATGATTGATTTATATAGCGTAATGGCGGAGAGGGAGGGATTCGAACCCTCGTGGGGCGGTAAAGCCCCTACTCGATTTCGAGTCGAGCCCGTTATGACCGCTTCGGTACCCCTCCAAAAGGGGGCTAAAGATACACTTCCCGCCGCATAACGACAACCGGCGGATGCTATATTTCACCCCAAGACAGTATCTGGATCCGCAGCATGTACCGACAACGACAACGACAACGACAACGACGATGTCCGGCCACCGCCCTTGGTGGTCTGCTCCTGCTCCTGTCTCTTGGCGGTTGTTCACAGCCACGCAATGAATTGGAGCAAGTGCGGCATACGGGTGAATTGGTGGTAATCACCAGCAACATGGCTACCACCTATTACGAAGGCCCAGACGGCGCCACCGGCATGGAGTATGATTTGGCCCGCGGTTTCGCTGATGAACTGGGCGTCCGCCTCCGGCTGATCGTGACAAATAACGTCAATGAGGTATTACGCCAACTGGCCGAGGGCAAAGCCCACTTCGCGGCGGCGGGCCTCACAATCACCGAGCAGCGGCAACAATGGCTGCGCTTCACCCCACCGTACCAAGAAATCAGCCCACAGATCGTTTACCGGCGCGGTACACCACGCCCCACCTCCATCGAAGAAATCGATGGTCGCCTGGAAGTACTTGCCGCCAGCAGCCATGCCGAGCACCTGACGCGGCTCAAGGGCCAATACCCCGATCTGACCTGGAACGAAAACGCGGACCTTAGCAGCGACGAGTTGTTGTCAGCACTGTACGACGGAATCATCGACTACACCGTGGTGGACTCCCATTCGGTCGCCATCAACCAGCGCTTTTTGCCGGAACTGCGCATCGCCTTCGACCTCGCCGAACCCGAGTCCCTGGCTTGGGCCTTTCCCCGTTTCCGGGACGATAGCCTGTATAATGCGGCAACGAAATATTTCCAGCGCCTGCATGACAATGGCCATCTTGCCCAACTGGTGGAGAAGCATTACGGCCACGTCAACGATTTCGATTACGTGGGAACCCGCACCTTCATGCGCCACATAGAACAGCGCCTGCCCCAGTTTCGCCCCCAATTCGAAGCAGCGGCCAGCGACAACAATCTGGACTGGCGCCTGCTCGCCGCGATCGCCTACCAGGAGTCGCACTGGAATCCGCGTGCAGTATCCCCCACCGGTGTGCGTGGCATCATGATGCTCACCCAAGTAACCGCCCGCGACCTCGGCGTGGAACAACGTACCGATCCTGAACAAAGTATCAGTGGCGGTTCACGCTACGTTAAATCGCTGCTCGATCGTCTGCCCGAACGCATCACCGGACATGACCGGCTCTGGCTGGCGCTGGCCGCCTACAATATTGGTTACGGACATCTGGAGGATGCCCGTATCATCACCCAGCAACGGGGCGGTGATCCGGACAAATGGATGGATGTGAAGGAAAATCTGCCGCTGCTGCACAAGCAGCAATGGTACAGCCAAGCCCGCTACGGCTATGCACGCGGCAACGAGGCAGTGAGCTACGTGGAAAATATCCGCAGCTACTACGACATACTGGCGTGGACCATGGAGCGTAACGAACCGAAGACCATGCCGGCGACTCTACCCGCCACGCTGCAGATTGCCAATCCGGCACTTTGACCCCGGCCACACCCAACGCCGAAACCACAGAACAAATTGGGGCAGTAGTGTGTTGCCCTCCCTCCTGACGGCATGAACCAGGAACTAGTCATCCATGAGCATGCCAGTCCCTGGGCGCCATCTCACCCCATGCTGCTCACCCCCCAACTGGCGTGATCATCCTTACCGGTCGGTGCATACAAGCTTGGCAAAGAACTACTCGCACGTGCATGCAGAATATTCCCCAAAGCGTTCGGTGTTATCGGGCCATACCGTGCGCTCTCCCCTGACAGAAGCGTTCGTTCATGGAAATCCACAGATTTCACCGAACCACGGGGCGATGCAGAACTGCCACAGGGGGTTCACGACGCCTTGAACCACTACGCTCGACGCCGATGATACCAAGGAGCCGCTTACCGCCGCGCCCGGAAAAATTCGCGCAGCAGTGCTGCGCATGCGTCCGCCAGCACCCCACAACAAATCTCTGACTGATGGTTAAGCTGCTGTGCCTGCAGCAGATTAAATACGCTGCCGCCGGCACCGGCACGTGGATCGGCAGCACCGTACACCACTCGGCGTACGCGTGCATGCACCATCGCACCAGCACACATGGCGCAGGGCTCCAGCGTCACGTACAAGGTGGTGTCGACCAGGCGGTAATTACCGACATGCTCTGCTGCCGCACGCAAAGCCTGGATCTCGGCATGGGCGGTGGGGTCATGGGCGGCGATGGGACGATTCCAGCCTTCGCCTATCACCTCACCATCCCTCACCACCACGGCCCCCACCGGCACCTCGCCCTCGGCAGCGGCGCGCTGTGCCAACTCCAGCGCACGGGTCATCCAGCGGATGTCGTCGGCCTCTGCCATCACGCCGACTCCGCGATGTCACGGTCGCGCATACCGAGCAGATACAGTATGGCGTCGAGCCCGAGAGTGGCGATGGAGTGCTGCGCCTGCTGCTTGACGATGGGCTTGGCGTGGAAGGCAATGCCAAGACCGGCAATGGACAGCATGGGCAGGTCATTGGCGCCGTCGCCTACGGCGATCACCTGTTGCAGGGAAATCCCCTCCTTCACCGCCAGCTCGCGCAACAGCCGCGCCTTGGCCTGGCCGTCGATTATCTCCCCTTGCGCCTCGCCGGTAAGTTTGCCGTCCCGAAAATCGAGCTGGTTGGCATAGACATAGTCGATACCCAGCGTACGTTGCAGATGCTCGGCAAAATAGGTGAACCCACCGGACAGGATTGCTACCTTGTAGCCAAAGCGCTTGAGGGTGGCGATCAGACGCTCGGCTCCCTCGGTGATGGGCAGGCGCGCGGCTATGCCCTGCAACACCGTCTCATCCATGCCGCGCAGCAGAACGAGGCGACGGCGGAAGCTCTCCGCAAAATCCAGCTCGCCGCGCATCGCCGCCTCGGTGATCGCCGCCACCTGTTCACCGACGCCGGCCACCCGCGCCAGCTCGTCGATAACCTCAGCCTGGATCAGGGTCGAATCCATGTCGAAACATACCAGGCGGCGACTGCGCCGATAGATATCGTCCTCCTGGATGGCGATATCCACCTCCAGCTCCTGCGACACCTGCAAAAAAGTCGCGTGCAGCGCCGTCAGGTCGGGGGCGGCTCCGCGCAGCGACAGTTCGACACAGGCGATACGCTTCTGCTCGGGATGTTGCAGTGAGATACGGCCGGACAGCCGTGTGATGTTATCGATGTTGAGCCCCTGCTCCGCCACCACCGCAGAAACCCGCGCCAAATGGCGCGCACTGATCTTGCGTCCCAGCAGGGTGATTATGTGACGCGGCTGCCCCTGGGCCGATACCCACTGCTCGTACTCGGCACCGCCGATGGGCGAAAAACGAATGGTGAGATCAAGGCGATGGGCAGCGAACAGAAGATCACGAAACACCGCACAACCGGCGGCTTCCTGTGGCATCTCCACCAGCATGCCAAGTGCCAGAGTGTCGTGAATCACTGACTGGCCGACGTCCAGCACATTGACGTCATAGTGCGCCAGCACCTCCGTCAAAGCAGCGGTGATCCCCGGTTGATCACGACCGGATACGGTGATCAGGATGACTTCATGCATGATTCAGACTCAAGACCTGGAGATGAATTACGAACAACCGGAAAATAGTCAGTACCGAAGCGGAAAAGGGATGGCGCGAGGTTCACACCATCCCGTTTTACACCGCCACGCCGGATTGCCGGCGGCGTAATCACTCCGCTCGAGTGAAAATACGAACGAAAAACCAGTAATTTTGCTTGCATATATTCAGCCATCGCGTCGATACCATGGAAACCGCCCCACAGGTCTCCTACTCTCAACGCGCCACAAACTCGCCTATCAGCAGCCGTTCGCCGCTATCGTGATCATGCAACAGCAATGGATACACCCCGGGTCCGAGCTCGGCAAAATTGGGCACCTGTGCAGTAACCAGCCCCGAATGCACCGTCGTGATCAGGGGCCAATCACCGAGTAGCAACTGTGCCGTCCCTGGTGCGCAGCCGATGCGCACCCAGAACGCGGCACTACCTGAGGGCTGTGGATTGAACACCTCGCCAGCCTTGGTGGAGTCCGGCCCCCATCCCTCCACCTGGCAAAACACGGTCGACATCGAGCCGTCGACCAACACGGCAAGCGGCTTGGCCTCCTCAACAATGAAGGTACCCAAGGGTTGTCGCAGACGCTGGATCGGATCCACCAGGCTCAAGCGATAGCTCCCCGGCGTCTGGATCACCTCCTCTAGCAGGTCACCATGCAGGCCCGAGGTCAGCACTTCCGGCCCGACGATGGTGTACAGCGGCGTGTTCTCGAACCACAACTGCGTTGCGGCTGGGGCGTTATACGCGCGTATCCAGATACCCCCATGACCATCCGGCTGACGATTGAACACCTGGCCACGCACCGTGGACTGCGGCCCCCAGTTATCTATCTGCACGAAGACCCCGTCCCTGATGTCCGCCAACCCATAGGTTTGTGCCGTCTGCAACCCCTGTTCATGGGCCGCCAAGGCCGCCAGCAGGCACTCGCTGCGGCTCAACTGCCAGCCGGCAATATCCTCGATCTCGGCACGGGCAAAATCCTCTGCGATCACTGCATGCAGGGCGTCACCAAGGCGTGCCTGCCCGGTGGCGCGCAGGCGCTGCAGCAACGCCTGCGTCAGTTCTACGCTATCAAGCGCCAGGCGCTGCCGGCAGGTCGGCCCAACGAAGCCCACCCCCTGCATGGCCGCGGCCAGACGGCGCAAGGCATCCGCCGCCGCCTCACCGGCAACCTCCACCTGCAAGGCCGACTCACCACGTTGTGCACATCCAAACAACAGTGGCTGCGTGAGACCAAGCCCCAGCGCACCGGAGGCAAGCAAAAAATCACGCCGTTTCATCCCCTCACCCAAAGTTCCGGTCGATGGTCGACGCCAACCGCGCCGCCAGTGCCACGATGGTCAAGGTCGGATTGGAAAAACCGGCCGTCGCAAACACCGAGCTGCCCGCGACATACAGATTCTCCACCCCCCATACCCGGCACTCGGGGTCCACCACCCCCCAGGCGGGATCGGCGGACATGCGCGTGGTGCCCATGTGATGAAACCCCACCCCCGGCAGATAGTCGGGCGCTGGAGTTTCGCGCTTGACCCAGCGCAAACGCCCCCTGCCGGATGCCCCCAGGGCCTGCACCAAGCGCCCGGTCAGCCGCCGGGCACGTTCGAACTCGGCAGCGGGCAGGTCCCAGTGCAGGTGCAGGGTGCGCAATCCCAGCGCATCACGCTCATCACCCAACGTGATGCGGCTGTCCGGCCGTGGCGTGGGCTCGATGATCATCGTCACCGCATAACGCCCATACCCCTTAGATCCCGATGCCGTGCCGAGCACATCATTGGCCAGATATTCCGGTGGCAGATGTTTGTCGGGCACCCCGGCATCCAGGGTCAGACAGGCATTCGGCAGCCCCTCCGCCAGGATCAGGGACTCACTAGGGGAAATCACCGGCATCAGCGGCGCGTCACCGACATTGAAGCGGTGATAGCGCAAATCCTCCTGCGCCAGCAAGTCACCGGGTGAATAGCCAAAATGGTCCATGAAGCAGGCACCGACCAGTCCGGACTGATTGCCGGGCACCGGCGCCTGGTTGAGCAGAAACCGTGCATTTTCCAGCCCCCCCATGGCCACCGCGAAATGCCGGGCACGGATCACGCATTCCCCGCCGCCCAGCACGCGCGCCCGCCCCTGGCGGACATGTCCGTCACCGAACTCCAGCGCCGTCAGATTGAGATTGACCCAGCAGTCCAGGTTGGCGGCCTTGCGTACCTCCTCACGATAGCGGGTACCAAATCGGGTCGGGGGACTGAAACGGAACAGGCGATTGATGAAACCATCCGCCGGTTCGAACGCAAGCACATCCGGCGCCGGCAGTCCGACCTTGCCGGGCTCATACTCCGTCGCATCTATTTCGCACCACTGTGCCGCCTGCCGATACCAGGGCTCCAGCTCATCCCGCTTCATTGGCCAGGCGGGCAGGACCTGTCCTGGCTTGGCAACGAAATCCACCGCATCTAGCGGCCGACACCAGCCGCCCCAGTGGTTGCTCGACCCACCGAACCAGCGCAGACGGGACGCCGCCAACGGGTAAGGCCGCCCAGAAACCTCGCCCGCATAAATATCGGAACCCGGGCCGGAATGATCCAGGCCGCCCCCCTCCAGCAACAACACCGCATGACCGCGGGAGGCCAACTCCAGCGCCAGCACCATCCCCGCGGGACCTGCACCGGCGATGCAAACATCCGCTTCCAGCACACCAGGCAAATGAATCGCAGCGTCTGTAATCAAGCTATTCCTCCTTGGCATCATGCGGCGTATCGCACCCATCGCTGGATCGATCACAAGTCGCTAAATCCCGCGTTCAGTCCAACAGTGCTGCCAACTCCAGCCAAAGCCCATCGTACTGATGATTATCGGCCTCCTGCCTCCCGCCAAATACCGTCCAGCCTTGGACATCAGCCCGGCCTACAGAACGGTAATCCGACACACGGCGTCTGCGCAGGCAGAAAAACGAAAGCGCTGTTTCGATCTTCCCGATACATGCAATTGCAGACCGAAGCGGGATGTCCATTACCGACATTCGTGCATGGCCTGCAGCTCACGGGTCAAGGCAAATCGTGGAAACTGCAAGAGTATACGCCGAACAACGGCAAATTCAGGAGCACAACATCCAAGATGGACTGAAGAGCCGCCGACTGAAGACCGGGGGGAACAGTATTATGTTGATCACCACGGGAGCTTCGACGCAAACGCTAAGTTTGCGTTGTTCCGTCGCCAGCCTGAAAGGCTTCGTTCTCGGTATTGGCCACGCCTTGCAGGCGCTGGGCACAGCTCATGGCCAATCTTGCAGTCAAGTCCCGCGGCTCGAAGATGGCGTGGATGCTGCCGTCCCGGTAGACGTTTTAAGCCGGTAGGGCATGGTTCGCTCAGGCCGTCGGCGCAGGTAGCGGATAGCGCCCGAACCCGGGCCGGCTGTCCTTGCCGAGGATACCGATGACATGCGTCACGCCCTTACGATGCTGTACAAGCACACGGTCTGGGACAGAAAACCAACTACAACAGCCCGGCATTAGTTCACATACGCTACATTATCCCTGCTGTCAGCCCATCAAGAGTGACCGCATGCGGATGGAATGATGTGCTGTGAGCACTATTCCCACTCGATGGTGGCAGGCGGTTTGCTGGAAATGTCGTATACGACACGAGCGATCCCCTTCACCTCGTTGATGATGCGACGCGATACCGTTTCAAGAAACTCATAGGGCAGATGTGCCCAACGCGCGGTCATGAAATCGATGGTTTCCACGGCACGCAGCGCCACCACGTACTCGTAACGACGACCGTCACCGGTAACGCCCACCGATTTGACCGGCAGGAATACGGTGAAGGCCTGCGAGGTCTTGTCATAGAGATCGGCCTTGCGCAACTCCTCTATAAATATGTGATCGGCGAGACGCAGGATATCGGCATACTCCTTCTTCACCTCACCCAGGATACGTACTCCGAGGCCGGGACCGGGGAAGGGGTGGCGGTAAACCATCTCATAAGGCAGACCCAGCTCGACGCCAAGCTTGCGCACCTCGTCCTTGAACAGCTCGCGCAGCGGCTCCAGCAGCTGGAGTTTCATGTGCTCGGGCAGACCGCCGACGTTGTGGTGCGACTTGATCAGGTGCGCCTTGCCGCTCTTGGCGCCTGCTGACTCGATGACATCCGGGTAGATGGTGCCCTGAGCCAGCCATTTGGCGCTCTGCAACTTGGCCGCCTCCTCCTCGAACACCTCGACGAACAGATTACCGATGATCTTGCGCTTCCGCTCCGGGTCGGTGACTCCCGTCAACGCGGAGAGGAAACGCTCCTCGGCATCGACGCGGATGACGCGTACCCCCATATGCTCGGCGAAGGTAGCCATCACCTGGTCGCCCTCGCGGTAGCGCAGCAGGCCATTGTCGACGAATACGCAGGTGAGCTGATCGCCGATGGCCTTGTGCAGCAACGCCGCCACCACCGAGGAATCCACGCCGCCGGACAGGCCGGGCAGTACCTCATCACGGCCCACCTTCTCGCGCACCGTGCGGACGGCATCATCGATGATCTGGTCGGGCGTCCACAGGGCGCCGCAACCGCAGATGTCGTGCACGAAGCGGTTGATGATGCGCATGCCCTGGTGGGTATGGGTCACCTCGGGATGGAACTGAACGCCATAAAAGGCGCGTGCCTCGTCGGCCATGCCGGCGACGGGGCAGGAGTCGGTGCTCGCCATCAGCACAAAACCAGGCGGGAGGGTGGTGACCTGATCGCCGTGGCTCATCCACACGTCCAGCAGGCCGTAGCCCTCGGGGCTGGTGTGGTCCTCGATCTCCTTCAGCAGGCGGGAGTGGCCGCGGGCGCGCACCTGGGCATAGCCATATTCGTGATGGTCCGCCGCCGCCACCGCGCCGCCCAACTGCTGTGCCATGGTTTGCATGCCGTAACAGATGCCCAGCACCGGCACCCCCAGCGCGAACACCACCTGGGGCGCCCGTGGCGTCCCTTCCGCCGTCACCGTCTCCGGACCGCCGGAAAGAATGATGCCGCGCGGATTGAAGGCGCGGATGTCGGCCTCGGCCATGTCGCAGGAGTGGAGTTCGCAATACACCCCGGCCTCGCGCACGCGGCGGGCGATGAGCTGGGTGTATTGGGATCCGAAATCGAGGATCAGGATACGGTCGGCATGGATATTGATGGACATGGCGGTTAACTGGCTCGGCGGCTGGGCGGGGTAGATTCAGGGGTGCAGATCATCCGTGATCTGGACGTCCCGTTCAAGTCGGCTGCTTTTTCGCTCCCAACACCAGTTCATCCAGCGGCATCGGCTTCTCGATGATGTAGCCCTGTCCGAAATCCACCCCGATCTTGCGCAGCTTGTCCAGTGCCACCTCGCTTTCGATATATTCGGCGATGGTGCGCTTGCCCAGGGTATGCGCCATCTCGTGGATCGACTTGACCACCGAATAGTCGAATACATTGGTGGCGATATTGCGGATGAACTGGCCATCGATCTTGAGGTAATCAATCGGCATCGACTTGAGGTAGGAATAGGAGGCATGGCCGGAGCCGAAATCGTCCAGTGCCAGCTGGCACCCCGCCTGACGCAGGCGCTTCATGTAATAAACCGCCCGCTCCAGGCTGCTGATCGCCGCCGTTTCAGTGATCTCGAAACATATCTGATGGCTGGGCACTTCGGCCTGTTCCAGGCGTCGTACCAGCTCATCCATGAACGTTTCGTCGTCGATGGTGTGGCCGGAGAGATTGACCGAAATTGAATTTATGTTATTCAGCTTGCCACGGTTGGCGCGCAACCATTCAAACACCTTGTTCACCACCCAGCGGTCGATATCCAGAATACGGTTGTATATCTCCGCCGACAGCACGAACTGATCCAGCGACACCAGCTCGCCCTGTTCGTTGTGCACATGCAGCAGGATTTCGTAGCGTGGATGTTCCTGGGCAAACTTGAGCGAGGCTATCTTCTGGCACTTGAGCTGGATCAGGCCCGCATCGAACAGCTTGTTGATACGACCGACCCATTCCATCACACCCTGGCGCTTGACGATGATCTCGCTTAGCGGATCGTAGAACTGGACCCGGCCACGGCCCGCCTCCTTGGCGGCAAAGCAGGCGGAGTCCACCGCCGCCAGCAGGGTGCGCACCGAGTCGTGCTGCGGGTCGATGGAGACGACACCAAAGCTTGCATCAACCACGAATTCCTTGTTTTCGCAGCGGAAGTGGTAATCATTGATGGTGCGGCGGATATCCTCGGAGCGCTGCATGCCGAATTCGCGGTCACACCCCTCCAGCAGTATGCCGAATTCATCCCCCCCCAGGCGGGCAAAAACAGTGTCCGGACCCAGTTTGCTGCGCAGCAGATCGGCCAGATTGCCCAGCAATTCGTCACCGGCCTCGTGCCCACAGGTGACGTTGATGACATTGAAACGGTCGAGATCGAAATAACACAGAACATTTTCGCTGCCTTCCTTCTTAGCGCGATTCAGCAATGTCTCCATAGCGCTCTCGAAACCGCGCCGGTTCATCAGGCTGGTCAGGGCATCGTGGTTGGTCTGCTCGATCAAACGGTCGTGAATCGATTGCAGCATGGTGTAGGTGGCGCGATCCATCAGCGGCCGATCCCAGCCTTCAAGAATCAGCATGCGGCCGCGTGACATGAAGGAAGCCATCTCCTCCGGCCGCACATCGAGGCCCTTGTTGCCTTCACGGTCGACAAAAACGTAGCGGCCCCATTTGCGATCGGACCAGACCAGCTTCTGCTGCTGCAGGTCCTCCTTGTCACTCTTGTAGGACACCAGTTCGCCATCGCCCAGGGCTTCGGCCCGCTTCAGCCAGCGCGTCCATTCGGATTTCGACAGTTCTACCGGCTTCAGCGCCAGCTTTTCCTGTTCCCAGGACTGTTGCATCAGCTGTGCAATCGATCCCTTGCGGATGCGCCCGACCTTGGCCGGGTCAAGCTTGGCCTGTTCCAGATCAGAGATCAGCTCCGACACCAGCACCAGGCTACCCGTGTCGTCCTTGCTGAGGCGTTCGAGAACCTTGCTGACCTCCTCCACCAGTTTGTGGTTCGGCCAGTCGGATTTGATGCCCTTTTGCGGTTTCCCCTGCAGCCGCAGCAGCAGCTGTTCCATGGTGGCGCGCGCACCGCGATAGCCGTCACCAGCCATGCCGTCGCGCTGGCAATGGCGCCACAGCAGGTTTTTCCAGCCGGCATCGAGCAACTCGAGGATCACGCGCGGAATCAGGCGTCCTTCGGCGATATCGAACAGCCGGTCGATATCCTCCAGCATGTCCAGCGTCAGCTGCCGCTGGTTGGGCTCCGCCTGGCACTTGGCGATCACCGCATCCACCTTGCCGCGGTATTCCTCGGACTGCTCGCCATACAGCTTGTTGAGCGAATTGACGGCTTCGTCCAGCACCGCCGGATCACCGCCCGACTCTTCGCTCAGACTCTTCAGCGCCGCCTCCACCTTGCCCACCAGTTGCTGGCGCAACCCGACCTTCTCCGGCGGCAGCATCTGAAACAGCTGATCGAGGGTGTTGAACAGATGGTGCACCGGATGGAAACGATCCTGCAGCACCTGTTCGTTGTTGAGTGCCATTTTGATGAACGGCAGTTCGACACTCTCGAACCAGTCCTTCAGGTGGGTATCGGCAATCGAGTCGGTCTGGATCGATGACAGCAGACTTTCCGTTACTTCCAGCTTGTCGTGCGTCTCCTGCGGCAACTGTTTTGACGGGTCCCCCGACTGTTCCGCCAGTACTTCGGCAAGACGCGACGCCAGGCTGCCGCCCTGCTGGCGCAGGTTGCGGACGCTGACCCCTTGCTGCTGCAGACGGTCGAGGCCGCTGCTCAGCTCCCGCGGCGAAAAATGCACCACCGGTCCTGGTGCCGCCCCCGTGGTTCCCACAGCGGCTGCGGCCAGTGCCGCGGCGCCGTGCGCAACGGCCGGCCGTGCCTGCTGGGCCGTGCGCTCCAACTGCAATAGCTCATTGGCTGCGGCATAGGGCGATTGTTCAATCACATAGCCGACGCCGCCCGCCTCGGCAGTTGCCGCCTGTCCGGCCGCAGCATCACCGACTGCTGCGCCGGCGGTCCCAGGCGCGCCCCCTCCCGCTGCCGCTTGTTGCGCTGCGGCGCCGCCCGCGACCTGTCCGCCCGGTGCTGCGGCGCGGCCACCGGCCGCGGGGGCTGCCGGCGCATATCCGCCGTAGGCCGGTGCGGGATTCGGACCAGCGGAATCGCTGCCGGCCTCCGGGTGGTCGGCCTCGCCTTCCCCGCTTTCACCCGGCGCCGGCGGCGGCCGCTGCGCGCCACCTGGCTGCTTAACCAACCGCAAATCTTTCTTCAGCTCGCGCAGAACGCCCTGCTCTTTGAGGTATCCGTTGATTTGCTCATAGAAGTGGCCAGTCTGGCTAAGGGTGAAATCCTCAAAGGCCTTGAAGATGTAGGGTTTCATCTCTTCTTCCAGCCCCAGCGTGTCGAAGCAGTCATGGAAACGCTGCGCCAGCACGGCGGAACCGAGAGGATTGGTCTGGCGATTGATTTGCCGGTTCAGTACCAGTCCGAGGCGCTGCTCCAGTTCGAACAACAGTTCATCGTTATGGGCATCCAGCTTGGTCACCAATGCGGTTACGGTAAGCCAGGTCTGAAAGTCCTGGTCGGCGACCAGCGACAGTTCGGTGGCGTCCTCCAGCGAGGGCTGCTGCTTGAGCGGCGTCCCCTTCTGGTCTAACTCATCCATGATTGCACTGACATAGCAGGCCACCAATTGCTTGCGGGCGCCGCGCAGCTTCTGCTGTGCCTCGATGATGCCGCGCCAGTTCTTTTTGGACAGTTCATCCGCCTTGTCCAGATTGGCGGCCCCCTGAACAATGAAATTTTCCGCCAGCCGTTCCAGAAACACCTTGGTCTTGTCACGGCAGGCGCTACCCAGTGCGCTATAGCGGGCATCGGGAGGCACTGCATGGGACGGTGCGGCGGCTGCGCCATGCTGGACGCGGCTCATCAAATACTGAAAAGCCGCACCATCCACCTGGTTGAAGCTGACGCCGACCCCGATATCGATCACGCGGGCCACGGTCCCCTGCAGCACATATCCCCGGGTCGAAGGAGTCGCCGTCTGTGAAAAACGCACCTCGATGAAATCGCCGTTGTTCCAGCGCACCGTGTGGGCAACCTGCGGATAGAAGGTGATCAGCATCCCCCCCTGGCAGAAATCTTCGACCACACAACGGAGCGTTCCTCCCTGCGGGGAAACAGCCAGGGCATCAAGTCTCAGGGAGAAACGGGGATGGGCGCGCTTATTGGTAACTGACGTCATGTCACGGCGACTCCGTAGTAGTTTTTTTCGAGTATACCGAAAAGACGGCAATGTGCAGCCCCCCGCATACGGTCACGGAACCGGGTGATATAATCTGCGCCCCCTTTCCCCTCGGCCAAGCGCCATGAGCCACAAGCGCAGCAAAGACACACTCTATGCCACCCCGCGTGAACCGCTGGCGGACTTTGCCTTCGACGCCGACGTGGCGGCGGTGTTCCCCGACATGATCCGCCGTTCCGTCCCCGGATACGGCACGCTCAGCGGCCTGCTCGGGCTCATCGCCGGTGAGTATGCCCAGGCCGACAGCCGGCTGTACGATCTCGGTTGCTCCCTCGGTGCCGCCGCCCTGGCCATGCGCCGCCGCATCACGCAAACCGGTTGCCGCATCGTGGCCATTGACACCTCGGCCGCCATGGTCGAGCGCTGTCGCGAAAATATCGAGGCGGACAATGCGCCGACACCGGTGGACGTGCTGTGCGCGGATATACGCGACACGGCCATCGAGCGCGCTTCGGTGGTGAGCATGAATTTCACGTTGCAGTTCATCGAACAGCAGCAGCGCCTGCCCCTACTGCGCCGCATTCATTCGGGTCTGTTGCACGGCGGCGTGCTCGTTCTGGCGGAAAAGCTGCGGTTTCCCGATGTCGCAGAACAGGCTTTGCAAGAACGCCTGCACCTGGCCTTCAAACGCGCCAACGGATATTCCGAACTGGAAATCAGCCAGAAGCGGACGGCGCTGGAAAACGTGCTGCTTCCCGATACCGCGGACGAACACCGCTCACGTCTGCGCGAAGCGGGGTTTAGTCAGGTCCATCTCTGGTTCCAGTCCTTTAACTTTGCTGCGTTCATCGCTGTCCGATGATCGATTATGACGGACTGTGGCAGGGGCTGGCGGCAACCCCGCTTGCCGGTTGGCATGAGCGGCTGCGCCCACATCTGGCGCAGGCGCTGGCCCCCTCCGGCCACGGCGATCTGCCCCACTGGTACCGCGTACTGGCGGCCTTGCCGTCCCTCACCCCGGCATCCATCGACCTGAATACCGCATGCCTGGATATCGGCGCCTCCGACCACATCGATGCAACCACCCGCACTGAGCTGATTCGCTTGCTGCAGGAGTTGCACCCCTGGCGCAAGGGACCGTTCTACCTGTTCGGCATCCACATCGACGCGGAGTGGCGCTCCGACCGGAAATGGAACCGTATCCAGGGTCATTTGGATTTGCGCGGCAAGACTGTGCTGGATGTGGGCTGCGGCAACGGTTATTACGGCTGGCGCATGCTGGGTGCCGGGGCGCAGCGGGTGCTTGGTGTCGATCCGACGCTACGCTACGTAATGCAGTATGCGGCCATGCGCCACTATATCGGTGACCGCGGCAACTACGTCCTGCCGCTCAAATTTGAGCAATTGCCGGAACACAGCGCCGCCTTCGATGTGGCCTTTTCCATGGGCGTGCTATACCACCGCCGAGACCCGCTCGAACACCTGCGACGCCTGTATGGTCACATCAAGCCAGGCGGCCTGCTGGTCCTGGAGGGATTGGTGTTGGCGGGTAACGTTGAGACCGTACTCGGGCCGGCAGAACGTTACGCCAAGATGAAGAATGTCCACGCCATCCCTTCCGTGCCGCTACTGGCCCGTTGGTTGCGTGAAGCCGGCTTCACGGATATCACCCCGCTGGATGTCTCCCCTACTACCCGACTGGAACAACGCCGCACCCCCTGGATGCGCTTCGAATCCCTGGCAGATTTCCTTGACCCGCACAACCCGGCGTTAACCGTCGAGGGCTACCCGGCACCGCTACGGGCAAGTTTGCGCGCCCGTAAACCTGGGTGATCCTGCCGGCGCAGCCCCCCGGCGCAAAACGATGCTTAACTGGTAAAGCTGGGCAGGTGGGATGCATCCCAATCTTCGGCGGAAAACTCTTCAGGAAGCAGCTCTCCGATATCGCCGTCCACAGCAGATGCGCTGGCCACGGGATATTCCTGAGAGTCAGGACGGGGCGGGTACTCGTACCGGTTCATTTCATCTCCTGTCGCAGGGAGGAGATCCATTCGCTGAAAGGATACGCCATTCCTTCATTGGCGCATTACCACGGGCACAAGCGCACCCGCGTTAAATACGCTACAGTTTTTGCGGTCTATTGTCCACACAATAACTGTGATTAATAATCATGCCACCCACGGTATACGCAGCGGGAGGCTGAAGGAGTTGGTGTCAGCAGGCGTGTGTTTCTCCCCACCCGATGCACGTGATTGTGTCACGCCGATCCGGTACGCTGCCGTGGCACATCGGGCTTCATTCTGTTTACCTTAGCGACCGTGCGCGAACATCTGAGACCGCCCGTCAGCGCCAACCACCGCGCGCGCTCTCCTACTCCACTGCGCCGCGTATCCGGTTCTTGCTCCTGGGCACGCGGTACTCTTCCTCCACACACTCGGTTGCCCTCATGCGGTTGCGCTTCGCTGTGGTCACCTCACGGGAGAACGCCCTCCGCCAAGAATGCAGCCATGCGGAGGGCGCATAACAAAAGGCCACCCACGAGGCGGCGCTGTCGTCCAAAGGGGAGAGTAACTAGTGCTTGCTGCGATAATCCTCGATGGCCGCCTTGATGGCATCCTCCGCCAGTACCGAGCAGTGGATCTTCACCGGCGGCAGGGCCAGTTCCTCGGCGATCTGGCTGTTCTTGATCTGCGCCGCCTCGTCCAGGGTCTTGCCCTTCATCCATTCGGTGACCAGGGAGCTGGAGGCGATGGCCGAACCGCAGCCGTAGGTCTTGAACTTGGCGTCCTCAATGACGCCGTCTGACCGCACCTTGATCTGCAGGCGCATCACGTCGCCGCAGGCCGGTGCGCCCACCATGCCGGTGCCCACATCAGGCGCATCCTTGTCCAGGGCGCCGACATTGCGCGGATTTTCGTAGTGATCGATGACCTTTTCGCTATACGCCATGACGGTACCTCACCTTAACGTCCATTAGACCCGGACAATAATACAGACAATAACATACTATTTTCGTCAAGATTAGCCGCGCCCGCACACCCCGTCAAGCAGCGCTATAATCGGCCACCGTTATCGACCTGCCGCCACCTCATGCTGTCGCACCTGTTCCGCTCCCTCCGCCATCGGCAGTTTCGCCTGTTCTACTTCGGGCAACTGATTTCCATCACCGGCACCTGGATGCAGAACATGGCGCAGGCCTGGCTCGTCTACCGCCTCAGCCACTCCACCCTGCTGCTCGGCGTCGTCGCCTTTGCCGCCATGCTCCCGGTGCTGCTGTTTGGCCTGGCCGGCGGCATGCTGGCCGACCGCCTGCCGCGTCGCTCACTGCTCATCACCGCCCAGCTGGTGGCCATGACCCAGGCTCTGCTGCTGGCCCTGCTGGTATTCGCCGGCTGGGTCGAGACCTGGCACGTAGTGGTGCTGGCCTTTGTGCTGGGTCTGGTGCATGCCGTGGAGATGCCGAGTCGCCACTCCTTTCTGGCCGAACTGGTGCCGACGCAGGATCTGCCCAACGCCATCGCCCTCAACTCCAGCATTTTCAATCTGGCGCGCTTCGCCGGCCCGGCCATCGCCGGTGTCCTGGTGGCAGCCTATGGTGAGGGGCCGGTGTTCCTGTTGAATGCAGTCAGCTTCCTGGCCGTGCTGTGGGGGCTGCTGCACCTCAGCGCCGGGCGCGTTGCCGCCAGCGAGGCGGCGCAAAACCAGTGGCGCCGGTTACGGGAAGGCCTGGACTATGCCTGGGAGAACCGGCCAATCCGCGCGGCGCTGTTGCTGCTCACCGTCGGCAGCCTCACCGCGCCGACCTACACGGTGCTGATGCCGGTATTTGCGCATCAGATGTTTGCCGGCGGCGCCGGGCAACTGGGCCTGCTGCTCGGCACCGCCGGTGCCGGCGCCCTGCTCGCCGCCATGCGCCTGGCCTGGCTGGGCGGGCAGCAACACCTGCGCCAGAACATCGCCATCGCAGCGCTGACCGCAGGCGTCGGCATGGTGCTGTTTGCCCACACCACCGCGCTTCTGTTTGCCCTCCCCCTGCTGGTAGTGCTGGGCTTTGCCATCACGACCATGGCCACCTCCATCAATACCCTTATCCAGATGCAAGTCCCGAATCAGCTGCGCGGGCGCATCATGGCCTTGTTCGCGGTACTGTTCATCGGTATTACGTCGCTGGGCAACCTGATGGCCGGCTATACCGCCGGCCACATCGGAGTGACGATGACGGTGACGCTGGCCGGCATGATCTGTATGGCGGCCGGCGCCACATATTATTTCGCCCAGAAGGCCGCCGGACAGCGGGAAGGATGAGCCGCTGAGGGCGCAGCACGGCAGACAACAGTATCTACAGGGAAGGCGAAAATATTGTGGTCAGATACCGCATGTAGGTCGGACTTCAGTCCGACAGCCGTGCCGGTCGAAGCCGCGCAGTGTCGGGTTGAAACCCGACCTTGCCTGCTCCCCCCATCAACGCGACGCCACCGCGGCAAAAAATGGCGCTTCTGTGCCGTACAAACACGACATGCCCCGACGACGGGCCGTCACCCCGTACCTAACAGGGTGACGGCCCGATGCAGGGTGTGCAGGTGGCCGTTATGGCCCACGCACACCCCGTCGTTCGCGCCTGACTGCAGGCAGATACCCCTTAGGTGCCGGCCTCGTCATCACGCCGCCGCGGCGTCCGGAAGGCTCCCACCGCCAGCAGTGCCAGCAGCGCCATCCAGGCGGCGCTCAGCGTTCCGCCACCACCGCCGCCGCCACTGCTTTGCCGCACAGCGACAACGCCGGTGGTCACCAGGCGTCCATTGGCGGTCCCGTCGTTGTCGTTGGGTCCTCCGTCCTGGAGGCTCAGTTGCACGCACAGGTGTCCCTCGGTCAGGCCGATCTGATAGGCCTCGTCACCGGGGGGCGGACAGTAGCCCGCCTCGCCTGCGGCCGAACTGACAGCATTGCCCATGCCCGTGACAAACGTCTGCCAGCCTGCCTGCGTCAGGACCCGATACTCGGCAGAATCTGGCAGTGCGGCGGTCTGGGGCAGCACGACCCTGACCGTCTGTCCCGCCACAGGCAGGCCTGCGACAACGAAGTCCTGAGGGGTGCCTTGGTAGCTGTAATCCCGCTTGTCGTCGCTGCCTGAGCGCGTACGGGCTACCGTGTCCTTGTCGACCGAGGTCTGACCGGAACCTGCCTCGCGGGCCGACTGGCCGAGCAGCAGACGCAGTCCCGACTCGGTCTCCAGCAGGTAGCGGCCATTCTCACCGTGCAGCTGCTGCAGCACATTGGGGGCGTCGATGGCATCGAGGTAGTTGGGCACGCCGTCCTGGTCGCTGTCGCCGTGCCCCTCGGTCTGGTCGTCGATACCATCACCATCACTGTCGTCGCTGCCTAGCGGCGGCAGTTCGGTGACCACCTGCACGGTGAGCTCGGTTTCAGCGTCGTCCTGCCCATCGTCGACATGCAGATGCACGGTGTAAAAACCGGGAGCCAGCGCTGCGGGGTCGAAGGTGAAGGAATCCTCGGCACCATCGATATCCGCCAGGTTGTTGTCGCTGCCGCTCCAGTCGTAATGATGGCTGTCGAAGGCATTCGGGTCGACGACCTCGCTCGATACCACCACCGCCCCGCCCCCCTGCAGCGCCGTCAAGGTCGCCACCTGTGCCTGCGTGGCACGCAGGGTAACGTTCGGCGCCACATTGCCCTCCACCAGCAGGATGGTATGGCGGGCGAGTGGGCCGGCGACAGCATTTTCCGGCGTGCCCAAGGTCACGGTGATGGTCTCGCTGCCCTCGCCGGGACCGTCGTTTACGCTGTCGAAACTCAGCATACCTTCAGTACCGCTGGTGATGGTGACGACACCGTTGACCAGTGTGTGGTCGCTGCCATCCGCCGCCGCCGTGCCGCCGACGCTGAAGGGCACCCGCACCGGGTAGTCCACCGCCGGGCCGTTGAGGTAGAACCCGACGTGTACCTGCGCCCCTTCGGCACTGACCTGATCCTTGGCCAGGTTTACCTGTGGGATGATGTTCACCGTTTGCGTCGCCGTGCCCACATTGCCGGCCTGATCAGTGGCACGCCAGGTGATGGTGTGCTGACCCGGGGCGAAGTGCGCGAGGGCGCCACTGGCCCGTGCCAAGCTGGTGGACCACGTCGACACCGGGACACTGCGCTCCACCGCTACCGTGCCGTCGTGAGCGTCGTAGGCATCGGCCATCCCCGGATCGACGGCGGTAAACAGGCCGCTCGCATTCTGGGTGATGTCTGCCGGCGGCGTCACCTCCGGCGGATAGTCGTCCTGCTGTGGGTCGGTGCCGTTGCGGTACTCCTCGAGGTTGCTCACGCCGTCGCCGTCGCTATCCTCCCCGGCGTCGTTGGGATCATTGGGATTGAGGCCATGGGCCTGCTCCCAGCTATCGGGGATACCGTCATGGTCGCTATCCGTGCCGTTGACCGGTACAGGCGGCGGGGGTGGCGGCGGCGGGACGGCGTTCACGCTCAGGCTGGCGCTGGCCGTGCCGGTGGAATAGGCCGTGGTGCCACCGTTGGTGGTGGCATCCGCCGTCTGTGTGCTGCCATTGCTTGATGCGGTGCCGCTGGTCTGGTCCCAGCCCTGGAAGGTGAGCGTGGCGCTGCCCGTCCAGCCGGCGGCGGGCACGAAGCGGACGTAGCTGGCGCTGTCGAGCAGCAGGGCGGCAGCGTCACTGACCGCAGGGAAGGCAGTCCAGGTGGTGTTGTCGGTGGAGTATTCCCAGGTGCCGCTGCCGGTGACCGCGGTGACGGCAATGCCGCTGGTCACCACGCCGTCGGGGTCGCTGTAGCTCACACCGCCGATGATGTTACTGACCAGCACGCCGGTGGAGGTGACGTTCTGCAGCGTGCTGCCCAGACTGGCCGGGCCGCCGCTGACAACCGGCGCGTCGTTGACGGCAGTGACGCTCACGGTGGTGCTGCCGCTGGCGCTCTTGGCGCCGCCACTGCCCTGGGCGCCGCTGTTGCCGTCGCTGAAGCTCCAGTCGATCTGCACCGAGGCATCCGGTGCATCGCTCCCGTTGCTGTAGGCGAGGCTCTGCAGCACGGTAGCCACGTCGGCCGCCGTGGCATTGGCGTTGAAGGTAAGCAGCAGGGTACCGCCGGAATTGGTGGTCACGGTGCCAAGGTCGGAGCCACCCAGGTTGAAGGGGTTGCCTTCGGTCAGGGCGCTCAGCGTGCCTGTGTTGGAGAACACATCGTCGGCGTTGGCACCGCCGTTGCGCGCCAGGGTCAGGGTGGCGCCATTGTAGTTGCCGACGGCGTCGAGCTCGGCATCGGCCACCGTGACGTTGCCATCGAGAACCACCGCCGCGCCATCTTCCGTGTAGGCCGGGGTGCCGTCCAGGCCGCTGAAGACAGGGGCGTCGTTGACGGCGGTGACAGTGATCGTCGCTGTCGCGGTCGCCCCCAGATTGTCGTCGTTGTCGGTCGCGGCAAAGGTGATGGCACGATTGGTCAGGTCCGGCGTATCGCTGCTGTTGTCATAGCGGATCGAGGCGATCAGCAGTTGCATGGTGGTGGCGTCGGCAGATCCGTCATCCACCGAGATGACCAGCACGCCAGTGACGCTGTCGTAGGGGCCGATGGTCACAGTCTCGCCGTTGACCGTCTGGGCACCGCTGCCGTAGCTGGAGCTGAGGCTCTCCGCCGCCCCATCCGGTTGATTGGTCAGGGTGACGGTGAGTGACTTGAAGGTGCCGTCGTCACTGATGGTGTTGTCGCTGTCAGCCGCGGCGACCGCACCGCCGTCTTCGGTGAAGCTGCCGTTGTAGCCGGTGCCGGCAGCACCGCTGGAGTTGTCGCCGTCGAGGTCGATGAGAGGGGCGCGCACCAGGTTTACGGTGACGTCCTGGTTGGCCGATGTGGAGGCTCCACCATCACCGTCATCCACCGTGATGCGCACGGTACGGCTGGCGGTGTTGACGGTTCCCGCATCGGTATCGACGTATTGCAATGCGGAGACGAGGTCGCGCACGCGTGCCACGGTGGCGTTGGCGTTGAGGGTGATGACCAGCGGCGCACCGCTGCTGCCGCCGGCGATGGTGCCGATGGTCAGGCCGCCGCTGTCGCTGTGGACAACGTTGCTGCCGGAGGTGGTGATGTTGCCGGTATTGCCAACCGACAGCACGTCCTCGCCGGCCTGGCCATTGGCGATGATGGTGGCGGTCACATTGCCGCCGCTGAAATCGGCGGAATCGACATCGCTGACTGTGGCGTTGCCGCCGTTGTCCAGCGCCACCGGCCCGGCGCCGATGCTGTAGGAGACGCTGTCGCCGTTGAGGTTGGTGAGGGTCGGGGCGTCGTTGACCGGGGTCACCGTGATGGTGGCGGTGGCCGTGCCGGTAGAAAGGCCATTGCCGGCGCCGTCGGTGGCCGCCTGCACGGTGAAGCTGCCAGTGGCGGTGCTATTGGCGGTCGGGGTGAACTTCAGCCCCGCGTTGCCCTCGGCGTAGGTGATGAAATCACCATCGTTGATCTGGGTCGTGCCGTCGTTCTTGTACAGGATGCCGCCGCTGATGGCAGTGATCTTGAAGTGGGTGACCTCGGTGCCGTCGGCGGCATTGCGGCTGATTACCAGGCCGGAGGTGCTCTGGGTGTCTTCGTCGGTGGTGGTGTTGGTGACACTGGGGGTGTCGGCCACCGGGGTGATGTCGATATTCACCGTGCCGACCACCACATTGCCACCGCCCCCTGTGCCGGTGTTGCCGCCGTCGTTGGCGGTGAGCGTCAGGGTGGTGGTGTCGTTGCCGGAGGCGTTGGCAGCACCGGTGTACTGGATGTTTGACGCGGTATTTAGATAGGTATCGATATTGACCACCGTACCGGTGAGGGTCAGGGTGCCCGTGCCGGAACCGCCGACGGTCACACCGCCGCCGCTGGTGGCGCTCAGGGTGCCGGCTCCGACGGCAAGGGTCAGTGAGATCGGGTTGGTACCGGAGTCAAGATCGCTCAAGGTGGCCCCGCTCAGGTTGACGTTGCCCGCAGTGTCCTCGGTAAAGGTGAGGTCCGTGGGCAGCCCAACCATGGTGGGGTCATCATTGACCGCGGTCACCGTGACGATCGAGGTGATGGCCAAGGCAGTGGTGTCGCTACCACCATTGGCAGTGCCGCCGGAATCCCGGACCGAGGTAAGCGTCACCAACCGGTTGCCGGCGGTGGGGGCATCGCTGGTATTGCGGTAGGTAAGGCCGTTCACCAGGGTCTGCCAATTCGCCGCCGTGGTGGTCTTGCTCAGCGTCACCGTCGCGGTACTGCCGGCCAGAGATACTGTATAGCCATAGCTGTTGGCCGCAGTAGTACCGTTAGTGCCATTGGTCAGGGCGACGTCGGTACCGTCCACGCCGATGATTTCACTGCCGCCATCCAACACGTTGGTGACAGTCAAGACCAGTGTCGTGATGCTCTGGCCGCTCTCCACGGTACTGATCGCCGTAGTCTGGAAAGGGATGGCCGCCGCACCGTTCTCGGTGAATCCGGGGTTGTTGGGGGTAGCCGTCAGGGTGGGCGGGTCGTTGACTGCGGTGACGGCAATGGTGCGGGTGTCGCTGGCGGCGGCGCTGTTCTTGTCCGTCGCGGTGAAGGTGACGGTGCGATTGGCCGTTCCGGGGTTGTCGGAGGTGTTGCGATAGGAGATCGCGCGCAAGACCTGCTGCACCCGCGCGTTGGTGGTGCTGGCGTTGAAGGTGATGGTCAGCTTGGTGCCGTTGGTGACGGTGCCTTCGGATGCACTCAGGGTGCCGATGGTGGTGGCGCCGTCGCGCAGGCTGGTGCCGCTGGTGTTGATGGTGCCGACGATATTGTCCGGGATCGATATCTCGTCGGCCGCCTCGTTGTTGGCGGTGATCTGCACCTCCAGCGTGCCGCCGTCCCAGTCGGCATCGCCGTCAGGGTCGCTCAGGGTGGCGGTGGAGTCGATTTGGGTCGCCGCCGCGTTTTCCGTGTAGCTCAGGTTGGTGCCGGCAATGGCGATGGCCGGGGCGGCGTTGTCACCGCCTCCTGCCGGGGTCAGGGCGGCGTTATAGCCGTTGGCGTCATAGACGAAATCAACGATGGTATAGGTCGTGCCTGAGCGCTTGATTTCGAGCCAACCGTATCTGGGCGTGGCTGAGGGATTTGACGTTATGATACGAAACCAATAGGAGTTCCCGTCATCAGGCAGAAAGACCGATGCGATACTACTGATATTATTGTCTCCATTATTGACAAAGTTTGGACCGGTACCGGGACCAAAGAGGGCATTTGGATCGGCGGTTGGCGTAGGGTCCCATTTAGGCGTGGGCCAAGAGTCCGCAGGTCCATTCCATCCATAACAGGTCATTGCGTTGGGGTTTGTCGCATACAAATCTATGTTAGCGCCATAGCAACCCCAGTCCCACTGCCCGTTGCCATCAAAGTCCATCTGCCGTATTACGTTGGCCGTTACGGCCACGTTAAGGGCGCGCGTGGTGACGGCCGCATGGGCGGCACCGATACCACCGCTCAGCAACGGGATGGCCCACAGCGAGGCGGGCAACGTCGAGCGGGGGCTGGACGGGCTGGATACCGCCGCCGGTATCTGCGGCGGGCAAGCGGCGAGGCGGCGGTGGATACCGCCGGGCAGTTCCCGCTGCCTATCCCACTGCGCCGATAGGGCGGGTATTGTTGTTCCCGCGCCCGCACGGGAGTAGTGCTGGTGCAGGGCAAACAACTGGCGCTTGCGCGCCGCACGCGCGGTGGACAGCGCATTCGGGGTGATGCGGTAGCCGTGCAGTTCGACGCCGGCCGATGCGCGCACCGGCGCTGTCACCCCGGCGCTCGAGCCGAGTCCAAGGTTTTGCAGGGTGGCGTTGATGGTGCGCTGGACCTTGTCCAGTTGCCAGCGGGTCGGCGCCGCCAGTACCCAACCATCGAGTACGCGGGTGAACAGCACGCCATATTCTTCTACTCCGCGATCGAGCGGTTCCAGGAAATGGTCGCACAGAAGCGGGAACAGGGTATTGCCCGGCAGCAGGCCGCGCTCATTGTCGGACAGCATGCCGTCGCGCTCGACAGCGCTGTGCAGGTATTGCCACAGCAGGCGGAGCAGCAGGGGCTCGTCGGGCAGCGCCTGACTCAGCCGCTGGTAGAGCAGGTCGTGATCGATCTCCCGGTGAAAGCCCGCGATGGTACCCTGTACCACCCATGCGTCGGGGTGTTTGCCCAGGTAGTAGCGCAACGTGCGTACCTTGCGGCGGGCGTCGGTGAGCGCGGTGGAGACATCCACCGTCAGCTTCATTTCCCCGGCCAGCCTCATGGCGACAGCGTCGAGTACCAGCCGGTCCTCGCGTCGCCACTGGTAGCGCTCCTGGTCGCCTTGCGTTGTCGCTACCGCCGGGTGCAGACAGTAGTCACCCACGGGTAACTGTCGACGCAGTTCACTAACGATCATCTCTCGTGCGCTGGCCGACAGGTCGCTCGACAAGCCATGACTGGCTTGATGCAGCCAGGACGGCTCGGTGATGTCGTGGAACAGGCGGTTGTGTCGTGCGTCGTTCATGGGGTTGGCTCCTGCCGGTAGTGGGTCCGGTGTTGTGTTTTTGTGCGTGTTCTGTACAGGGTCGGATCGATCGCCGTTGCGGCCCGGGCGGCATCGAAAGGCAGCCCGAGAAAGCGTCCGACGGCAGCTGCAGCCAGCTCGGGCTGTTCCATCACATCCCGGTGTTGCAGGTAGAGAACCTCCATGTTCTCCGCTGAATTCATCTGCTGCTCCACCCGGCGCAACTGCGCTGTGTATGCCTCGGCCAGATGGGCCGCATCCGCAGTTTTCCTTGCATCACGCAGCATGACGGCCTGGGATTGCAGCACTTCCCGCATGTCGCGCTGCATGAAGATGACGCGGTAGTGGTGTTCGGCCGGCAGCGACGGCAGCAGTTGGGCGATGACCTTGACGGCACGGCCACCGGCCCTGTTGAGCCATGCGGTGTCTGCCGATTTCAGCAGCGCCTTGGCCGGCTCGAACTCGTAGTAGCCGTTGCGGTTGTGTTCGTCGGCGGCGCGCACCTCGTCGGTCAGCGGTTCGATGCCGCCGCGCTGGAGCATTTGCATCATCATCGAGGTGCCCGAGCGCGGGAGGCCGGAGACGACGACAATGGCCTCCCCCGGCCGGCCGGTTGACGGCGCGGTCGCCGGGGTGGCGGCCCGGGCCATCGCGTGCGACTGTGCGCTCGTGTCTGGCGCCTCCTGCTCCGCCGGGGCGGGCGTGCCATTGGCCAGGCGCTGGTGGGGCACGGCGTCGGCGGGACGATTGAGATAGCGGGCGTAGAGTTCGCCCAGCCGCTCGTGGGCCCGGCGCATGCCTGGCGCTTGGGCAACGGCGTTGCGCCAGGCGGTTTCCGCCCCGAAAAAGTCTCCCAGGCGGAAGCGGGCCACACCCAGGTGGTAATGGGCCTGCGGATTGTGGAACAGCAGGCCGAGCGAGGCGCCGGCTGCCTCGGCGGCCTCGCGGAAATGGCGCATCTTGAGATAGACGCGGGCCAGCCCGTGGAGGGCCTGCGCATTGTCCGGGTCGATTTCGAGCGCCCGGAAATAGGCCGCTTCGGCATCCTGATAGCGCCGCATCCGCAGATAGGTATCGCCCAGCTGCTTGTGCAGGTCGGGCCGGCTGGGGGTGGCTTCGTTGGCCCGTTGCAGGTGGAACAGCGCCTCCTCTGGCTTGTCTTCGACCAGCAGCAGGCTGCCCTGCAGCAGGTCCAGGGCGGGACGGTTGTTGCGGCGCAGGTCATCCAGGGTCATGGCCGAGAGTTCCGGCGGCACGTCACGGCCTTGCTCGGCCAGCTTCTCCAGGCGCCGGCAGTGGCTGGTCCAGACCCGCTCCTCCCACCCCTGGATGGTGGCATCGACGATGCGGCGGGCAGCGGCGATGTCGCCCAGCAGCTGGTGGCAGTTGGCGAGCCGTACACCGAAGCGCATTTCATGCGGCTGCTCGTCGTAGAGGGCCTGCAACAGCGGAATGGCACTTTCGTAGTCGCCCTTGTGCAGGTAGACGCGGGCCAGGTAGTACTTAGTCTCGCGCTGGCAGGAGGCGATGGCGTGTCCGGCGTTCTTGTCCGGCGGGTCGATGTAGCCGAGGGCGACGAGCTGCTCCATCGCCTCCTGCTCGGCCCAGGGGTCGTGCTGCTCCTCCGGGGCGCGCATGCCGCTGTCGCCTGCCACCTGCTCCCAGCTGTCGATCAGCTCCGGCGCCTGCTGTGTCGCAAGGGCGTCAAGCAGCGGCTTGCCATCCATGTCACGCCCGATGGGCAGGCCGTAGAGGGCCAGGATGGTGGGCGTGATGTCGAGCAGCGAGGCGCCAAAGATGAGCCGGTCGCGCTGTACGCCGGGACCGTTCATGGCAATCATACCGTAGTGGCGGTGCTCCTCGGCCGGCGCGGCCGGCTCCCGGGACAGGGCCATGGGACGCAGGTGGTCGGGGTGGAATCCGTGGTCGGAGCAGATGATCACGGTGGTGTCGGGGCCAGCCAGATCGAGCAGGCGGCCGAGCATCATGTCGTGCAGGCGGTAACCGCCCTCGACCACGCCCTTGTAATTATCGTAAAGCTCCTGCGGGATGCCTTCCCGGTGAGGGGGGTGGAATCTCATGAAGCCGTGGCAATAGTGGTCGATGGCGTCGTAGTAGACGGCCATGAAGTCCCACTCCTCGTTTTCCATCACCCAGGTGGCGGCGGCGTGCACGGTGGCACATTCGGCGGTGATTTTTGCCACCGTGGAAAGGTGCTTGTCCTTGTCCTGATCGATGTAATCGGCATTGGGGACGAATGGCGCGATGTGGTTGCCGGTCAGCTCCTGCGGGTGGATGCGCAGTTCCTCGAGTATCTGCGCGACCCGCGGCGGGTGTACCGAGCCGGCGGGCATCGGCCTGGGCTTGTTCACCGGTCCAGAGACGTGGTGATAGAAATTGGACACCGATACCCCGTTCAGCCGCTCCGCCGGGTGGCTGGGCCACCAGCCGATGACGTGGGTCTTCAGCCCCTGCTGCATCAGGATGTTCCATACCGCCTTGACCTTGCGCGAGGAGGCCAGTACCGGCTGTACGCCCGCACCGTCGGCCCGCGGCTGGGTGAAGCCGAGCACACCATGTTTGTCGGCAGTCTTGCCGGTACCGATGGAGGTCCACATGATCGGCGACATGGGCGGGTCCAACGAGGCCAGGTTGCCGCTCGCCCCCGACTCCACCAGACGCTTGAGGTGCGGCATCTTGCCGGCCTCCATCAGGGGATGGATCACCTTCCAGTCGGCCGCGTCCCAGCCGATGAGCAATACCCGGTTGGTCAGTGCGTTAGCCATTGGTCTTGGATGCTTCCCTGTCTGGCTGCGCTTGGTTGGCCAGCTCCGCCGCCAGCTTGTCGCGCCAATCCTGCCCATAGACGGCGGCACGCTTCTCGCGCCAGGCGACAAGCCCTTCGGCGCCCAGCGCCAGCAGCCCCAGCATCCCTTCGGCGGGAATGTCGAAAGGGCGCTGGATAGTCTGTCGTTTTTTCATCATTGGGCAACTCCAGCCGCGGCCGGAGTGGGACACGGTTCGTCCCCTCCGGCAGGCCTATTCAGTTTCTCACCGGAAACGCACCCACTAGGCAGATGCAGTAGTTCGCCACAACAAAGGGCTGGATGTTGGGGTGAGGCTGCCCCCCGCCGGCCATGGACATGGCCTGTGGCGCCATGGGGACCAACGAGGTCGGGTTGCTGTGATAGAGGGCGCCACCCCGCTCGCCGGCGGCGAAGGCATCCCCGGGATTGGGCTGCGAGCCCAGCGTCGTGTCGCATATGAGCTGGTGGCCATGGGCAGGAAGCTGGTTCTCAGTGAGCGTAACCATTGCGCTGCCCACCGCCGCGCCCAGCGGGTAGTTGGTCAGGCCGCTGCCCTGCCCCGCCCCCATGGCGAGGCGTCCCTTGAGGTTGGGCAGCCCGAAGGTGGTGTGGCCATCACCGCCATAGGTGGTGCCGAGGATCGAAAACAGGGCGGTGTTCTGCGCGATGCTCAACAACTGACCGTTGCAGAATGCCCAGTCGCGCGGTGCGAAGGTATAGGGCAGCAGTCGAATCTCGCCGATAAAGGGGTCAGACATGGGAGTTCTCCTTAGTTCCGCGATGGAAAGACGCCTTCGAGGGCGATGATGTAGTTCAGTGCCAGTGACGGCGCTAGGTTCTGATGCGATTGGCTGCCCCCGATCCCTGTCACGGCCACCGGCGCCATGGCCTTCGGCGCGGTCGAAGTCGGCACAAAGGAATTGTCAGTGTCCGTACCCAGCACGGCGTTGGTGGGGTCAGTGGAGTTGGACACATCGGTCGAGCCTTGCAGCGGGTGGGCATGCGCGGGCATCTGCGTCGACAACAGGGTGACGTTCTCCTGGCCCTGTTTCTCCCCCGGAACCCAGGTAGACAGACCCGGACCGGTGCCGACGCCCACCGGGACGCGACCGCGCAGGTCGGGCAGGGCAAAGTTCTGCACACCGTCGCCACCATAGGCTGTGCCGATGAGGCTGAACAGCACCTCATTCCCACTGATCGGCAACACTTGACCATGGCAGAAGGCATAGCCCTGGGGGGCGAAGTTCCCGGCGAAGAGCGAGATTTGTCCGATATAGGGGTCCATGGTGTTCTCCTAGTTTCTGGCTGGGAAGAGGCCCTGCAGGGCAATGCAGAAACCGACGCCGAGTGACGGCTGGATATTGCCGTGCGCCTGGCCGTTGCCCGCCGGCGTTGAGGTAGCGGGATTCATAGCGACGAGGTTGGTGGCGGCATGGAAGGCTTTCTCGCTGCTGGTGGTGCCGAAGACCGCATTGTCGCCAATGACGTTGCTACCGCCGCTCCCGGTGGTAGCCTGGACCGTGTGGCTGTGAGGCGGCATCTGCGCGACGGTGAGCGTCACCATCTCTTCACCGCCGTAAGTCCCTTGCACGTATCCACTCGCACCGTCGCTGTGCATCGGCGTGCGGGAACGCAGATCCGGCAGCGCGAAGTTGGTGGTACCGTTGCCGCCGAACTGGGTTCCCAGCAGGGCGAACAGCGCCTGATTTTGGTTGATCGGTAGCAAGGCGCCATTGCACTGCGACCAGCCGCGCGGCGCCCAATCGTATCCGAACATGCGGATCTCTCCCACAAACGGGTCACTCATGTTGTTCCTCGCTCCTCTGGTTGATGGCCGGTATTGGCCGTTGCTCGCACTGGACGGCCGCTCCGCCCGGGGCGGGCGGCCGTTCCATCAGCAGATATACGCCGGCATCGCGGGCGGCCTGGAATCCCAGGCGCCGGTACAGCGACAGCGCCGGATTGCTCTTCTCCACATGGATGGTGACGCTGGCGCCACGCGCGCACGCTTCTTCGATGAGACGGTAGAGGATGGCGCTGCCGATGCCGCGATTGCGAAAGGCGGGCAGCAGCGAGATGTCGACAATGCGACACTCCCCTGCCGTGTCGAGCCGGTACAGACGCCCGGCGTCCTGGGCGTCGACCTCGATGACGCTGAATTCGGCGTCAGCATAGTGTTGCTGGTAGTGGCGATGCTGGGCCTCGAACTGCATGTCGAGAAACTGCGCCTTCCGCTCTTCGCTCCAGTCGATCAGTGCCATCTCCGTCTGGCGGGTGCTGGCATAGACCTGGCGCAAAAACGGCAGGTCGGCGTCGACAATCGGACGCAGGCGATAGCTCGACATGGCCGTACCTGTAGTCATGCGTCGGCCAGGAAGTTGAATACGGCCTGGTAGCAGACACCAGGGCGATCCGGCATGACCGGCACCAGGAACAGTTCGAACTCGCCCAGGCGCGGGTGCTGCACCTTGACCAGCCCCTGACCGATGGATGGGTTGACCCTGTCGTTAAAGAGCAGGGAGAAATTTTCCTTGCCCCGACCTGGCACGGTATATCCGTTGGAACGCACCTCGATCAGTTCAGTCGCAATGGGGCTGCCGCCCGTCGGGCACAGGGTAAAAAAGGCATTCAGTTCTCTTGTGAAGTTTTCTATCTGAAACAAATCAGTCATTGCTTCCTCGGACATGGCTTGACCTTCGTGCGATGCGAGCGAAGTCAATCGTTCGGCATGGCTAGCCGCTGATGACATCACCCTCGCCTCTCAGCTTCGTGCGCAGCCAGTCATTGGCGACGACATCCATAACGATGTGAACGCGATCGGAGCTGCCGCGGTTGTGCAGCGAGTGCGGGTCGCTCAGGCGCAGATACCAGCACTCCCCCGGCGCCATATGCACGGCTTCGCCGTTGAGGACGAATTCCATCTGCGTATTGGTGGTAATGGGGATGTGCAAACGGGCATAACCTTGCTCCATCGCCAGTTCGGGGTCGACATGCTCCTTGATACGCGAGCCGGCGGCGAGTTTCATCAGGCGCACTGAAAGCAGCGCACACTGAAACCGGTCCAGCACCTGCTGCAGGTAGGGCGCACGCCGCAGAAAATCGGTAGCACGAAACTCGTTACAGGCCGGATTGGAAAAAATCTGCTGAATCGGATGTGTCGCTCCAGCCGGCGCACGCAGCGGGATGGCCTGCCAGCAGCCCTCGTAGTTCTGTTTCACGAAGTGATCGATCCACTCATCTTCATCAAACAGCCCGATTTCCTCCTGCAGTTTCTCCTTGTCAAATTCAAGGGGCAGTTTTTTGCGGTCCAGGCCTCGCACCAGGGGCGGTGCGACCGGCGCAAGGTCTTGATACGCGACAAGACCGGGACAGGAGCCGAGGCGATAGCGGAAGTGAAGTGGAATACCGGGGACCACCGGCACATCTGTTTGCAGCCGGGTCGGCAGGGTAAGGCTGCTCTCGTAGTCCCGTAAGGTTAGATCGCCGTAGGTGGTAATGGTCGTGAGAAGACTAAGTTGCAGCCCAGGTTCGATAAACTCGGGCAGGTCGATGCGTGATCCGGGCAGACTGTCCCCCCGCTCATCCTGCCACTGGGCAATAATCTCCCGGTTCACGGTAAAAACCCGTCCCAGGTGGGTGCGTACACGTTCTGGTGCCGGAGGTGGGCCTTGATCGTCAGGCTCTGCCAACGAGTGCTCACGCCCCGGGTCGAGCAAGGTCAGATCGATCCGCACCTCTTCAGGAATCAGAATCGCTTCCGGGGCCTGCGTTACCAGATTACGGCAAATCGCCACCTGCGGCTCATTGCGCAGGGTGACGTTCATGGTTTCGGTGAGAATGATATCCGGCAGGTCATCCTGGGGGATGTTGTATTCTGCAGCGTCGGCCACCACGTAGGCGGCCACACGATCCGCCAGGCCAAGGTTGGCAATCAGCGCCTGTGCCGATTGAATCGATTGGGGATGGATGTCCAGCAAGGTGAAACGCAGTTGTGAAGCGGGGTAACGGGCCATCAGGGGCAACGCCAGGGTCGCCCAGGGGCCGCAACCGGCATACAGCACGGTAACAGCGCGGGAAGGTGTGCGCGCAAGCAGATCTTCTACGGCGCGGTTCAGACCGATGATGAAACGGTGGGTACGGCAGGGTTCATTGACGCACATCGCCGCCACGGTTGGTGACACAGCCAGACCGCTGGCCAGACGAGTCTCACCAATGGTGATATCCGAGTCCAGTCGGGGCTGAAACGGGGCGTGGACCCGGATCAGTTCGCGTAGCTCGGCCATGGCTTGAAGCAAGTGGCTGGAGTCCGGGGTAACCCGTAACAAGGCAGCCATACCGTAGCGACTTTTCACGAACTCCGTTTCCACGACCTTTGCACCTATACATCCCGTATCAGCGGGTTCCATTATGACAGCAGGCGAATGCCTGTTTCAACTCTTGATATCCGTCACAGAAAAATTTCGGACGAGGCTTCCGTCTTGCTGCAATACGAGGCAATACCAGCGCCGTGACCACTCCTTGCTCAGCGCACACCCTTGCAGATATCCAACGGGTTAAACCCGGTGACCGCACTCGCGACGGCAGCGATGCACGGGCGAGCACGCTCTCGCCGGAATATCATGGCGGCGCTACCCGAGATAGGTTACGAAACGCGGACCATATTGGTAGCGAAAAACAGGGGGGGGGGAATGATCGACTACCTGCCTCTCCACGAGGAAAGAAACAGGTACAGCATCAAACATCTGCTGCGGATTGCTGGCCAGTTTTCTGTAGGCCGGGCTTCAGTCCGACATCTGTGCCGAACCTGCCCAAAACCATCGGGCTGAAGTCTGACCCACGATTTCCGCGCCCGTACGCATGGTCAATATTTCGGAACAGCTATTTGCCCCTCTCGACATCGAGCGGCCACTCAGGCTCCCAAGCGCAGAGCGTCATCAACAACGACGTGACATAAGCAGCCGGGCTCGCAGGCTGCGGCGAGCACAAATACTAAGGATATTGCTCAACTGCCACGTGGCCGTGACGGCGGCAATGCTGCAACATGTCGTGCAGCAGGCGGTTGACCTGATGGCGCTCATCGCGCTGAAAGCCGTCGACCATGCGGGCGGCATAGCGCGGCGGAATGTGGGCGCAGTCCTGATAACCGGTCACCTCGGCCAGCCTTGCATCGTGATAGATACGTACCTTGAGCCGCAACGGTGGCGGCAGCCGGCCGTCACCGGCGAAAGGTGTGGTCAGGAGGAGATGAGTGGTGTAGGGACCGACCTCCTCCTCCACCATTACGCGCAGGGCACCGTGGTCGCTGCCCAACACAAAGCAGGCACCGGGCTGCAGCCGTGGCAGCAGACGGCGCAACAACAGATAATTTTCCTCGAACAGCCACAGCGGATGCGGCTTTGGCTCCCGACGGGACAGGGGGTAGCGATTCATGGGGCAAGAGTAACAGTTACTTGTTGACCCAGTCACCCAGCCGGGCACGCAGACGCAGGTGGGCCTGGCTAAGCAACTGGCTGATGCGCGACTCGCTGACGCCGAGCACCGCACCGATTTCCTTGAGATTGAGCTCCTTGTCGTAATACAGACTCACCACCAGTTGCTCGCGCTCGGGCAGGGTTGCAATGGCCGCGGCCAGACTGGTGGCAAAGCGTTCATTCTGCACCTCGCGTAGTGGCGCCGGTTCGCCTTCCGGCAGACCATCACCCATGGCCGCCCCGTCCAGGCCCAAATCCTCAAAATTGGCCACCTTGCAGGTGCTGGCATCGAGCAGTATCTGATGGTATTCGTCGAGGGAAATGCCCATCTCGCGCGCCACATCCTTGTCGGTGGCGTCATGACCGGTGGCTGCCTCCACCCGCTGCACGGCCTCCGCCACGTCGCGCGCCTTGCGATGTACCGACTTGGGCGCCCAGTCGTTACGGCGCAACTCGTCCAACATGGCGCCGCGCACCCGGATCGAGGCATAGGTCTCGAAACTGGCGCCCTGTGCTTCATCATAGTGACGTGCTGCGTCAAGCAGGCCGATCATGCCAGCCTGGATCAGATCATCGACCATCACACTGGCGGGCAGGCGGCCGATCAGGTGATAGGCAATACGCTTGACCAGTGGCGCATAACGCGTCACCAATTCATCGTCGCGGCGTATTCCCTGGGCTGTGTACATGTGGGTGTCTGGATGTCGGGGAGGAGCCAGGGATTATGGCACAGTAGCAAACGTGCCAGAAACAAAAGGCCCGGGACATCACCACGTCCCGGGCCTTTGCTGGAACGGTGCATGCGGTCAGGCGAAGTAATCCACCGTCCCCAATCCAGCCCCGCCCTGCAGCGACGTTTCCGCCACCAGGAACTCATCATTGGCCGCACCGCTCCCCGGACCATGCTGCCCTTGCTCCTGACCACCGGCAAACCCTGCGGTCTGTTCGCGTTGCCGATCATGCTGGGACACTTCCGACTGTGCCAGATTCAGTCCGCTGTCCTGCAACATGTCGCGCAGGCGCGGCATGGCCGCTTCCAGCGCGTCGCGTGTCACGGCATGGTGAGCCACGAAGGCAACCGTGGCCTGTTCTTTCTGCACCGACACATGTATCTCGATAGGCCCCATATTGCGGGGATTGAGGTGGATCTGGGCCTCCTGCACCCCCTGCTTGGCCATCCAGACCACACGCTCGGACAATGCCTGATCCCAGCCAGCCTGACGCATGGGCACATCCAGCGCCAGCGTTTGCACCTGGGCCGCAGCCGGCGCCGGTCCCGCGGCTGCCGCTGTGGCGGCAGCACTTACGTTGGAAGCCGCCATATTGAAGGGAGGCGGCACCGTCTCCTTCGGCACGGTCAGACCGGCAAGTTTGAACAGGGCCTCCGCGCCCTGCCCTGCCCCCTGCCGGCTGCCGTTATCGCCGCGCTGGCTGTCAAGCTGGGCGGTCACCGCCTGCAAGCCCTTGAGAAAGGTGTCACTTGGTGCGGCTTCTTCCCCTTCGGCGGCCAGCACCGGCTCCTGTGGCGTACGATTGGTCGCGACCTGCTCACGACCACGCCCGGCCGACACCAGCGAGTGCATCCAGCTTGGCAGTTCGACGCTATCCTCGGCTCCCCCGGTCAGGGCGGCATCGGCCGTCTCGACGGCAATCGACGGCAGGGCGGGCGGCAAGATGTTGCCGCCTTCTGCCGCCCCCGCCAACAGCTCAGTGCCGTCGCCAGCGCTCGCCACCTCCTGCTCCACCGCCGTCATCTCGGGAAAAAACGTAATGACAGGCGTGATAACTTCACTGACCGCAGCCTCCTCTTCCATGCCGACCACGTCCGCCGCGGGAGGAGTCTCTGCGGCCTCCGCCGCCGATGTGGAGAGCTCCGACGCCTCGGAGTCAGTCACCGCCTGCGACTCGGAATCGCTGTTTTCTTCAGGCCTGGCAGGCCCTGCGGCATTCTGGGCTGCGGGCTTCTGGGGTGTGGTGGGCCTGTTTGGCTCGATTGGCTTCTGTGGCTCGGCGGGCTTCTGTGTCGCCGCCTGGTCCATCTGCCCTTTCAGGGTGTCACCGAACAGGCCCGAGGAATCCTGAGTCCCGGTGTTCTGCCGCCGTGCTGCACCGGCGCCGCCCCCAGGCTGCAACAGGTCCGCTATTCCGCTTTTGGCATTCAACATGACGTCTCTCCAAATCGTTCGCCTGTGCTCTCACATTTACACAGCAAATCACGTGCCACTATCGTCATCCTTCCCCAACCGGGCGCGATCGCCGTGCTGGGCCATCTCATCGGCCGCCTTCTGCTCGCGCTGCCCCTGCTCGTACAACTCCTGCTCACTGTAGCGCTCCACCACCTTGTCCAGGCTCTTGCTTTTGCCATAGGCCTGCTGCCAAAGCTGCTTCTTCTGCACACAGGCGCGGGCAGCGTTGTGCACCATCTGTTGCTGCTGCTCAATGGCCTGGGTAAGGTTTGCCATGAAGCGCTGCAACTCCTGAAACCGTGCCGCACTGATGCCCTTGCTGCCCAAATCCTGGAAGTTGCGTGCGTACTCGGCCTGGTAACCCTGCAGCTCGGCCAGGCGGTCTTCCTGCTCCTTCAGGTAGCGCTGTGCATTGCCCAACTCCTTGACCGCCGCCTGCTCTCGCATCTCGGCGATGCGCAATACCGGCTGCATACGTTTCGAACGGGTCATTACCCACTGCCTCTCGTCGTCACGCCCAAGCCGCACCCAGGAATGCTTCTTGCGATATTCTGTGTCCTGCCCCACCGACCAGGTTTCACCGTCGCGTCAGCATGCCATTCGGTTGTACAGTATTTTCCTTCTCCATCAGCGCCGTCAGGTCGTGCATGCTTTGGGCGAAGTCCACCGGTTCGTCGATACCCTGCTGCAAAAATTCGGTGAGGGCGGGGTAAAGCCGGATCGCCTCATCGATCTGCGGGTTGGAGCCCTTCACATAGGCACCGACACTGATCAAATCGCGATTCTGCTGATAATTGGAGTAGATGCGCTTGAAGCCACGCGCCGCCTGCTGGTGTTCCATTTCAGTGATTTCGGTCATGGCACGGCTGATGGATGCCTCGATATCGATGGCCGGATAGTGGCCGGCCTCGGCCAGGCGACGCGACAGCACCACATGGCCGTCGAGGATGGCACGCGCCGAATCGGCGATGGGATCCTGCTGGTCGTCACCTTCGGTCAATACCGTATAGAACGCCGTAATCGAGCCGCCTCCCACGTCGCCGTTGCCGGCGCGCTCCACCAGCTGCGGCAATTTGGCGAACACCGAGGCGGGATAGCCCTTGGTGGCCGGTGGCTCGCCTATGGCCAGGGCCAGCTCACGCTGCGCCTGGGCATAGCGGGTCAGGGAGTCCATCAGCAGCAGCACGTCGCGGCCCTGGTCACGGAAATACTCGGCCACGCTGGTGGCCAGGGAGGCGCCATGCAGGCGCATCACCGGCGTGGCGTCGGCCGGTGCCGCCACCACCACGGCGCGGGCCATGCCCTCTTCGCCGAGAATGTTCTCGATGAATTCCTTTACCTCACGGCCACGCTCGCCGATGAGGCCGACGACGATGACCTCGGCGGTGGTGAAGCGCGTCATCATGCCGAGCAGCACGCTCTTGCCCACGCCGCTGCCGGCGAACAAGCCCATGCGCTGACCACGGCCCACGGTAAGCAAGGTGTTGATGGCACGGACACCCACATCCAGCGGTTCTCGGATCGGACGACGTGCCATGGGGTTGATTGGACGGCCGGAAAGTGGAATGCGTGCCGTGGTCTCGATGGGTCCCCTGCCATCCAGCGGTACACCGGCGCCATCGATGACACGGCCCAGCAGACCATCACCCACCGCCGCCTCGTAGCTGCGCCCGGTGGGGATGACGCGGGCATTGGGGCCAATGCCGCGGATGGGACCGGTGGGCATCAGATACAGTTTTTCGCCGGCAAACCCCACAACCTCGGCCTCGATGGACTCGCCGTCGGTATTCTCTACCAGGCAACGTGCACCCACGTTGGCACGCACGCCCACGGCCTCCAGGGTCAGGCCAATCATGCGCGTCAGTCGCCCTTCCACCACAAAACTCTGCACCTCGCCGAGCTGGCGCGTGGCACGTTGCAGGGTGGCGCTCCAGCGTTCACTACGCATCATGTTGATCAGGCTCCGGCACCGCGTCGCTGCTGCGTTCACCGCCCAGCAACTGGGTGACAATGGCAGCGATACGCTTCTCCACCGTGGCGTCGATTTGTGAATGTTCGGCATGAATGCGGCAACCGCCACGCGTCAGCAGCGCATCCTCGGCGATACGCCAGTTCGTCTCCTCGCCCGCCCCCACCGTCAGCGCTTCGCGCACCAGCGCGGCATCGTCGGGATGTAGATGGATGGTCACGCGACGCGTTGCCGACGGTAAGGCAGCGAGGGCCTCGCGCACCCCCCCCACCACTTGCCCCGGATCCATTTTCAGTTCCCGGCGGATGATCTGGCGGGCGATGGCGATGGTCAGCGTCAGCAGTTCCTGCTCCACCACCGCATCCACATCCTGCAGCGGGGAGGTAAAGGCACTGATGACCTGGGTGAGGCGCTGCACCGCTGCGCGCACCTCGTTCTGGCCGGCGGCCAATCCTTCCTTGCGCCCGGACTCGAAGCCCTCGCGTTGGGCCTCCTGCCGGATCTGCTCCAGCTGCTCGGCGGTCAGCGGCTGCACGGCCGAGGCATCTATCTCTTCCACCCGCTGCCGCCGGGTACCCGGTACCTGGACATCCGGCAGCTCCCAGCGTTCATAGGCGGTAAGACTGTCGGCGCTGATGACCTTAGACGAACTCATCACCACCACCTCCCAGGGAGATGTCGCCGCTCTCAGCCATGCGACGGGCAATGGCCAGAATTTCCTTCTGTGCACCTTCCACCTCGGACAGGCGCACCGGACCACGCGCCTCGAGGTCGTCGCGCAACATTTCGGCGGCACGCTTGGACATGTTCTTCAGCACCTTTTCGGTCACCGCAGCATCGGCTCCCTTCAGGGCGATAATCAGCGTATCGGACGACACCTCGCGCAGCAGCGCCTGGATGCTGCGGTCGTCCACTTCGGACAGATTGTCGAATACGAACATGAGGTCCTGAATCTTCTGCCCCAGTTCGTTGTCGACCTCCTTCACCTTATCGAGGATAGCTCCCTCGACGGCGGTATCCATGAAGTTGAGAATATTGGCTGCGGTCTTGGTGCCGCCCACGCTGGACGACTTGAGATTGCCGGTGGCACCGGAGAACTGCTTGTCGAGGATTTCGTCCAGTTCCTGCAACGCGCTGGGCTGGATGCCGTCAAGACTGGCGATGCGCATCAAAATATCGGCACGCATGTTTTCCGGTAGCAGGCTCAGCACCTCAGCCGCCTGATCCGCATCCAGATAAGACAGCACGATGGCGATGATCTGCGGATGCTCCAGGCGCACCACTTCGGCGATGGAGCGCGGCTCCATCCACTTGAGCGCCTCCAGCCCCTTGGACGAACGACCGAGCAGGATACGGTCGATAAGGCCGGAGGCCTTGTCCTCTCCCAGGGAATTGACCAGGATCTTGCGCAGATAATCTTCGGAACCGACGCCGATGGCGGTCTGATCGCCGAAGGTCTCGGCAAAGTTGGACACCACATCCTCCACCTGCTCACGCGACACATTGGAGGTGGATGCCATCGCCTCACCGATGCGCTGCACCTCCTTCGGCCCCATGTGCTTCATGATGGCCGTCGCCACCTCCTCGCCCACCGCCATCATCAGGATGGCGGCGCGCTCGGGACCGCTCAGCTTGGATTTCTTCTCAGCCATGATGTACGCACCCAGTTACTTTTCTTCGCCGGACACCCAGGTCTTGACCACCTGAGCCACGTGCCTGGGATCCTGGCGTGCCATGTCACGGATCATGCCGATGTTGCCTTCATAGGTACTGTGCTGCGGCAATTGCATCACGCCAGCGGGACCACCCAGGGTCAAGCGGTCTTCCGCCACGCCGCCCTCGGCCGCCGCCACCGGCACCGGCTGGGGCCGGACCGTGGCCAGGCTGCGCAGCAGCGGGCGCAGCAGGATAAAGGCGAACAACAGTCCCGCAAGAACCCCCAGTGCCTTCAGACCCGCATCCATCACCCAAGGCTGCTTCCACAGCGGCGGCTCTGGCAGCGGCTCCACCGCCTGGGCGGTCTGGAACGAGGCGTTGATGACATTGACGGTATCGCCACGCTGTACGCTGTAGCCCACCGCCTCACGCACCAGTGCAGCGATGCGCTCGATCTCTTCGGCACTGCGTGCCTCGCGCACCAGTTCACCATTGCTGCCGACCACCTGACGATCGTCCACCACCACCGCCACCGACAGGCGGCGCACCTGTCCGGTAGCCAGCTTGCTGTGGCTGATGGTGCGATCCAGCTCGTAATTCTTGGTGGCGCGATTGAGGCTCTTGCCGCTTTGCACTGCGGCGGCAGTGCCGGGCCGGCCGCCTGCAACCTCCGGCACCGTCGCAGCGGCTGGCGGCGTATTGGTCAACGCACCGGGTACGCCCTGCGCCCCCTCGTCCAGCGAGCGCTCCTCATACAACTGCTCGCTGCGCAACGCCGGCAGGTCGGGGTTGTAGCTTTCCAGGGTTTGCTCGGTGACGGTGAAATCCACCTCCGCCGACACCTGGGCACGCACCCCCTGCATACCGACGATAGGGGCGATGATGTTCTCGATGCGGGCGACATAGCTGTCTTCCAGCTTGCGGGTATAGTCGAATTGTTCCTGATTCACAGCGGCGTTGGTTCGCTGCTTGGTACTGAGCAGACGACCGCTCTGGTCCACCACGGTCACGCGGCCCGGCTCCAGATTGGGAATACTGGAAGCAACCATATGGGTAATGGCGGCTACCTGTGCCTCTTCCAGGGTGCGGCCGGGATACAGGCTCACCAATACCGAGGCGCTGGGCTGCTGGCGCTCGCGAATGAAGGCTGTCTGCTTGGGCAGGGCCAGATGCACGCGGGCATGCTCCACACTGTTGATGGTCGTCACCGAACGAGCCAGTTCGCCCTCCAGGGCGTGCTGATAGCGTGCGACCTCGAGAAACTGGCTGGTGCCGAATTCCTGCTTCTGTTGCAGCATGTCGAGACCGGCAGCGCTGCTGTGCGGCAGGCCTTCGTCGGCCAGCTTCAGGCGCAGCTCGTGCACCGCGCTGGAAGGTACCATCAAGGCCCCCGTCTTCTCGTCCAGCCGATACTTGACGCCCTGCTTCTGCAAGGCATCCATCACCTGGGACGCATCCTTGCTGCCAAGGTTGGCAAACAGCACGCTGTAGCTGGGCTCCCACGACCACATCACGACGGCAACACCCAAGGCAACACTCGCCGCCAGGCCGAACATCAGCCCCAACTGCCGCAACGCCGGCAGATTCACAAAGCCCTCGAACGGCGCAGTCACATTGTCAGCTTTAACCATTTCCATCTTCGTATCCGCCATCAATCAGAGGTCAGGGTCAGACCTGCATGCGCATGATTTCCTGGTACGCCTCGACCAGCTTGTTGCGGGTCTGGACCAGGGCCTGGAAGCCGAGCTCGGCCTTGCTGGAGGCGATCATGGTATCCGCCAGGGAAACGGATGGGTCGCCCATGCTGACGGCATTCTTCATCTCCGCCGCGTTCTGCTGCAACGCATTTACCTGGCCGATGGACTCGCGCAGCATCGACGAAAAATTGACACCGGAGGCCGCCGCCGGGTTCTCGGCGGGGGCGCTGCGCGCGGCGGCTGCCGCCGCGCGGAGTTGCGTAAGTAGTTGACTGGTATCGATAGTGCTCATGATTCTATTACCTCGGGCCAGTGCCGCGATATCGTCACATGAGCACTTGATGCATATTGTGGGCCAACTTATCGGGAGGTCAGGGAGCGAGGAAATTTATCGTTCTATCGCTCCAACGCCTATGTCATGGATGGACGGTATGTCGCGGGCGCAGGATGCGCAGGATGCTCTGCGTCCACGGCGACACAGAGCGTGGGAACGATAACCAAGCCTATGCGCGATGAAAGTGCCTCGTAGCCGCCTAAACGGCGTATCCCGCTTCGCGCAACCGTGCCAACTTGTAGCGCAGGGTACGCGGGCTGATACCGAGGCGTTCGGCGGCGGCCTGACGGCTGCCCTGACGCAGGGCCTCCACGATGATCTGGTGTTCGTGCTGCTGCATGCCGGCACTGAAGTCCGCCCCGTCGTCCTGCGGTTCGTTATCTGTGGTGTCGGGCAATGCGATCTCGAACATCAAATCCGCCGGGTGGATCTCGCCGCCCTGCTGCAGGATCAGGGCGCGCTGCAAAAGGTTGTCCATCTCACGCACGTTGCCGGGCCAATCGTAGCGCTGCAGCGCCTGTTCCGCCGCGGCGGTAAGACGCGGCGCGATGCGCCCCATTTTGCGCGCGATTTGTGCCAGCAGCATCCGTGTCAGTGGCACGATGTCGGCGCGACGCTCGCGCAGCGGAGGAAGGCGCATCGGAAATACATTGAGTCGGTAATACAGATCCTCACGAAAGCGGCCAGCCTGTACCTCGGCACGCATGTCGCGGTTGGAAGTAGCCAATATGCGCACGTCCAGCTGGATTGGCCTGCCGCCGCCGAGGCGCTCCACCTCGCGCTCCTGCAACACCCGCAGCAATTTGGCTTGCAGTCCCAGGTCCATCTCGGAAATTTCGTCCAGCAGCAGCGTGCCGCCCTGCGCCTGTTCAAACTTGCCCGGCATGCTCTTGTGCGCGCCGGTGAAGGCGCCCTTTTCGTAGCCGAACAGAGTGGCCTCCAGCATGTTTTCGGGGATGGCCGCACAGTTGATAGCGACAAAGGGCCGCGCTGCACGCGGCGAATGGCGGTGGATATAGCGCGCCAGCACCTCCTTGCCGGTGCCGCTCTCGCCGGAGAGCATTACCGTCACTTCCGAATCAGCTACGCGCTGTGCCAGATGCAACAGGCGGCGGCTCGCCGGGTCTTCAGCCACCGGCTCGTCACCGGGTGCACTCAATGCCGCGCCGAGATGGCGCGCCACGGTCTGCACCAGCGCCTCCGCCTCAAATGGCTTGACCAAATAATCGGCCGCCCCCTGCTGCATGGCATTCACGGCTTTCTGTACCGTGGCGTAGGCCGTCATCAGCACCACCGGCAGGTCGGGTCGCTCACTACGGATGTGCTGCAACAGGGTGTGGCCGTCCATGCGCTCCATGTGCACGTCACTGAGCACCAGCGCGATATCCTCGCGCGCCAGCCGCGCCAGTGCCGCAACACCATCGGCCGCACGCGACACCTCCCAGCCTTCCAGCTCCAGGGTATCCGTCAGGGCCTGGGCCAGGGGCGCATCGTCTTCCACTACCAGTATGCGTTGTTCCATCGTCGTTGCTCCACTCAAAATCAGATACAAGAGCAAAGAAGAAAGATACAAGTGGCGAAGTGCGCTGCGCACACAATTGTTTGAATTCCAAACAACACGAGCGCAGCGAGTTCATTCACTTGTATCTTGTCTCTTGCATCTTTTCTCTCCGTTGCTGCATCTAAACCGCGGCGCGGCGTTCTTCCTCTACGACCAGCATCTCCATCGGCACCAAGGGCAGACGCATGGCAAAGGTGGTATCACCCGGCCGTGAACGGCACCAGGCATCGCCATGATGGGCCTGGGCCACCGAACGCACTATGGCCAGACCCAGACCGGTACCACGCGGCCGCGTACTGCTGAACGGTTCGAACAGGTGCGCCTGTATTTCCGGCGCCACGCCGGGACCGTTGTCGTGTACCCCGAAATCAATACCGTCGCCCGGCGCAGGGTGGCAAAACACCTCGATCACCCCGCCCTCGCCCACCGCCTGAAGGGCATTGTTTATCAGGTTCTGCCAGGCGCTGAGCAGCAGGGTGCGGTTGCCGCACACCTTCAGGCCGGCGGCCTCGCAACGCCATGACACCGCCCGGCCTGCCGTCAGGGCCTCCACCGCTCTACGCAACTCCTGCATCAATTCTTCTGCCGTCACGACATCACTGCCGCTCACCCCACCGCGGGCAAAGTGCAGCATGTTGGCGATCAGGGATTCCAGTTGCTGCAGGCTGGCGACGGTGCGCTCGGCGAAACGCTGGCGCTTGTCCTCACTGAGTGCGGGGTGCTTGAGCTGCGAGGCATACAGCAGCGCCGCGGCCAGCGGTGTACGTATCTGGTGGGCCAGGCTGGCGGCCATGCGCCCCATGTCGAGCAGGCGCTGCTGGCGCTGCAGGTGGGACTGCAGGCGGCGATTTTCGGTGACGTCCTGAAACAGCAGAATCTGGCCCGGCTCGGCGCCCAGCGGACAGGTCGACAGGGTGACGATGCGGCCGTCGTGCAAGGCGAGATCGGTAGCCGGGCTGGTCTGGGGAACGAAACAGCGGGCAATCACGTCGCGCCAGGAAGCGCCGGCCAGTGGTGTGCCTAACAAGTGCATTGCGGCCTGATTGTGGCTGCCCACCCGGCCGCTGCCGTCGAGCACCACCACCGCCCCGGGCAAGGCGTCGAGCACGTTCTGCAGGCGCTGCGCCAGTGCCTCCTTTTCAGCCAGCTGTGCCAGGCGCTCGCTGCGCAGTTCCTGCAGCTCCGCCGTCAGGCCGGCCACGCGCTGCTCCAGCAGGCGATAGGTCTCCGCCCACTGACTATGCAGTGCCGTCGCTGTGCTTGAAGGATGGGAAGAGGCCATGTGCCGCTCCGTTGCCGGTGAATTCCAGCAACATCAAAGCAAACATCATGCCTTAATTATTTTTATATTTATTTCAATCAGTTAAATCGATAAATAAGTGGGCGTCAAAAAAACATCAATCCACCCACAAACCGCCCAGGGCGATCTCCACCGCATCGAACGGCACGGCACGCACCCGGTTGTCGTTTTCATGGGCAGCCAGCAGCAGCCAATGACCATCACGGTTCTCGAACACCTCCAGGGTGCGCAGGTCCGGGTCGATGAGCCAGGCATGAGCCACGCCGGCAGCGGCATAGAGGGGCAGTTTTTCCACCCGATCGACACGGGCGGTGGAAGGGGAAAGGACTTCACATACCCAGTCCGGCGCCTGCTCGAACCAGGCGGTGGTGGGCAGACTAGGCATGCGCTCCCGGCGCCAACCGGCCAGATCGGGTACCAAGACATGACTGCTCAGGTGCAACTCCGGCTCATCCAGTATCCACCAGCCGCCGGGGCCGCCGCGGCCTTGATCAAATGGGCCATCCAACTCCCCTCCCACGCGGGAACTGGCCCGCGCATGTCTCGGTGCCGGGCGCGGGCTGGTCACCAGACGACCGTTGATGATCTCTGCCACCAGGTTTTCCGGTACCTGGAGCAGGTCTTCATAGGTCGCCATACGTTCTGCGGGATGGGACATGACATACCTCCTGAACTGCAATTCTAGTCCGGCGCTCCTCTATTCCCCGCGCTGCATGCCGTACTCCTTCATCTTCTCCACCAGGGTGGTGCGCCGCATGCCGAGACGCTCGGCGGCGCGGGCCACTACGCCGTCGGCATCGTCCAGGGCCTGGTTGATGAAAGACAGCTCCAGATCGGCCAGATACTCCTTGAGGTCGATGCCGTCCGCCGGCAGGCGCGCCGCGGCCGGGGCGGCAGCGAGCGTGGCGGCAGCCGGCGGTGCAGCCACCGGCTCCGGCAGGACCACCTCAATGGGCCGCGCCCCTTCCATCTGGAACTTGGGCGGCAGATCGCGCACGTCTACCAGGCCGTTGGGGAACATGATCACCAGCCGCTCCATCAGGTTGGCCAGTTCGCGCACATTGCCCGGCCAGGGATAGTCGCTCAGCGAACCCATGGCCCCCGGGGTCAGACGCACCGCGCCGCGCCCCATTTTTTCCAGGCGAATGATGAACTCGTTGATCAGCAGGGGGATGTCGTCGCGCCGCTCGCGCAGCGGCGGCAGCTCGATGGGAAACACGTTGAGGCGGTAATACAGATCCTCGCGGAAGCGACCGTCCTGAATGTTGTCATCGAGATTACGGTGCGTCGCTGCCACCAGGCGCACATCGGCGGCGATGCTGCGGTTGCTGCCCACCCGCTCGAAGGTGCGCTCCTGGATCACGCGCAGCAGCTTCACCTGCATGGGCAGCGGCATGTCGCCGATTTCATCGAGGAACAGGGTGCCGCCCTCAGCCAGCTCGAAGCGCCCCTGACGGGTATTGATGGCGCCGGTGAAGGCCCCCTTCTCGTGGCCGAACAGTTCGCTCTCCAGCAGGTCGCCGGGGATGGCGCCGCAGTTCACCGGTACGAAGGCCCGCTCACGCCGCTGCGACAGCATGTGCAGGCTGCGCGCCACCACCTCCTTGCCGGTGCCGGACTCACCCAGGATCAGCACATTGGCATCGGTCTCCGCCACCTGCTCAATGAGGCGGCGCACCTGATGGATGGCCGGGGTATTGCCCACCAGGGCTCGCGCTAGCTCCGGCACGCGCGGCTCGGCGCCACTCAGCGCGGCCCGGCGCCAGGCATCGGCACGGTACAACTCGGTGAACAGCAGTTCATAGGCCAGGGGAAAGTCGATACGGCCCTGCACGTCAGCGGTGAAATCGGCTGGGGCGGCGCTGAGTACAACAGGCAGGGTCCGTGACCACTCCCGCAAGGCGGCTATCTCGGCCGCGGCCTGCGGGGTGTAACCCAACAGCAGCATGCGTATCTGGGCCGGCTCGGCCTTGCGCCACTCCCCCGCCTCGGCCTCCACCACCGGCCCCAGCCCCAGAAACTCCAGCAACAAACGCAACTGCCCGCGCCGCACCGCATCCGACTCAATCAACCACACCGATTCGCCCGCCATCACTCCCCCAGTTTTAGAAGGCATTGTTTTGGGAAGATAAATACTGCCGAACCTGATGTCAATTTTTTGGCGAAAAAAGCTGGTACGCGGCCTTGAGTCCACAAACAATTGATAAAAGGCATGTGGTGGCGCCAATACACAAGGCCCGCAGGTGCGGGCCTTGTTATGGTGTGATCTTGACCGTGCGCTCAGCGGTTACTGTTATAGGCCGCCTCGGCGCGCCGTCCCTGGTGGATCACCCCGGCCTGTTTGCCGGCCTCCTCGCGGGCGGAGGCACAGCGGGCCATCGTTTCACGATCCAGGTCCATCACCTCGCGAATACCTTCGGTGACGAAGGCTGCCTCGTCGGCGGTCACCTGGCGGGCGAAAAATGCCTCCATCTCGCCCCGGCGCTGCAGCTCCAGCGCAGTCACCTCGTCCCACTGTCCGTCCCGCGCCAGCGCCTGCATGCGGCGGCTGACCGCCACGATCGCTTCCCAATGCTGCTGGCGGGAAATCTTGGGCATTACTGCTGGCCGAGAAGTCCTGGAATGGCATCCCAACCGGCCTTGATCTCACGCAGCAGGACGATGACCTCGTCCAGCGCCTTGGCGTCGTTGCGCAGGTTGGCTTCCAGCAGGCGACGTCCCATGTAGTCGTACAGGTCATTCAGATTGCGGGCGATGTCGCCGCCGGCATCCTGGTCCAGACTGGCGCGCATGCCTTCAATGATGGAAATGGCCCAACTGATATTCTCGCCCTTTTCCGCAATATTGCCGCGTTGCATGTGACCACGGGCGGCAGCCATTTTTTCCAGCGCGCCCTCCATCAGCATCTGTACCAAACGGTGCGGCGTGGCAGCCTCGATACCGGTCTGTACCGCCATGGAGCCATAGGCCTGCGCCGCTCTGCGCCCTTCTGCATACGTCATTTCATTCACCTCGGGACTGGTGGTTTCGTTGCCTGCTTCACTGTCTGGTTTATCGGCCATGGCGAGGGAAAATTTAGCAGGTTTCTGAAATTCATTCCTGCGGGAGTGTGTCGTAATCGTGACCGTAGACGCGGTGCAACCCGCGCTGGTCCCAGCCGCACAGCCTGGAGTGCTGCGCCTTAACTACTGGAACCGGAATATCCACCCGGCAGACTGGCCAGCTGACCGGCCAGATAATTACTGGTGGACTGCATCTGCGCCATCAGCGCATCAAGGGCGGTAAATTGCTTCACGTAGCGCGCCTCCACCGCCTCCAGCCGCAGTGCCAGCGCCTCGCGCTGCTTGCCAATATCATCGATCTGCGCCTGGACGCCGCTGGAGCGTGCGTTCAGGAAACTGTCGGTGGCAAGCCATCCGTCCAACAGGCTGCTTAGGCGATCGGCAACGCCACGGGTAAAAGAGACATTGCCACGGTCACCTGTGGCATCCCCTTGCACCAGAATCTTCAGCCCTTCCGCTGCACCGGTACCCGTAAGGTACTGGCCGGCCCCAGTAGCAGCAACACCACCGATGGTCCCCGCTACGTCTTCACCATCCGTGCTGGTACCTGCAATGGTCAAACCAATGGCACCACTGGCCAAGGTATCGGCCACTTCGGTAATAGCCACGGTGGAGGCGCTGCCATAACGCTCCGAGGCAAAGGTAAACCGGTTATTGACCTCATCATAACTGACCAGTACCGACACGCCGGCACTGCTCAAGGCGCTGTCACCATTGATACGGCTCTGCAGCTCAGCCGCCAGCTCCGCCTCGGAGCCATAGGTCTTCTGCGTCAGAGAGATGGTGCCAGAACTGACGCCATCCACCGAAATCTTGAAGGTATTATTGCTGCCGTCGACCACCAGGCTCGATACTGACGATACCGTATCCACATAGCTGCCGCGCGTCGCTGCCTGGGTAATATTCACCGCATAGCTGCCCACGCTGGTCGCCGATGTCGAGCCGGTATAGGTCACCAAGGAGTCGGTCGCGGTGGCGGTCGCAGCAAACAGCTGGCCGATATCGTCGAAATTGCTGTCCAGGGCGGCTGTGAGCTTAGCCTTGTCCAGCTCCAGAGTGCCGTCGGCCTGGGTCTTGATACCGAGATCGGCCAGGGCGCGGTAGGGGCCGTCCAGGCCGCCTACCGGGTTCCCCATCACGCTGCGCACCTGGCTCAGGACGCCGCGCAGACTGGAATCACCAATCAGGATCCCGCCCTGCTTGGTCTCGGCGTTGTAACCGCTCAGCTGGTTGAAGGTGCCTACGAGGCTATTGAAGGCATTGACGAATCCCTCCACTGCCGTGGTGGCTGAATTCTTGTCGAGGTTGACGTTCAGGGTGGCCTTGGTACCCACTTCGGCCTTTTTCAGGGTCAGGGTCACACCGGCAATGGCATCGCTGATGCTATTGGTGGCGCTGCTCACCTTGATACCGTCGATATAGACCTCGGCATTTTTGGCCTCGGCCGTTTGCGTCATATTGTAGGCATCGGCGTTATAGGCCAGGCGCGACAGGCCGTTCATGTCCGTGTTACTGCCGTCGGCAGGATCTTCCGTCACGGAGATGCGCAGGCTGTTGTCAGTACCGCTGTTTTCCGCACTGAACACCAACTGATAACCATCGTCACCATTGACGATGGTGGCGCGCACACCGATGTTGGCGGCGTTCACCGCATCGCGCACACCGGAGAGGGAATTGTTTTCATCGGTAATGGTGACGGTCTGGGCCGGCTTGGTCGGGTCACCGAACTGGAAGGTGAGCGCCCCCGTCCCCACGGCGGAACTGGCTTCATCGAAAGGAGTAGACGCCAGCTTGTGCGCCTGGGCCAACTGTTTGACCTCGATCTCGTAAGAACCAGCTACCGGTGTGCCTGCCACGGCCACGGTAAACAGTTCGGTATTACTGGAAGTCGCGCTACGTTTCTGAAAAGAAGCGATGCTGGTCAGATTGCCCAGCGCGCCCTTGAAGGTAGACAGGGCGGATTTGACACTGCCAAGAGCCGACAGCTGGGCCTGGAGCTTGGCCTCGCGCGTGTTCAGGCGATTGACTGCCGGCTCACCCTCTGCCCGCACCAGACTATCGACCAGACTCCTGACGTCCAGGCCGGAACCGATACCGGGGGATGTAATGGCAGCCATGAATCTTACCTCTCAGTGTCAAACGAAAACTGGCACGGAAAGGGGGCGGCCGAGGGCGGCCGCCGTCAACAATCAGACTTTCCGTGTATATGCACTTGAGTCTAGCAAAATTTATGCCTATCAAGCCTTGGACTGCATCAGCAGCCCGCTTACCTGTTCGCCGTTCAGCTCGTTCAGGCGCCGTGCCAAGGCCAGCATCTCCTCGGAAGGGATCTGCCGGATCACCTCTTCGCTCTCCGCATCGATGACCTTGACCACGGTCTGCCCCGTGCTGTCGTCGATGGAGAAGTTGAGGTTGCGGTGCACGTTCTGCACGTAACTGGAGAGCTGGCTCATGGCACTTCTGAGCTGCTCCTGGTTGACGGCGTTGGGGGCGGAGTTGCTTGCACCCGTTGCTGCCTGTTGCTGCACGGCATCAACGCCAGCAGCCCCGGCCGTCTTGACGACAACCGGAGCCGACCGGGCAGGGCTGCTCGGCGAAATATTAGCCTGGAATGAGATATCCGTCGGCATGATTTTCACCTCTCCTTATGAAGGCGCGGGAACAATCCGCAGACTGTCCCCGCCCCTCTTACTCACTTGCCAATTCGTCCTTAGCGCAACAGCGACAGGACGTTCTGCGGCAGCTGGTTCGCCTGAGCCAGCATCGCCACACCTGCCTGCTGCAGGATCTGGGCACGGGTCAGGTTCGCCGTCTCCGCCGCGAAGTCCGTATCCTGGATACGGCTACGGGAAGCGGTCAGGTTCTCCACCGTGGTGCTCAGGTTGGCGATGGTCGACTCGAAGCGGTTCTGGATAGCACCGAAGGTACTGCGCAGGGAGCTGACCGAGGTCAGGGCCGCATCGACGCGCTGGATGGCATCGTTGGCATTGGCCACGTTCAGCACGTCCACGCTGCTCAGCGTAGTGGTGTCCTTGGAGATCGTGGCCGCATGACCGATGTCGGCAAACTGGCCGGTCATCACGATGTTGTCCGACGCACTCAGGGTCACGGTGCCGCGCACAGTGCCCTCAGAGGCCGCATCGATACCCGTACCGGCGGCAATACCCGCGCCCAGGGTTTCGGTGATCACGGTATTGCGACCGTCAGAGGTACTAAAGGTCAGGTCGGTACCACTGACCGAGGCCGACACACCGGTCTGGCTGGAGTACAGGTTGACCTGCGCGGCAACCTGAGCGGCGGTCAAGGTGGCGCCATTGTCAAACACCTGCCCCGCGAAGATGGCCACACCGTTGATATCCAGCGAGTAGGTCGAAGTTGCACTGGTAGCGGCCGCACCGGTGATGGTGCTGAAGGTATTGGTATGGGTGTTGGCTGCCGTGGCGGTCAGGCCGGAAACGCCGGCACTGTTGATCGCCGACACCTTGGAGTAGGCGCTGTCGGCGGTCTGCCCCGGCTCGGAACCCGCCACCGAAGCACCGACGGATACAGCCGTGCCACTACCTACGGCGATGGTCAGACCACCATCGGTCAGGGCATTGGCGGTTACGGCAGTACCGGTGGCACTGGCAATCTGGCCAATCTGGGTGGAACGCATGCCGGTGGTCAGGTTCAGGCTGATGGTCTCGCCGACATTGGCGCCGACCTGGAAGGCCGCGGTGCCGAAGGTGCCGTCGAGAATCTTCTGGCCGTTGAACGAGGTCTGGGCGGCGATACGCTCGATTTCAGCGATACGCTGCTGCACTTCCTGGTCCAGGGCGGAACGGTCGGAGGCAGAGTTGGTGGCGTTGGCGGACTGCACGGCCAGCTCACGGATACGCTGCAGGTTGTTGTTCAGCTCGCCCAAGGCACCTTCAGCGGTCTGCGCCAGGGAGATACCGTCGTTGGCGTTGCGCACAGCCTGATTCAGGCCGCGGATCTGGGTGGTGAAACGCTCGGAAATGGCCAGACCGGCGGCGTCATCCTTGGCACTGTTGATGCGCAGGCCGGAGGACAGGCGCTGCAGGGACACTTGCAGATCGGTCTGGGAGGTGTTCAGGTTGCGCTGCGAGTTCAGCGACATGATGTTGGTATTGATAATCTGAGGCATGATTGCGTCTCCTCTGGACGCCCAATCTACCCTGCTTGGCAGGGGTGGGCGGGGTTGTCATTAGCGGATATGCCTGGAAGGTTGCTTGGGCATTCACCGCTTCCGGTTAATTTATCGACCGGGGGGAGAAAACCTTTAGGGACGCTGAAGAAAAAAGAACAATCACGCCAAGCACAAGGATTTAAATATATAAATCATAGAGATACAAACATCACCCAGGAAAATTCCTGCGCGCCATTTGCAGCAACCGTTCCCGCGTGGCAGGCGTCAGCAGGCCAGGGGCGGGGTTCCCCAGCATGGCATCAAGCCTGGCCAGGGCCTCCTGGGGTTGCGACGGGCATATCCATGCCGCCGCACGGCTTATGCCCAGGCGCTCGAGCAGGCCGTCTATCTTCGCGGTGTTGCTGGCGCTGACAAGAAAGGGGGTTCCGAGCCAGGCGGCCGCAATGGTGTGATGGAAGCGCCCGGAAATCAGAAGCTCGGCATTCTGTATGGTTTCGAGCCATTCGTGCTCGCTGGTTGCCGCAACCAGGCGATACCGCCCCCGCAAATGCGGGTGCAGCATTTGCACGAAAGCGACGTCATCGGGCGCTATATAAGCATTGGCGCCGGCCAGTACATCGATCTGGTAACCCAACGCCAGGAGACGTTCCGCCAGTTTGACCGTCAGGGTCAGGAATTCCTGGCTCAATGCCACAGTGCCGGCAATGACCACACGCTTGTCTGACGTACGCCGCTCGGGCCTATGTGTGTCGGCAAACAGCGGCAGGCAGTCAAAGCCTTCCTCTGCCGTGACGCCCAACTTTGCCAGTGCCGCGCTACTGCCGGATTCGCGCACGACCACACGATCGAGCCCCGTATAGACCTTGCGGTACAGCTCCTCGACGATCGCGCTGTTTGGCGTATCCTGATCGGAGGGATAACAGGAGTGATTGATGACCTGGGTATTTTTCCCCAGCCAGCGTTTGGCCACATGGATCAGGTACAACAACGCCACCGCAGCCGGTCCCGCTCCGTGCAGGGTGCCTTCACCGTTGGCAACAATGATATCGCCGCGCCCCAGTTGTTCGAGCAACATCGGGTTCTTTGCACAGAAATTGTTGAACACCTGCTCGCTGTCAAAATCATCGACGCTGCATGGCAAGCCAGGCAGGCCCTGCACCACCGTAATTGGCACGCTCTCGACTACATACCCGGCTGCCCACAGCCCCTGATGCAGGGCCAGACTGGTGCAGGTGCAGCCCCAGTGATACCAATAGGATGTGTCGTTGAGCAGGATCGCGCGGCGAGCCGGAACGGATATCTTTGCTGTAGACAGTCCCTTGGCAGGTACCCGATCACCGGCCAGCATGGCCTGCGCGGGAAGGGAAACGCCAGCGCGCAACTGCTGCGCCATGCGCTCAAGCAGCGCCTGCCATGCATCTGTTTCATGCCCATCCCGACGCCACAGGCGTACCGAGCCGTACCAGACGCTGTTTTCACCACTCACCCCCCAACGCCAGTCCGCAGCGGATGGCAGCAAGACCCAAGTCGGCACACCGAGCGCACCGGCCAGATGCACCGTTGAATTGTCGACCGAGATGACAAGATCAAGTGCGCTGAGCAAAGCGGCGAAATCGTCCATATCCCGCAGCGGGTCCACGTCGGAAAATTGCTTCGGTGGCCGGCCCCCGATCTGCGCGTAATCCGCCAACTCGGCCCCGTGGTCACCGTACTGCACATCAATGAAGGTGAAATCACTACATTCGAAAAGAGGTTGCAGTTGCCGCAACTCCAACGAACGTGCAGCACGGACCTTGGTATCGCCCTTCCCGCCCTTCCATGACACACCGATTTTTGGCTTATCATCCAGCGCAGCCAGCCGATCCCGCCATCGTCCGACCGCCTCAACCTCGGCTTTCAGATAAGGCCTGCCAGAAAATGAGCTCGCCTCGTTACGCATGTATCGCGGCAGGCTCGGGAGAGCTATATGAAAATTGAATTCATCTCCCTGTTCCAGCACGAATGTAGCGTTAAGCGCTGCACGCACCTCAATCTGTGGAAACGAACGTGCGAAAAGGGGGACAAGACGGTCAGCACAGACCAGCAAAACAGACTGCGCCTGTGCCGCCAAATCCTGCACGCACGACGCGTACATGATTTCGTCGCCGATGCCTTCCTCACCACAAGCCAGGATATTTTTCCCCACCAGCGAGCAGCCATCCCATTTGGGAAGGGGTATGCGGCATGGTGGTGCATTTTTGAGGGCTTCAGTATCCCAGTAGCGCCACTCATGGAAAGGCCAACCTGCCTCGTAGTCACCGCGCGCCAGCAACATCGCGCCGACCTGCCCCGCTACCTTTGCATTGAGCGGTTCACAGTCCAACGCTACTCCACATTGGCGTAGTGCTTCATCAACACGTCCATCCGCACGCAGCAGAACAACAAGATTTCGATGTGCAATCGCGGAGCAGGCATCCAGTGCAAGGGCCTTACGATATGCGGCTTCGGCAGCGACGTATTCTCCCAAATCCTGCTGGACGACGCCGAGATTTTCCCATGCAGCCCGATAGGAGGGGTTGAGACTGACAGCACATTGATATGCACGGGCCGCATCCTGCAGCCGTTCGGCCTGTTGATAGGCCACAGCCAGATTGAACTGAAAAACGTGCTCCGCGGGACGTTGCTGTGATGCCGCTGCCAACAATTCGATGGCTACCCCGATGTTGCCGCCGTGTAGCCGAATCAATCCCAAATTGTGCAACGCCACGGGATTGGAAATATCGGCCTCCAATACCTTGAGATACAAGGCCTCAGCACCGGGAAGATCGCCCGCCCTCTGGCGCGCGATCGCAAGCTCCACAGCATCTGCGAGGGTCTTTTTAAATTCCAGGGAATTTTTGCTCATGAACACATGCTTTTAAGGTCTGTCCGATAGCCGGGCGCGTAGCCAGCTTACCCTATTTGATCAAGGCAGGACTATCCGTAGTGGTCCGTGGGTCACGCCCCTCAATGCATCATGGTGTTCATCGGGCATTGAAGTTGTCAGCGCAGGAAATTGAACAACGACAGTCCCTGCACCTTGAGATAAGTCTGCTGCGCAGCCTCCAGGCCGGCCATTTGCAGATTGAGGCGACTGATCGCCTCGGCATAATCCAGGTCCTCGATGGAGGAAATGATCTGGGTGGTCTGGATCAACTGATCTTCATTGATATAGCGCTGACCATCGACTGCATTGAGACGTGCGCCAACGCTGGCACGCACGGTGAGAATGCTGTTCATGCCCTGATCAACATCGGCGAGAAAACTGTTGATATTGTTGTTCAGCTGAGCCTGCTGTGCAGCCGAGGTCACCTCAGTTTCCAAGGTGGTGACGAAATCCTTCAGCGTCTGGAAGATATCCTGATATTCGCTGGATCGAATGGAGAAGGAATCACCATCCGCAGGCGTACCCGTCACGGTCACCAGTGCGCCCTGGAAGGCAATGGGTTCACCATCCACATAGGCTCCCGTAGCGACCGGCGTCGGGTGCGGTGATGGCTGTGGATCGCCGGACTCGAACACCTCATAGGTAATCGGATCAGTGGGAGCGGCCTGGATGAAACGCAGGGTATAGCCATTGACACCACCGGTGAGTGCCGGATTGAAACTACCCTGCACACTGCCACCGTCGATGACGCCAGTACCGGTATTCGCTGTATTTACTTCGGTGACGAAGGTGCCGTTGCCGTTGCGCACCAGCTGAAACACACTCGAACCCGGATTGCCGTCGGCCACCTGACGCCCGGCGCCAATTTGCAGGAAACGCTGACTGTCGTCGCCGTTGTAGTCATAACCACCGGCGGCATTGGGCACGAAAGGTTCGGTAAAGCCCTTGCTGCCAGCAAAGAGATATTCACCATTGCCGTCCCGCGTATTGGCCAGACCCACCAATTCTTCCAGCCTCTGCTGCACTTCGGATGCAATGAAGCTACGGGTATCGTTGGTCTGGGTGGCATTGGCGGCCTGGATGGCCAGTTCACGTACTCGCTGCAGCAGGGTGGTCACGCTACCGAGTACGCCCTCTTCCGTGGACAGACGGTTTACTGCCGCATCGGCATTGGCCTGGAACTGACCAACCGTATTTTCGGTCTGCCGTAACTGCATCAGCTGGCTGGTGGCGACCGGATCATCCGACGGTGTCAGGATGCGCTTGCCGCTGGCGAGTTGGTTCTGCGTCTTGCTCAGCTTGACCTGCTGGTCGAGGATCGAATTGACGCCCATGGTCTGGAAAAAACGGCTGGAAATACGCATGACTATCTCCTTACCGCGTCGAGCAGGGTGTCGAACAGGGACTGTGCGACATTGATCAGCTGGGCGTTGGCCTGGTAGGCCTGCTGGAAGCGCAGCATGTTGGCGGCCTCCTCGTCCAGGTTGACGCCCGACACCGACTCCAGTGCCATCTCCGCCTGGGTCACCATGGTCTGCTGTGCCCCCAGATCGATACTGGCCTGATGGGTGCGCGCGCCCACGTTGGATACCATCTGGCCATAGGCGGTCTGGAAGGTAGAGGTGCCGCCGGCCAGGATCGGGGTACCGTCGATGGCCGCCAGTTTGAGGGCATTGCCGTTATCGCCTACGCCGTCGTAATTGGCGCTGATGGTGAAACTGTCGCCATCCAGCGGCACACCGGACAGGCGGAAGGTGATGCCGGCATAGAGTGGGTCGATAGCACCGAGGTCGAAGGTCTTGCCGGCACTTTCGGTTGCAGGATCGTAAGCCAGGTTGCCAGCCAGGGCACCGCCCAAGGTGTAGCCCGGAATGGCGCTGTCGTACGTCATGGTCACTGGCCCGCCAGCCAGTACCGCAGCCAGGTCGGTGGTGGCACCGACGGTGGTATCCAGCGACTTGATCTGGGCGCTGCCCAGATTGGCGATGGATTCAGTGGCTCGCAAGGGCGCGGCGGCAGCGATCTGCTTGGTGTCGTTGATGAGCAGGGTGATATCGCGTGCGGCGGCACGGGTCGGACGCAGTTCGAAGCTGTCACCTGCATCCGCCGCCATATCCAACGTGAAGGAAAAACCTTCGCTGGGTACATCAATGGTGGCGGGATAGGCGCCGGGGGTGTAAGTACCGATGACGCTGTTATCCTTGAGGCGCGTCAAGGCATAGGTAGTGCCATCGGCCGTACTGATGCGATAGTCGCTGGCGGTCAATTTGCTGACATCGGTGATGCTATAGGTGACCTCCGCCGTACCGGTGTTGCGGCTGCTGGAAGCAGCAGTAGCCAGCGCCGTTACACCACCAAAGCCGAAGACATCCAGGCCCAGCTCATTGTTCAGATCCAGCCCCTGGCGGTGCTGGGCATTGATGGTTTCGGCCAAGCCGATGGCGATGCGTCCCAGGGCGTTCTGAGCCGGTTCCAGCAACTCCTTGCGGAAGGACAACAGGCCACCAATGGTGCCGCCACCGAGAAAGTCGGTCACGTCCGGACCCGGGCCGGCACTGGTGCGCAGTGCGACCCGCAGGGTAAATGAGTCATAGTCGCTGGGAATGACATCGAGCTGGTTGTAGTCCATCCCCAGCACCATCACCTGGCCGTTGCCGATGAACACATTCATCGCGCCATTATCCTGCATCACCGTGGTCACCGGCACACGTTCCGACAGTTGGCGCACCAGCAGGTCACGTTGATCGAGCAGGTCGTTGGGTTGCTGACCACCCGCCTGTGCCTGCGCCAGCACGATACTCTGGTTGATCTGGGCAATGGACTGGCTCAGGGTATTGATATCGTTGACGGTATTGCTGACGGAGGTATTGACCACGTCGCGCAGCGACCCCAAACGCTGGTCGATGGTCTGAAAACGGTGGGCCAGGGATTCCGCCTGGCTCAAAAACACCTCGCGTGCCGGAATGGACGACGGATTGTCGGCCACGCCCTGCAGGGCATTGAAAAACTGTTGCAGTGCCGGGGCCAGACCGGCATTGGCATCCGCCAGCAAACTGTCCACCTGCGATGACAGGCCGTGAAAGGCATCCAGCTTGGTCAGATTGGAGGTGTAGGTACGCAGTTGCTCCGACAGGAACTGATCGTACATGCGATCCACACTGGTCACCTTCACGCCGGTACCAATGAAACCGGCACCTGTCGGCTCCGGGATACGGGTGGCCAGATTGGTACGCTGGCGGCTGTAACCGTCAGTATTCACATTGGAAATGTTGTGGCTGGTGGTGGCCAGGGCACGCTGGAAGGCGAGCAGACCGGATACGCCGGTACTGAGAATATCAGGCATGGCACACCTCCCGGCCCGCGCTCAGACTGTCATATTGATTCGTTTGGTTCTGTGCCATTTTCCATGCTCCGGTCATGATAGCGTCCCCTGCCCCGGACTCTTTAGGGCCGCTGCCGCATCGGCAACTTCACCGCGTTCCAGGATGTTGACGATCTTGCGGGCGTAAGCCGGGTCAGTGGCGTAACCCGCGTCCTGCAACGAACGCACAAACTGCCGCGGGTCGTCCGCCTGACGCAGCGCCTCGGCGTAGCGCGGATTGGATTGCAGGAAGTTCACGTAGTCGTCGAAGCTGGCCTCGAAGGAGTCGTAGGCGCGGAAACGGGCCACCTCCCTGGCGGCCACGCCATCGCGATACTCCAGCGTCGGCTTGGCCACGCTCTCCCCGTCCCAGCGCCGGTCCGCCTTGATATTGAACAAGTTATGGCTGCTGCTGCCGTCGGAATGGCGGATCACCGCCTTGCCCCAGCCGGTTTCCAGCGCGGCCTGGGCCAGCAGGGCCTCCGGAGAGGCGCCTATCCTCGCTGCTGCCTTTTCCGCCATGGGCCACAGGCGGCGGATGAAGGCCTCCGGCGACTCGGTCACGGCATCGGCGGTCACCGGTGTCGCGCCAGCGGCAACCGACGCGGCGGGCGCAGAGGGCGGTGCCTGTGCCTCGATGCGGGCAAAGGTCATGCCGAGCCGCTGCGGCATGGCCAACTCACCACCGGCCTCAGTCGATTTTCCAGTCTGCATCTGCAACTGTCGCACCAGTACCTCAGCCAGGCCGATGCCTTTCTCACTCAGGTCCAGCGACAGCTGCTTGTCGTACATGTCGCGGTAAAGCGCGGTCTGTTCACCGTCAAATAACGGATCACCTTCACCGGCTTCGCGCATGCTCTTCAACATCATTTGCAGGAACAATGCCTCGAACTGCTTGGCTACCGCCTGCAAGGCCTCGGGCGATTGCTCACGCGCACCGGCCTTCAGAGCCGTGAGGCCCTGAAAGTTGGTATAGACGGCGGCAGTGTCAGTCCCGGTGGCCACGGTCGGTCCCTAGATCACCAGCAGTTCTGCACGCAGCGCGCCAGCCTGCTTGAGTGCTTCCAGTATCGCCACCAGATCACCCGGTGCTGCCCCCACCTGGTTCACGGCACGGACGATTTCGTCCAGCGTCACGCCGGGGTTGAACAGGAACATGCGGTCGGCCTCCTCCTCCACGACGATGTCAGACGTGGGCACTACCGCAGTTTCGCCGCCGGCGAAGGGCGCGGGCTGACTGATGGTGGGACGCTCGGTGATGGTCACCGTCAGGCTGCCATGGGCTACAGCGGCTGAACTGACGCGTACGTTCTGGCCGATGACCACGGTACCGGTGCGTGAGTTGACCACCACCTTGGCGGCGGCCACGCCCGGCTGTAACTCGATATTTTCCAGCAACGACACGAACGACACGCGCTGGGCCGGATCACGCGGTGAATTGACGCGCACCGAGGTGGCGTCAGTCGGCTCGGCAGTGCCGGCACCGATGACATCGTTGATGGCCTGAGCCAGACGGGTGGCCGTTGTGAAGTCGGCACTGTGCAGATTGAGGTACAGGCTGTTGCCTGTCGCAAAGGGATTATTCACCGCCCGCTCCACCGACGCACCGTTGGGAATGCGGCCTACACTGGGCACATTCACGGTAATCTTGGAGCCGTCACGCGCCGATGCGCCGAAGCCGCCGACGATGAGATTGCCTTGCGCGATGGCGTAGACCTGGCCGTCGGCACCCTTGAGTGGGGTCATCAACAAGGTGCCGCCGCGCAGGCTCTTGGCGTTGCCGATGGACGACACGGTAATGTCGATGGTCTGGCCCGGCTTGGCGAAGGGCGGCAGTTCCGCACTGATCATCGCCGCCGCCACGTTCTTCAGCTGCGGATTGACGTTGGCCGGCACGGTAATACCCAGCTGCGCCAGCATGCTTTTCAGGCTCTGCACGGTGAACGGCGTCTGGCTGGTCTGGTCACCGGTACCGTCGAGACCGACTACCAGACCGTAACCGACGAGCTGGTTGCTGCGTACGCCTGCCACTGAGGCCAGGTCCTTGATGCGCTCGGCCTGTACACCGCCGGGCAATACCAGGCTCAGGGCGAGAAGGATGGCGTGATGAATTTTCATGATGTTCTTCCTCAGAACGGCCACAGCGGACTGTCAAAGAAGCGGGCCAGCCAGCCCTTCTGGTTCGATTCGGCCAGCGTACCGCGGCCGCCGTAGGTAATCTCGGCATCGGCGATCTTGGTGGAGAGCACGGTGTTGTCCGGACTGACATCCACCGGCCGCACAATGCCGGAGATGCGAATGAATTCATCACCCTGGTTGATGGTCAGCACCTTCTCACCGCGCACGATCATGTTGCCGTTGGGCAGCACCTGGGCGAAGGTCACCGTGATGTTGCCGGTCAGGGTGTTGCTCTGGCTACTGGCACCATCACCGGAAAAATCACGGCTGGCGCTGGCCGATGCACTCAGCGGATTGCGGCCGTTGGTGGTCACCGGACCGCCAAACAGGTTGTCGACGCCGAGGCTGATGTCCTGGTCCTTCTTGGTGGTGGTGGCGGCCTGCTTGCTCGCCGCCGTCTTTTCCACCAACTGCACGGTCAGGATGTCGCCGACACGATGTGCGCGCACATCCTCAAACAGCGCAATGCCGTTTACCGTCTGAAAAATGGCGCCGTTGTTATCCTGGGTGGAAACAGGTGCCGCCGGCATGGTCGGCGCATAGGCCGGATTTCGCACCGGCTTGTCCATCGTGGCACAGCCCTGCAAACCCAACATGACCGAGCTGGCGATGATAAGTATCAGACGTTTCATGTTGTACTCCATGGAGTCAGTCCGACTACACGTTGTTGTTCAGGTACTGCAGCATCTGATCGGTGGTGGAGATCGCCTTGGAATTGATTTCGTAGGCACGCTGGGTCTCGATCATGTTCACCATCTCTTCCACCACGTTGACGTTGGAACTTTCCAGCGAACCCTGAATTACGGTGCCGAGGCCATTCAGGCCCGGGGTACCCAGCTGCGGTGCACCGCTGGAAGCGGTTTCCACAAACAGGTTCTCACCGATGGGTTGCAGGCCGGAAGGATTGATGAAATCAGCCAGCTGAATGTTGCCCACCTGGGTCGGTGCGGCCTGACCGGCGATCTGCACCGACACCACACCATCGCTGCCGATGCTGATGCTCTGGGCATTATTGGGAATGGTGATACCGGGCTGCACCAGATAACCGCCGGAGGTGACCAGCTGACCCTGGGCATCCATCTGGAATGTGCCGTCGCGGGTGTAGGACAGAGTGCCGTCCGGGCGCAGGATCTGAAACATGCCACGGCCCTGCACCGCCACGTCCAGCGCATTGCTGGTCTGAACAATGTTGCCCTGGGTGTGCAATTTTTCGGTGGCAACGGTACGCACACCGGTACCACGCATCAGGCCGGACGGTAGCGTGGTGTCCTGACTGGACTGCGCACCAGGCTGGCGCACGGTCTGGTACAGCAGATCTTCGAAAATGGCGCGGTCACGCTTGAAGCCCGTTGTGCTGACGTTGGCCAGATTGTTGGACACCACACCCATACGGGTTTGTTGTGCCTCCAGACCGGTTTTTGCGATCCACAGTGCCGGATTCATGATGCGTTACCTCTCGATTCAATGCGTGCCTGAACTTTGACGCTTGGCTGATTCAGAGCAAGAGCTATGCCAGCTGCATCAGACGATCCGAACTGGCATCGTTTTCCTTCGCCGAGTTCATCATTTTGATCTGGGTTTCATACTGCCGGGACAGTTCGATGATGCGCACCATGGAATCCACTACGCTCACATTGCTGGTTTCCAGGGCACCGGACACCAGCTGCACCGTCGCATCCGGCGGCAGTACGCCGCCCTCCGTCAGACGCATCAGACCATCCTGGCCTTTGGTGAGCTGACCCGGCTCGGGCAGCACCAGCTTGATGCGCTCCACTTGTGCCAGTACGTTGGCCTGTTGACCGAGCGGACGGATGGTGATGGTGCCGTCGGTGCCAAGCTCGATCTTCTCGTAAGGAGGTATGGCGATGGGACCACCGTTGTCGCCGATGATGGGATGGCCAGCACCGTTCACCAGCAGGCCGGCACTGGAGATGTGCAGGTCACCGGCACGGGTATAGGCCTCGCTCCCGTCCGGTGCCTGTACTGCGATCCAGCCCTCACCTCGCACCGCCATGTCCAGCTCGCGGCCGGTGTGATTGTGTGCGCCAGCAGACAGGTCCGTACCGGGCCGTTCCGCCATGGCATAGACCCGCGACGGCATCCCCGCCCCGAACACCGGCATGCTGCGGAACTGCGCCAGATCGGCCTTGAAGCCGGTGGTCGAGACGTTCGCCAGGTTGTTGGTGGTGATCGCCTGCGCCTGCATGATCTGGCTCGCGCCGGTCATCGACAGATAGAGCATACGGTCCATGGTCTATACCTCTATTTCTTGTGACACGTGCCAACACTACATAACTTGCAACGTGTCACTTATCACTTATCTGATATTGATAATGGTCTGAGTAATCTGATCCTCGGTGGTGATCATCTTTGCATTGGCCTGAAAATCGCGCTGCGCGACGATCATGTTCACCAGCTGTTTGGAGATATCCACGTTGGATGATTCCAAGGCACCCGACTGGATCTGGCCGAAAGTGCCGGTACCGGCCTGACCGGGCAGCACGTCGCCGGACTCGAAGCTTGCCGCCCAGTTGGTGTCACCCACCTGCTGCAGACCATTCGGATTGCTGAACCGGGCCATGGCGATGGCGCCAACGGTGGCTGACTGGCCGTTGGTGTAGCGTGCAAACAGGACACCATTGGAATCGACCGAGATACCGCTCAGGCGGCCGGTGGTATAGCCATCCTGATGCAACGCGTTGACCGCCGAGTTGGCGCCAAACTGAGTGCTGCCGGCGAAGTTGATATCAAAGGTGGTAAAGTCGGCAGCACCGGTGGACGGCGTCCACGCACCCGCGGTAGCGAGGAAATCCTGGTCCCCGGTGGTCAGCAAAGTACCGTTGTCACTGAACTGCACCGGGATGGTATCCATCTGGTTGACGGTACCATCCGCATCGGTAATCACCAGGGTTGCATCCCACTCATTGGCCGGCATGGTGTCGTCCTTGCGGAAATATAGCGTCGCCTCGTGGGTCACGCCCAGCGAATCATAAATCGTAGTAGTGGTTGAAAAGTTGTAGGTATTCGGATCAGGCACGGGTGCCACAATCAGCGCAGGATTAGCAACCGAATCGATAGGCGTCACGCCGGCATCAAGGTTGACATTGATGTCGATACGGGTCGTTGGCGACGCAGGGTTGGCACCCAGGTTGAGTTGCAGATCCATGGGCGTGAAGTTGCTGACAATACCCGTATCGGGATCAACCGCATACTGCTGCACGCGCTGACCGTGAACATTGACCACATAACCATCACGATCGACAGAGAAGTTGCCGGCACGGGTATACAGCTGGGTACCGTTGTCATTGAGGATGAAGAAGCCCTCGCCGCTGACAGCCAGGTCCAGATTGTTGTCGGTGAAATCGATGTTGCCCTGGGTAAACTGCTGGGTAACGCTGGCCAGACGTACACCGCTGCCGGTCGCCGTCTTGCTCACACCGCCGAAGCTCACCGCATACACATCGGCGAAGTCGGCGCGCGACTTCTTGAAACCGGTGGTACTGGCATTGGCGATGTTGTGTCCGGTTACGTTCAGGTTGCCGGATGCCGCATTCAATCCACTCAGTGCTGTCTGAAATGCCATGATATGTTCTCCTCTCGCCGCTTATTTGATCTGATATACCTTGGAAAGATCCGCTGTGCCCACACCTGCCAGGTTGAGCAACACCCCGCCGTGGGACGAAAGACTGACACTGTCCACGTCGCAATAAACCAGTGTTTCCATCGCTGTCATATCTCCGTTCACCATGGCTTCGGCGCGGAGCTCATACACACCCTCAGGTACCATGTTGCCGTCGTCACCAACGCCATCCCAACTGAACGGCACGGTGCCGGCCGACTGCATGCCCATGTACACACGCCGCACCAGTGTGCCGTTCTGGTCATAAATACCCAGGGTGAGTTGATTGGTGGAGGCCTCGAGATTGACCATGCCCTCGACACTGCCGTCGGCACCGAGCGCAGCGCTGTCGGAGGAGATCAACACACTGCGCCCCACCAGCCCTGATGCCTGCAGGGCCTGATAGGACTGCAGGGAGGTGGACAATGAGGAGAACGAGGTATTCAGATCCTGAATGCCGGAGCTGGCACTGAACTGCGCCAACTGGGCGATGAAGTCACCGTTGTCCATCGGGTCCATGGGGTTCTGATTCTGCATCTGCGCGATCATCAGACTCATGAAGTCGTCTGCACCCAACTCATTGGTCGGGGCCGTACTCTTCTCTGGGCGCAACAGCCCCAGGCTGTCAAGCAATGCCGTGTTGTTGTCTATGGTGGACATGTTCGTGATTCCTCCGGCTTACTGGCCCATGCTCAGCGTGCGCATCATCAACTGCTTGGCCGTGTTGACCACTTCCACATTGGTCTGGTACGAACGCGATGCCGAGATCATGTTGGCCATTTCTTCCACCACATTGACGTTGGGCAGGTAGATGGTTCCGTTTTCGTCGGCCATGGGATGATCCGGCGCGTATTGCTGCTGCAGCGGTGCCTGGCTCTCGACAATGCCGCGCACCTGGACACCGACAGCGTCCGGCTCGCCGCCGCGTCCAGCGTCGTTCAGCATGGCGGCGAACACCGGCTGGCGCGCACGGTAGGTCTGGTCGATACTGCTGCTGACGCTGTTGGCATTGGCCAGATTGCTGGCGGTGACGTTCAGGCGCAGGCTCTGCGCGCTCATGGCCGAACCGGCGATGTCGAATACCTTGAACATGGACATGATCAGTCTCCTCGGATTGCCGTGCGCAGCGTCTTGATACTGCCGTCGATGAAGCGCAGCGTGGCCTGGTACTGCAGGGCGTTTTCCATGAAGGCAGCCTTCTCCACCTGCGAGTCGACGGTATTGCCGTCAACGGCCGGCTGGGTCGGGATGCGGTACATTTGCTCGGGATTGGAGATGCCACCATTGGCACTCAGGTGACGCGCATGGGTGGTCTGCAGTGCGGCGCCCCCCGCCGTGCCCTGGTATTCGCTCAGCACCGACTTGAAGTCGATGTCTCGCGCCTGGTAGTGGGGCGTATCGGCATTGGCCAGATTGGAGGCGATCAATTCGGAGCGCGCCGATCGCAGGCGCAGGGCGGCTTCGTGAACGCCTAAAAAGTTGTCGATGTTGGCTGGCATGGGGCATACCTCCGCAAATCCATTCCTGCCCTTCCAGAGCAACATCCATGCCATAAATTTTTATTTTATTTTTTCAATGAGTTACGACTTACAAAAAGACGCTAGCGGGGACGGACGGCAATAAATTGCCGCTCCGGCGTGCCGCCTGGACGGTAAAAGCGAAGGGGGAGAAATGGGTGCGTCAAAAGTTCGGCGCCATTGCGCCGGGGAGAGACAACGCCGATTGTTTGGCGCCCCGGATACGATTTGAACGTACGACCTGTCCCTTAGGAGGGGACTGCTCTATCCAGCTGAGCTACCGGGGCTAGGGAAAAACGGCAACGCCCGTTGGGGAAAGGAAAAGGACCTTGTGGAAGGAGGAGAACGGAACTCTCGACCCCGGCGTCACAAACGGACGACAGTGTGCCAAAAATGCGCCCTCATCACAATTGGATAAGGCGCGGCCACGGCCTTGGGGCAACCGTGGCACGGCGAACCCCGCCGGCCTGGCGTGGCCAGACACACGGCGACCACACCACGCTCTTTTGGCCATGGTCCGATCTGCAGAAGCTAGTCCTGTCCGCGCAATTGCTCGATGATGGCCCGGGCCAGGAGATGGCAGTGGCCGCCGGTGCGTGCGCTGATCAGATCGCCGTCCACGAAGACGTCCTCGTCCTGGTAGACCGCGCCATAGGCGCGGGCATCACCAATCAGATTATTGTGGCAGGTGAGGCGTCTGCCGCGGACCATCTCGGGGCGGGGTGCTGCGAGCCACAGTCCGTGGCAGATGATGCCCTTTACAATAGCTGACTCGGCGAAGGCCCGCGCCAGGAAATCCGTGGCGGGAGGCACGCGCTGCACGTCGTCGGTGTAGCGCAGACGATCGGCGACCATGCCGGAGGGGACAATAATCGCACTGTAACTGCGCAACTCCTCGTCGCTCATCGCTTCGAAACTGCGCTCCACCCGCAGGGGCGCACGATACTCGTGCCCCTGGAACTGGAGTGATGGTTGCCCCCACAGCCGGGTGAGGAAATGCAGCTCCATGCCCTCCTCCGGAAAGCGGTGTTGATAATAGAATATCTCGTTCTCATAGAAATCCGATTCCACCAGTACAGCGATCTTCTTTCCCGCCAAGGGTAGCGTGCCCATAGGCCCTCCTAACGGGATGCGCGATCCACCTGCGACAGTGCCGTCTTTGCAGCACCCAGCAGATAGAGCACATCCAACCCCAGGATGATGTTGGTGAAGCCTTCCTTGATGCGGCGGTTGGCCTGTTCCGGACTGCCGGCAACGATACCGCATGGCATCTTGGCCCGCTTGCTCGCCGCCAGCACCGTCTGGATGGCGCCCTCCACGTCGGGATGGTCGGTCTGGCCCAGCATCCCCATGCTGCCGGAGAGGTCCAGGGCGCCGACCATGATGGAGTCGATGCCCGGCACCGCCAGGATTTCGTCGATGTTCCGCACCGCGTCGATGTGCTCGATCATCAGGATGGTCATCACCTCGTCGTTGGCGCTCTGCATGTACTCGCCCATCTGCAGGCCGTAGCACTGGGCCCGCGACAGCCCCGCACCGCGTTCGCCCAGCGGCGGATACTTCATGGCGCGCACCGCCTGCTCCGCTTCCTCGCGGCTGTTGACCAGCGGGATCAGGATGCCGTCCGGTCCGGTATCGAGCACCCGCTTGATCATGGTCTTGTCGTTCCACGGCACGCGCACCACCGTGCTGACGTCGGCACCGTTGGTCGCCTGCAGCATGCTCAATACACTTTCCAGGCTGGTGGCCGTGTGTTCGGTCTCGAGCCACAGCCAGTCGAAACCGATGCGGGAGTACAGTTCGGCAATTACCGGGCTACCCAGGGTGAGCGTGGCGCCAAGACAGACCTTGCCGGCGGCGAGGTCGCGCTTGAGGCGATTGGGGGGGCGTTGTCCGTTGGCATTCATGGCAATCTCCTTGCAGTAAAGTGAAGCCCCGGCTAGATGGCCTGGGGATGGTCGAGTATCTCCAGCAGGCGCTGGCGCAGCACAGGGTCAGTGGCCTGCTCCGCCAGGTTGCGCTGGGTCCGTCCGGCAAAATCCTCTATGTCGCTGCGTGCCCCGCTCGCCACCTCCCAGCGCGTCTGCTCCAGGTAACCTTCGACACGATCCGGTCCGGCCATGGTGGTGCGCAGCACCGAATCGTGCAGGGCGGTGAGGCCATTCACCGCCGGATATTCGTTGAGGGCATCGGCCAGGGCCTGGGGACTCATGTGCCTCGCGCACAGCTGGAGGATCTCCAGGTGATTGAATACCGAGGCGCGGATGATGGTGCTCGCCCCCATGGGGTGCCGCTCATGGCGCGCCGGATCGGCCCCCTGCGCCAACAGAAAGGCGGCCAGTTCCCTGCGCAACCTGACCATGGCGGGGTTGGCCGGCTCGCCATTGTTCCCGGTGACCGTCACCACCAGTGGCGGTTGTCCCAAGGGACCGCCCAGCCGGTTTACGTCGGCCCCCTCACTCTCCACCAGGGCCCGCACCGCGGCCAGGGTGGCATCGACCGCCTGGGGATCACCGGCAGCGTTGCGGATGCCGGTTTCGATCAACGATACCAGCCGGTCGCTCAGCTGCTGGGAGGCCTGTTCGGCCGCGCTGACCGGCACGGCGATGCGCGCCAGGTAACTGCGGTAGTACTCGGCCTTGGCCGCGGCCGGCACATCATGGGGGCGCAGGATGTCCATCATCTCCCGGTTCTGGAACTGGGTGGCCAGCTCCATGGGGCCGAGGCCGCGGGCGGTGGTGATGGCGGTGCTGGCCCCACGGGCCAGCAGGGCGCGCGCCAGGTCCTTGTGCCCATAGAAGACGGCCTGCAACAGGATGGTATGCCCGTTCAGGTCCCACACCGCATCGAGATGATCGGGCCGTTGCGCCAGCAGCGCCTCGGCCACGGCCACGCTGCCCGACTGTCCGGCGAGGTGTATGGGCAGGGCACCGGATGAGGCGTGTGCCACGGCAACATCGGCACCGTGATAGGGATTGTCGAGCAGCAGCTGGACCGCCGCAACGTGACCACGCGCCGCCGCCCACAGCAGCGCATTCCAGCCGGTCTGGTCGGGCCGGTTGGGATCGTTGCCCTCGGCGAGCCATTTATTCAGTTGGACCACGTCGCCCTGCCGGGCGGCACGGATACCGGTTTCCGGATCACCAGCCATAGCGTTTCAAGCCTCCTTCCAGCACATTGACGAACTGCTCGCCGAACTCATGGGAGCATTGCAGCGAGCGCGCCGTAATGAACGGATAATCGACGATCACCGAGGTGGGGCGGCCGAAATTGCCGTGGTACTGTCCGTCCGGGCCGACCGCATCGCGCAGCAGGTACTCCAGGCAATAGGGTGGCGGCCCCATATTGAGATCGGTACCGACAAAGCCGGTGCCGTCCAGATAGTCGTACTCGATGCAGTGTCCGGTGACATGTTTGCCGCGGATGATGCTGCTGCGCTCGTTGAAGTCCCGCGCCATGGGCAGGCAGGCCACGCCATAGCAAATCGCTGCGATGGGCCTGCCCAGGTGATGAAAGCCTAGGATCAGGTCATGCACCCGCTGGTTGTTCACCATGTCCAGGATGGGGCCGCTGCCGCCCACCAGCAGGAGGCCGGCATACTGCTCCAGTTCGCGCCGGCGCACGAGCAGCGCCTGGTGATACGCCTCCCAGGCGCGCAGAAAATCGGGCTGGCTGAAATAGGGCCGCCGCGGATACCAGCCAGAAAGGTCGACGGGCTGATCCAGGTCCGGGCTCGCCATCAATTCCGTCACCAGCTGCGCATCGGCCTCGGTCGTGACATGACAGCCCAGCGGCGGGTCCCAATAAGTTGGGTCATAGCTGGGCGGCAATGCCTCGGGGCGCCTGCCGGTGGGCGTGCAGTAGGTGAGCGTATAGCCCGCCGCCAACAACTTCTGCCGTGGGGCAGCCAGCTCCACGCCCCAATAGCCGTAGTTGGAAACTACCGTGAGGATGTTCTGTTTCATCGGATCCCGTACATGTTCAGTCTTTGGCGCAAGGCAGCGGGGCGGGCTGCTCAACGCGCCACTGCGCCGGCCGCCGCCTCCCTGTGCTCCAGCGCCGCCAGGAACGCCGCCATGAAGCGCTCCGTCAGCCCCGGATGCTTGGCGGTGATCAGGTCGACGTCGATCACCAGGTCCGCCGTTCCCTCATCGCCGTAGACCACCTCGCCGCCCGCGTTTTCGACATCGCAAATGATGTTGTGGGCGCAGGTCACCTTGCGTCCGCGCAACAGGGCGGCATCCGCACACAGCAGCCACAGCGAGTGACAGAGGGTGCCGAGCTTGAGGCCGGGCGTCGCCATCGCCTGGCGCAAGAAGACCACGGCCGGCGCCATGTTCGGTTCTCCCTTGCGTGGCGTGACCTGGTAGCGCAGACGATCGGTGGCGTAGCCGCCGATGAGGATGATGCCCTTGAAATCGGCAGGCGCGACCGCCGCGACTTCGGTCGACACAACGACGTGCTCCTCGACCCAGCCTGCGTCCGGATTGGAGCCAAAGGTCAATTCCCGGTTGCCCCAGAGATGCGACAAATAGACCACCTGATAGCCGTGGGCAGGAAAGAAGGCATTGAACAGGCGGAACTCGGTCATGTCGAAATGCTCTTCGATCAGGACACCGATCTTGCCCTTTCGGGGTTCCCCGATGATGCCGCGGACGGCGGGCTTGGCGGATTCAGTCACAACAGATGCTCCTTATGAATGACGCCGCAGGCGCTGCGCAGTGCATGGCGGCAGCGGGGCTGCGCCGGGCATGGCGCACTCTGCGCTCGTGACACAGCGGCTTGCATACACGGCGCGAAAAAAACGCTCAGCCCCTGCTGTATCGCAGGGATAACCCGCACCTGCCGCAAAAACCATCGTGCAGCCCACAGTGGATACTTATGGGCGCTTCACCGCCAGCACTGCGATGTCGTCGGACTGCGGTGCGCCATCGGCGTGTTCTCTGACCGAGGCGATGATTGCCGACACCGTATCCTCAACGCCGCACCCCGCCAGGGCAGTCAGCGTTGCCTGCAGACGCTCTTCCGAATACAGCGCCCGCCGGGGGTTCATCGCTTCGGTCACGCCGTCAGTGTAGGTCACAATCATATCGCCGGCACCAAGGTGCACGCTGTCGTCGCTGTACTCCGCATCGGTCATCACTCCCAGCACTAAACCGTCAGGCAATTGCAGATAGCGGCACTGGCCGTCGGCACCGAGGATAAGGGGCGGATTGTGGCCAGCATTGGAGAAGTTCAGTTCCCCCGTTTGCAGATTCAGGATGCCGATAAACAATGTCACGAACATGGCATTCACGTTGTCTTCCGCCAGGGCATAGTTCACCTGGCGCAGGATCCCGGCGGGGGTGATCCCCGGCTGCTGACTGGCACGCTTCATGAGGGTCATGGTCATGGCCATCACCAGAGAGGCAGGCACTCCCTTGTCGGAGACATCGCCGATATAGAAGACCAGCCGGTTCCCATCCAGCAGGGCGAAGTCGTACAGATCTCCCCCCACCTCCCGCGCCGGCTCAAGGGTGGCGTAGAGGGAAACATCACTCCGCTCCGGGAAGGGCGGAAATATCTTCTTGAGAAAGCTCATCTGGATTTCGTGGGCCACCCTGAGCTCACTGGCGAAGCGCTCCTTCTCCGCGGTGGTTTCCTCGAGATTTCTGATGTAGTTCTTGAGATCAGCGGCCATCTTATTGAACGTGTTGGCCAGATGTTCGATTTCGTCACCAGTCTTCACCTCCAGGGTATGGTCCAGATCACCGCTGCCTATGCGCAGCGCCCCTGCATCGAGTTCCAATACGGGACCGGTAATCCCCCTGGACAGGCGCACGGCGGCGTAGATGACGATGAGCAACATCGCCGCGAGTATGCCCAGCAGCAGGTTGAACACGACATCCATGCGCTGCTGGATGTCATCGGCGAGCCGGGTGATCTCTCCTTTCGGCATCAATATGCCGACGCTCCAGAACGATTTCCCGTCGGCGGAATGGATGGAACGTATCGGGGCATAGGCCACATAGGATGCACTCCCGGCATCAAACTCGATACCGGAGTCGCCGGCGGTCATCTTGCGCCGAATGCCGCTGCCGGCCTCCGGAATGAACATGTCGGCCCGCTCCTGCTCGATGAGTTCACCTCGCTCGTTCAACAGAAAGGCGTAGCCCGGCGTCATTTCCGGGGTATGGATGAGGCGCTTGCTGATGGCGGCCATGCTGATATCCAGGCCGACCACCCCCACCAGTTTCCCTTGTGGTGTCAGCACGGCACGGGAACAGGTCAGGATGTCGATGCCGTAGACTTTCAGCACGCCCGCTTCGTCCCTGATCTCGTAATTTTTGCCGTTCTTGTCCTGCAGTCGCCAATTGCCCCGTTTATCGAGGATCAGAGGACTGCCCGCACTGAGGGCAACGTGCCGCCGCGCAAAGGACTGGGCCAGGGCAGTGGTGACCCTGTCGCCCATCTCGGGTACGGATTCCACGTCGAGGTTGAACAGGTGTTCGCCCCTGCTCCAGTCGGCATATTTGTTCCACACCACGCCGGCCTGATCGGCCGCTGCGCGGTACCAGAGACGAATTCTCGGATCGAATTCCCAGTACACGTCCAGACCATGCGTTGCCTGCCGCACGGAGAATATCCGCTCGGTCTCGATATCCTTGATGAGCCATATCCTGCCTGGCTCCTGCGTCGACACCCTGGGCTGCCGGGACAGTGTCACCCCGTGTTGCCGGAAGGCCTCCCACAGGGGCTCGCTGATAATGTCGCCTTGGTTCAACTGTGCTGCAAATGCGGTGTCGAGAGTGAACTCCAGTGAACTCTGCTCACCGGCGCTCCACGGGGATTCGAGAAAGATGCCGGACGCGGTACCGAAATACAGCGCATCCAGATTTGGATTACCCGTGCGGACGAGGGTAAACACCTGTTCCAATGCTCGGTATTGTTCCAGCTCAGGTGTGGCTGCGGCGAGAGAAATGTCGGGGGCCAGGGTATAACCGAACACCGCTGGCGGAACATCCTTGCTATCTACAGTGCCATCGGCCCGTCCATAGTCCAAGGCAGACTGCCCGCGCAGGAGCAAGGCGGCCATATGGGCCAGCAAGTTTGTTTCCGACTCGATCTGATTGAGCATCGCATCAGCGATGGCCGCCTGATCGCCGGTCAACTGGACCAGGCTGTCCTGCGCGTCTGCAATGAGTTCGGCCTTGACGTGTTCCCGGACGTCCACCATGCCGGTACGGCTGATGGCGACAAAAAACAACAACGGCAGCAACGACACTGCCAGCAGTGCCAAGATGATCTTGGCCTTGATTGATCCAAGTTTCATTGTCTGGTGCCACCAATCACACCGGAGATGTCCGTATCCCGCTCATTCATGGCGCAGCCTCACCTCGAAGATGTTGAGGTTACGCCCTCCCTCCCGACGATAGTCGAAGCGGTCGACCCCCTGGGTGGCAAGATAGATCCCCAGCCCACCGATGCGCCGTTCTTCCAGTGGCTGAGCCAGGTCTTCGGCATTGGGCATTTGCCTGAGGCGGGGATCGAAGGCCGGCGCCTCGTCCTCCAGGGTAATCACCAGGGCCTCATCGATAATCTCCCCCCTGATAGATATCTCCGCCGATGGAGCGGCATCCTTGTACCCATAGGAAATGATGTTGGTGGCGATCTCATCTACCGCCAGCTGCAGTTGATAGGAGCGGTCCTCGTCAATGCCGGCGCTGGCCGCCGCGTTCCTGGCATAACGCCGCAGCTCCGCGAGGGAATCCAGCACAGCAGGCAACGAGAGCTTGTCCATGATGTGAGCAGCTATTCGGGCGTGTAGACATCCTGAAGATAAACGCTGTGATGAAAGCCGCTCATCTTCAAGGTGTTCAGGACCGGTCCACGGCTACCTATCACGTAGAGCGAGACGCCCGCCCCCATCTTCTGGCGGGCGAATATAAGCACCCGCAAACCCGCGCTGGCCATGAATTCCAGTTGGTCCATGAGCAGTATCAATCGTTGAGGCTTCGCCTCAGCCACCTTCTCGATGGCCTCCTTGAACTGGGGTGCAGCGGCTGCATCCAGTTCACCTGTCAACGTGATGGTGGCCTCGCCCTGGCTATCTTCAACTGAAATACTGAATCCCATGACTCTCTCCTTTCTTGCCTAGTTGCGGTTACGACTGAACCGCTCCGACCCGTTTTGCAGACGGTGATATGCAGCATTACACCGTGGCAGGCCTGCCCACCAGAATGAGCACCGAACGCCCCCCTATCAGGCAGCCGGCCTGGTCCGCCAGTTCCGGCTCACTGCCGGGGACAAAGACATCCTCCGGAGCCGGCATGCCGGTGTTGGCGAAGACATGCCAGCGTGTTTCCTCCGGCAATTGCGGTAATTCGAGGGGCAGCGCATCCCAATACATATTCATTGCCACATAGATGAATTCATCCTGGGCCGTCCCGCCCTTTGCATGCCGGCCGCACAGCATGAAGGCGAGCAGCCGGCCACCCCAGTCCGGTTGCCACGCCCGGGTGCCATGCCAGGACACGTCGCTGTAGCCGCTGCCCACATAGTCCGTATTGCGAAGGTGTTCCTTGCTGCGCAGTGCCGGGTGCGCATGCCGAAAGGCGATCATGTTTTTGACGAACCGGTGGTAATCCGCATGGCGCTCCATCAGCGACCAGTCCAGCCAGTTGATCTCATTGTCCAGACAATAGGTGTTGTTGTTGCCGTGCTTGCTCTGGCCGAACTCATCACCCATCAGAATCATGGGGACCCCCTGGCTGACCATCAGCATCGCCATAGCGTTCTTCATCTGGCGCTCACGCAGGGACAGGATACCGGCATCCTCGGTGGAGCCCTCCCAGCCGCAGTTCCAGCTGGCATTGTCGTTGGCACCGTCGCGATTGCCCTCGCCATTGTCCTCATTGTGCTTGTCGTTGTATGAGACGAGATCGGCCAGGCAGAAGCCATCGTGGCAGGTAAAGAAATTGATGGAAGCCGTCGGGCCACGCCCCTGGTACAAACTGGGCGACCCCTGAACTGCCTGGCTCATCGCCCCGGCCTCCCCCGGATCTCCCTTGAGGAAGCGGCGCACGGTGTCGCGATACTTGCCATTCCATTCCGCCCAACGACCATAGGCCGGAAAGGATCCGACCTGGTACAGCCCGCCCGCATCCCAGGCCTCGGCAATCAGCTTGCATTTGCCCAGGATCGGATCGAAGGCCAGCGCCTCCAGCAGGGGGGGATTGGTCATGGGTCCGCCAAATGGGTCCCGCCCCAGAATGGAAGCCAGATCGAAACGAAATCCGTCGATGTGGTACTGGGACGCCCAGTAGCGCAGTGCGTCCAGCACCATGCTGCGCACGATGGGATTGTTGCAGTTCAGGGTGTTCCCGGTGCCGCTGAAATTGAAGTAGTGTCCCTCGGGCGTGAGCATGTAGTAGGTGGCATTGTCGATGCCACGATAGGAAATCGTAGGCCCCTGCTCGTTGCCCTCGGCTGTGTGGTTGAACACCACGTCGAGGATGACCTCGATACCGTTGCGGTGCAGTTCTTTCACCAGGTTCTTCAGTTCATCTGCCACCATGGTGCCATCGTGCATCCGGCCGGTGGCGGCGTAGCCCGCCTTGGGACTGAAGAAGCCGATGGTGCTGTAGCCCCAGTAATTCATCTTGGTCCAGCGTCCCTGCTGTTCATCCCACCGGCTATGTTCAAATTCGTCGAATTCGAACACCGGCATCAGTTCAACACAATTGACGCCCAGTGCCTTCAGATAGGGGATCTTCTCGCGCAGGCCCGCGTAGGTGCCGGCCACCGCCTCGTCCAGCCCGGAAGAAGGATGGTGGGTGAAACCGCGCACATGCATCTCGTATACCACCAGATCCTCTAATGGAATCTCCAGAGGGCGGTCGCTCTCCCAATCGTAATCGTCGAAGACCACCCGCGAGCGATGCTGGAACGGGGCCTGCCAGTCCGGTTTCTGCCCCCACACATCCCTGCCGCCGATGGCTCGTGCATAGGGGTCCATCAGTACCACGGACGGGTCGAAGCGGTGAAAGGCAGGCTGCCCGTCCCCCGCTTTGGGATAGCCGCTGTCCATGCGGAAGCCGTATTCGATGGCCTCGTGATCCAGGTCCAGCACCGTCATGTTGAAGACGTTGCCGATGCGGAACTCGCCCCATACCAGCTCATCGGTATATGCCTTCTGGAATATGCCGCGGAAAGGGATCTCCACCATGGGTTCCCGGGCGCCTTTTTCGAACAGCACCAGCACACAATAGTTGGCGTGGCGCGAGAACACCGAGAAACTCACCCCGCCGGGAACCAGCGAGGCACCGAAGGGATAGGGCTTGCCAGGCCGTATGCGGTAGCCCTGGTATTCGTGGGTGGGATGGATGTCGATACGTTGCATGGTCAGCCCGCGTCCTGCATCGCGTCCTGCACGCTGTCGCAGACCTTGAAGAAGGGAAGAAAACCCGTGGCTGACATGCTGTTGCGGATATCCCTGTTGACCTCCGCCAACACCACCCGGGCTTCCATGGATTTGGCCTCGCGATAGATCAGCAGCATGGATCTGAGCCCGGCACTGGACATGAAGGCCACCCGTGCCAAATTCAGCACAATCCGGGCCTTGGGCTGCAGCCGCTCCAGCACCTGTTGCTGAAATTCAGGGGCTGTCTTGCCGTCGATGTCACCTACCGGTTCGATGAGGACGACACCACCGTCGTCACGTGCTTCCACCTGCATCATGACCTCCCTAGCGGCTGCAGCAGCACCTTCACGCGCAGGCGCCGCTCCGTCTTCGGCAGCTTGACGGTCATCTGCTCAGCATCGAAATCGCTGTAAGGTTCACCGTCTATCCATACCTGCTCCAGCCTGACCCGTCCGGCAGGCAGGATATCCGGCGCGACCCGCAGCAGGTTGTCCTGGAAGCCGTTGGGCAGGGGACTGAAATACAGCTCCAGGGGTTGCTGGGTGATCAGCAGGTTGGTGTACACCTGGGCCAGATAACACAACTCGAATGAGTGATAACCACTCATGGAATGGCTACCCTTCAGACGCTCCGTGCCCATGAGATAGGGCACGCCGTTGGCCAGCACGTTGAAGTACACCGCGCCTTCGTCATGGTCCAGGAAGAAGCTGTTGTAGAAGGCCGAGGATTCACGGGCGATCTTCAGATACTGCGGATCACCCAGCACGCCGTGCAGGATGAGGTAAGCCAGTATCCCCTGTTCCTGCTGCCACCATGCCTTGCGGTCGTGGAAGGCGAAGCGATGTTTCTCCTGGCCCGGTGCCAGCAGGCGTTCCATCACGTCGTACCAGCCGCCGCGCTGCGGGTCGCCACCAATCGCTGGCATGAGTTCGGCGATCTTGCGCGCAAAGGTCTCATATTCCGGCTTCGCCTTCTCCCCGAACATGCGCATCAGGTTCCAGGCAATCTTGAGATTGTGGCCGATCACACCGCGGTTCTGCTGCCACATGTGGTTGTAGTCCGGGCTCCAGTCCTCAAGAAATTTCTCCTGGACGAAGGGACTGCAGCCGTAATCCGGAAAATACTTGGTGATGGTATCGAATGTCTGTTCCAGCATCTGGCCATAGCGTGCCTCACCGGTGGCCAGATACAGGTTGACCAGATAGGCCGGGGCATGGTCACCCACCGAATTCCAGTTCTTCTTCGCGCGGTTCGGACCCAGAGACTCGCTGCGCGGGTCCAGCGTGATGGGATCGATATGGGAAAAATAGCCGCCCAGCTTTTCGTCCAGGAAGAAGCGATCGAACAGGTCGACCGTCATTTCCGCATCCTTGAGGATGCGCGGGTCACCAGAGATGCGATAGGTCTGCATGGGGCCCGCTAGGGCGTAGATCTGCTCGTAGGCGGGAATGGCGTCGTAATCATCGCCGAATTCCGAGGCAAAGATCTTGGTCTCGCGCCGGCCTTCCACGTCAATGCCGTGATACCAATAGACGATATTCTCGTCCAAATCGACGAAACGCATGTGCTCCCGCAGGTACTCAGTGCCCTTTTCCGCCCCCTCCAGAAAGCGATCATCGCCGGTCAGCATGTACGCCGTGGCAAAACCGTAAACCAGACGCGAGATTGTGTCGGTTTCCTGACGATAGTGATCGCGGTCCTTTTCGCCGGTGACCTTGATGGTGGTGCGATAGTTGTCGTAACTAATTTCTTCATCGCCGAACTGAGCGTGCAGATAGAACTCACCCAATGCACGTATCTGGCGTACCCACCAGTCCCTCTTTTCGAAATCGTATTCTTCCGGTCGACGTCCGGGGAACACCAGGTATTGGGCAACGAAATTGAAACCACCGCCCTCATGGTAAAAAGTGCCATAAACAAACAGGAATCGCCCCGGCGCCAGCATGCTCCGCATCTGTTCCCCACACCACTGGCGCGGCTCATTCAGATTGTTGGCTATCCAGGCGTACGAGTTGGGTGCGAACTTGACGGTAAACTCCCGCTCATCCGAGGTCTTGATGCTGAAGCTGTCGGTGTCTTTCTCGTACTTCGACACATAGCCGGCGATGGTGTCCGAGAAAGAGAAGTTGATCGCATCCATGTTGATCTCCATTGCAAGGATTTGTTGTTAGGCGACTCGCCCCTTCATCTTAGGTGATTTGTAGAACTGTGTCACAGAATTCACATCGGCATACCAGAGGGGTGTGGCCGCGCAATATGCCGCTGACGCCAAGGGCTTGAAGTCGACAGATTGGCAGTATTGCTTTGGACCTTGATGGCCCGCCATTCTGAAATGTTGCCGTTCCCAAGAACGGCTCTGAGGGATGTTTGACGCGGAGATATCCCCAGCCTGAGTGGCAGGAGAGTGAGAATAGGCAAGAGCCTGGTTAACTGCCTTGATTTAATGGTGGAGCGGAGGAGGATCGAACTCCCGACCTTCGCATTGCGAACGCGACGCTCTCCCAGCTGAGCTACCGCCCCTTTGACCGCACAGCCGTGTCAGGACCCGCAGATGGCGCGAAATATAGCACATGGACTCATGATTACCTATGCAACTGACGCGGCAGAAGGACTGCAGAGGGTGACACACAATGTCATGACAACATGAGAACTGACAGATGCACCAGACTGACACAAAACCTCACTATATATCCAAATACATATGAATCAATATGTTACAACCAACAAACAGTGCTCGATTGATGGCATATATTTTGCTGCGGTCAGCCTAGTAACGGTGTCACCTCGATGACCGGCAAACGGTATCACGGGCTGACTCAGTCGCAGCGACTTGATACCGTATTCAGGAGGGGATATTGGCCTGTTTCGCATGAACGTGTTTAGATGAAAACGTTCATCTGCAAACAGGCTTTCGGTGGGGATTGTCAGGCTATACGTGCAGCAACAACGTTTCCGCGAGCCTCCGAAATAACGATTAAAGAAAATATTAAAGCTGGGTCATTACATAACCATGAAAAAGTACATCATCGCTTTCGCGCTGTTTGCCGGCGGCGCCCTTGCCTTGGCCGGGGTAAATGGCTTTTTTGCCTACACTAATACGACGGAATTCTGCACTTCCTGCCATACCATGCGTTGGAATTTCGAGGAATATAAGGAAACCAAACACTACAAGAACCGCGTCGGTGTGCAGGCACAATGTGCCGACTGCCATGTACCCAAGGAGTTCTTCCCCAAGGTGGCGGCCAAGATCATCGCGGTCAAGGATATTTATCACCAGATCATCGGCACCGTCGATACCCAGGAGAAATTTGAAGCCCATCGCTGGGATATGGCCAACCGGGTATGGGAGAAAATGAAGGCTACCGACTCCCGTGAATGCCGCACCTGCCATGACTATGAAGACATGGATTTCAGTGCGCAGGGCCGCTCGGCGCGCAACAAGCACGAACAGGCGCCGATGCGCGGAAAGACCTGCATCGAATGCCACCAGGGCATCGCGCATTATATGCCTGACGAGCCCTATGATGAGGACGACGAAGACGGCGATGAAGACGAGGCTGAGGACGAGTGATCACTCTGAACGTCAATTACGCCGCCACTTTCAGGACTGAGAGCAGCGCCATGTCGGAATCGAGCATCGTAAAAAATTTCATTCTATTTGCCCTGTTGTTGTTGCTGGCAACGAGTGTCGGCGCAAAAGACCTGGACAAGGAGCTGCGCGAGGCGGCCCTCATCGGTGACGTCGAACACGTAAATAGCTTGCTCGACCAGGGCGCCAGCCCCAATGCCAAAACCCCATTCGGCAAATCCGCCCTGATGTTTGCCGCGGAGGAAGGCAATCTCGACGTGGTCAAGCTGTTGTTGTCCCGCGGTGCCGACGTCAATGCCCGCAGTAGCGTGGGTTGCACTGCCCTTACCTTTGCTGCCGAACAAGGTGACCTCGCGCTGGTGCAAAGACTGGTCGAGGCAGGTGCGCGCATCCAGGACAAGACCCGTGCCGGTTGGGATGCGTTGTCCATCGCCAGCCGCTATGAACACGTGGACATCATTGAATTGCTGCTGACCCGCGGTGCCAATGTCAACGTCTCGGATCGGGACGGTTACACTCCATTACTGATTGCTGCGGAAAAGAACAATATCGCTGCAGTGCGTCTGCTGCTGGGCGCAGGCGCAGATACCGACCTGCGTAACCGCGACGGTGCCAATGCGTTATTGGTAACGGCCGGCAAGGGCCACCTGCATATCGTACAAATGCTGTTGGATCATGGCGTCGATATCGATGCCGTCAGCGACGATGGTTCTTCCGCTCTCGCCTGGGCCGCTGGCGATGACCACGTTCACACAACAGAGCTGCTGCTGGAGCGCGGTGCCAACATCAATCATCAAGATGTCGACGGCAGCACCCCCCTGATGGAGGCCGCCGCCCGCGGCCATGCCAAGGTGGTACGCCTGCTGCTTGAGCGTGGCGCCGATGCGGCCTTGAAGGATAGGAACGGTGCCAGCGCGCTCAGTCTCGCCCGTGCCGGCAAACATAAGGAATGCGTGCAGCTGCTGGAAAAGGCTGGTGCGCGCTAAGAAATTTAAGGAATCACTGGGCTATCGCCAGTGTGGCATGTAGTAAGTATAACAAGCGTAGTTGACCATATAAGAGCAAACCAAGAGCAAACTAAAGGAGGTCTCATGAAATACAAGACTATCATGCAGGGCGCGATCGTCCTGGGCGGTTTGGCCCTGGGCGGTGCTGCACTCGCGGCCGGCCCAAGCGCATCGATGCTGGCCAATACCTGTGCCGGCTGCCACGGTACCGATGGTTCCAGCAACGGCCCGGCCACGCCCTCCATCGCGGGCATCAAGGGCGAATACTTTATCGAAACCATGCAGGCCTACAAGGATGGCTCGCGCCCGGCGACCATCATGGGCCGCATCGCCAAGGGTTACAGCGAGGACGAGATCAAGCTGATGGCCGGTTTCTTTGCCGAACAGAAGTTTGTCCGCATCGATCAGGACACCGACAAGAATATGGCCAGCGCAGGTAAGCGTCTGCACGATCGCTATTGCGAGAAGTGCCACGAAGAAGGCGGCCGCATGGCGGATGATGGTGGCATCCTGGCCGGTCAGATGATGCCCTACCTGCGCTACAGCTTCGACGACTTCACCAGCGGCACCCGCACCATGCCCAAGAAAATGAAGTCCAAGGTTGACGAGATGCTGAAGAAGGAAAAGAAAGGCAGTGACAGCATCGAGCAGCTCGTGAATTACTACGGTAGCCAGAAATAAGAATGGGAAGAGGCCAAGACATGACACATATTACTCGTAGAAGCTTCCTCAAAGTGGCCGGCGGTACTGCAGCGGTAGGTGCCATCGGTGTTCCGCACCTCGCCTTCGGCGCCAGCAAGAAAGTGGTTGTGGTCGGCGGCGGTATCGGTGGCGCCACCGTGGCCAAGTATCTGCGCCGCGCCGACTCCTCCATCGAAGTCACCCTGATTGAGCCCAACAAGCACTACTACACCTGCTTCATGAGCAATGAAGTACTGGGTGGTGGGCGCACCATGGACTCCATCAAGTTTGACTACAGCGGCCTCGGCAAGCATGGCGTCAAGGTAGTAAACGATACGGTCACCGGCATCGACGCCGCTGCCCGCAAGGTAACCACCGCCGGCGGCCAGACCTTCACCTATGATCGTTGTGTAGTCGCGCCCGGCGTTGATTTCAAGTGGGACGCCATCGGTGGTTATGACGAAAAGGCGGCCGAAATCATGCCGCACGCCTGGAAGGCTGGTCCGCAGACCGTCACCCTGCACAAGCAGTTGCTGGACATGAAGGATGGTGGCACCGTCGTCATCGCTGCCCCGCCAAACCCCTTCCGTTGCCCCCCTGGCCCCTACGAGCGAGCCTCGCAGATCGCCAACTATCTGAAGAAGCACAAGCCCAAGTCCAAGGTGCTGATCCTCGACGCCAAGGACAAGTTCTCCAAGCAAGGCCTGTTTACGGCTGGCTGGAAAAAGCACTACGGCGACATGATCGAGTGGGTCAGCGCGGCCAATGGCGGCAAGATTGAATCGGTGAACGCAGGAAATCGCACTCTGCAAGGCGCCGTCGATACCTTCAAGGGTGACGTTGTAAACGTCATCCCGCCGCAGAAGGCAGGCAAGATCGCCCATATCGCAGGCCTGGTAGATGACAAGGGCTGGTGCCCGATCAATCAGGGTACCTTCGAATCTACCATCCACGCCAATATCCACGTCATTGGCGATGCCAGCATTGCCGGCGCCATGCCGAAGTCGGGTTACTCCGCCAACTCCCAGGCCAAGGTGTGTGCTGCGGCCGTGGCGGCCCTGCTCAACGGCATGGAGGCTCCGGTACCGGCCTACGTCAACACCTGCTACAGCCTAATCACCCCGGAGCACGGTATTTCCGTAGCCGCTGTTTACCAACTGGTTGACGGTGCCATTGCCGGTGTCAAGGGTGCTGGTGGTCTGACTCCGGCCGATGCTTCGGAAGAGATGCTTAAGCGCGAGGTGGCGTATGCCCACTCGTGGTTCAAGAACATCACTGCCGATACCTTCGGCTAAGTCATAACTGCCGTAGTCACTACAACGGGGCCGCAAGGCCCCGTTGTCATTTTTGCCCTCCAACCTTGATATCCATCAAATACCGGTGCCCTCCGCCCGCATATACTAATCCCGACGAAATCAGTACAGGTATTGGAGTCCGAGGCATGTACAAGCTGTTGAAACTGGCCGCCCTGCTGTGCTGTCTTGTGCCGCTCAGTCTGGCTGCCCAAGATACATTTAACTTGCGCAACGGACGCGATATCAACGAAGTGTGCGCCGGATGCCATGGCGAATTCGGCCAGGGTGGCAAAGATGGCGAATATCCGCGCATCGCCGGTATGCCGATGGCGTATATCGTCAAGCAGATGCATCTGTTCCGTGAACGCAAGCTGGACAATATGGCAATGCTCGAATACGTCAATCCACGTGACTTCCCCGAAGAGGATGTCTATGACGTGAGCGGCTATCTGGCGCAGGTAGAACTACTGACCCAACTCCCACCCATCGACGAAAGCAAACCCTTCGACCCACTGGAGCGCCTGCAACTGGCCAAGCGCGTACTCAATATTCCCAGGATGGAGGAAGGAGATCCGAATAAAGGACGCACGGCCTATAATAAGGAATGTCGTTCCTGCCATGGTACCGACGGCTGGGGGCGCGAAGATCGGGAAGTGCCGATGCTGGCTGGACAACATACCAAGTACCTGCTGCGCCAGGTAGACAAATACCGCCAGGGATTGCGTCTACACGATGAATCCGATCCAGTGGAACTGCTGACTCTGTTCACCGACGCGGAGCTGCTGGATATCTTCGCCTTCCTGACCACCGCTGACGACATTCAGTGAGATGGCGCAGGAACCGCAGCCAACCGCAGTTCCTGTAACTGCAGTGTTCCGCGGCCCATCACACGCAAATAGTGCATGCCCCCGCCTGCATGAAACTCTAGGCTGAACTCATTCCCACTACCACAGGAACGCCCCTCCGCCAGCGCATCAAAGCCCTCTGCCACCACTTGGGCAGACCAGTCGGCTCCAACCAGCCGCGCCTGCACGCGGTGCTTTCCCGCAGCCAGTTCTCCCAGTGGCACGAAATAGGCCTCACCGTTTGGCGTACGAAAGTCTGTCAGCTGCTCTTCTGACCACGCTGCACGCGGTTCAAAGGCGAGTGAGATGGCGGTAAAACCACAGAACTCCTTCATGTGCTGCAGATAAACAACCAGCTGCTGGTGCAAATCGTCACTTAACTTGCCGGCATAGCGCTCCACATGGGCACGTGACTGTGTATCTCCCGGCCCCAGGCTCAGACGTCCGCTGCATTGCGCCTCATGACAGCGCGCGCATACCGTATTGAACAAGGCCCAATGCTGGCTGGAGCGGATATCTGCATCTGCGTCGGTGCCGAGCAGCAATAACAACAACAGAAGGAGGAATGATGCGGAGGTACGGCTACCGATCCAGCAATCGGCGGATGGCGACAACGATCTTGTCGGGGGACGTGCCATGGGGCAAAATCTCCTGCAATTTGCCGCTACCATCCAGTAGGTAGGTGAGAGAGGAATGGTCGACAGTATAGTCGGTCATGCTACCCCCTTGCTCACGGGCATAGGCGACGCCATAGCGGCGTGCGACATCAGCAATCTGCTGTGGAGTCCCGGTGGCACCGCGTAACGCCGGATGGAAATAGGGCGTATATTCGGCTAGGCGCTCTACTGTGTCGCGTTCCGGATCGACACTGATGAACACAGCCTGGATTGCTGCCAGTTCCTCGGGCTTCAACTTGTGCAGCGCCAACCCCAGCAGGGCCAGCGAGGTGGGACAAACGTCGGGACACCAGGTGTAACCAAAATACAGAACCACTACCTTGCCGCGCAGTTGCTCAAGACTTAGCGTGCCTTGGGCAGTATTCAGCACAAAGTCCCCTGCAGGCGTGGCCACCGGCCTGTCCCGCTCTGCCGGCTGCCAAAACACCAATCCGGCAAGTACCGCGATCAGAATTGCCAGCAACAGGGCTGGCACCAGTGCTTTTCGCATCAATCAGCGCCGCGCAACGGTATCGAAACGGAACGGCACCACATACATCACGCTGTCCGTGGCCAGCATGACCTTGGCCTCCCAGGTCATGCGACTGCGTACGCAGACCGGCAGCATCCCCGTTCCCTCATAACGACCTGCATCTGCGGCCTTGAGGCGGAACCGGTTGTATCCCATGTTCATGTCGACGCCGCTGAAGTCCACGTTAGCCTCACGCACACCGGGCACTGCCGCTTCCACCTTGAGGTCCAGCGGCTCCACCAGAGGAATGGGGCGTGGAGCAATCGTCAGCGTGACAGCCCCGACTCCCTGGATCACCGCACTACACGGCCCCTGCTGTACATCACAGGATGAAATCTCTGCACTGACCACCGGCAACTCGTCCTGCGACTGCAGGTACCTGTACGAGAACAGCCCGGCAACCGCAAGTGCCAGCAGGCCAACAGCCCCCCACAACCAGCGTTCCATATGCATCGTCCGCCTCGACCGTTAGGGCAAATCGCCACGCCGGAATAACAAATATCCGGCACCGGAACAGGCCGTTCCCAACAGCAACGGATATACCGAGGCCCACCACAGGTAACCCGTCTCACCGAAATTATCCAGAATGACGAATGCTGTCGGGCCAAGGAGTACCAATTGCGGATCAAACAGCATCATGGTCGCGGTACGGAACACCTGCAACGGATTGGCCAGCGCGATGGCTACCGCAGTTTCGGCAGGGAGATGCTCACGGATCATGACACCCAACAGGATCAGGTCGAGGAACAACACCAACGTCAGCCACATCACAAAGGCGGCGCCCTGTGCCACATCCGCAGTACGCGCCATCGAGGAAATCAACATGCCAATACCGAGGAAACACCAGGACAGGCCAAACAGAAACACGGTGTAATAGCCGTAAATGTGCCATGGAACATCTGCACCACGAGCTACGCCCCAGACCAGTGCAACCGTCATGGCCAGAAACACCGGCAGGAAGATGATGGTAAATCGCCCGAACATTTTACCCCAGTACCACGCCGCCAGTCCTACCGGCAACGACAGCAAATACTCGAATACACCGGCTTCACGATCACCGGCCACTGAGCGTACCGTGGTGATCAATACGAACAGCGGCAATATCGCCATCGTCAGCTGCAGGTAGGTCACCAGGATACGGGTCAACCCGGTGAAGCCCATGATGCGCGACTCCGTCAGGCCGAAAACGAACAACAGGACGACGATACCGCCAAACATGGCGGTATAGGTCATGAACCAGCGCGCACGCAGGGATTCGATGACATCGGTCAGGGCGGTAAGCCAAAGATGCTTCATAGAGGACCTTGTTATGACTTAGCGGCCAACAGGCGCGCTGTCGCTGGGCTGGGGTTTGGCGAGTGCATCCGGCGAGTTGAAGCGCTGTTCTACCACATGTATGTGTTCGATAGCCTGGGCATAACTCAATGCATCAGGCGCTGGATCGGCCTGGGCGCCAAGACCGTAGGCCATCGGCGTAATACGGTCCTTCACGTAATAAGCGCTCCGCGCATCGATCCAGACACCTGTGCGATAATCATTTACCCATACCTCGGTGCGGGGATCATTGCGCCACGCCTGCTGCTCCAGCCAGAGCACGGCACAGCCCACGTCATCAAACCGGTATACCTTGGTCTTCTGCCCTTCGCTGCCGCCGCGGATCTGAGCTGAATACAGCCGATCACTCAGCACCATGCGACAACGCTCACACACATCGCGGTCCCACTTCACCTCGACCGGGCCCGTTCCCGGGTCGCCTGAACATCCCGCCAGTCCTCCCAGCAGCAGCAATAACCAGAGCACGCGCACGACGGTCGTCATTGCCCGTTCTCCCGCAACTCGATCGCCGAGAGTACGCCAGCGTAGCGTGACAATACACCGAGGAAGCGCAGACGGTCCGGGGCAGCAACCTTGCCACGCCACGACAGTCCATCGGCCGTAAATCCCCAGTCGGCAATGGCCTTCGCAAAGGCCGGTTCGTCCCGGCTCAGGCGCACCTCGCAGTGCAGGGTACTGGACATGTCAACCGCATCGGCAACACGGTCATCCAGGGTCACCGCACCCTGATCCATTTCTACGACACGATTTACCAGGGATGCGACCTCATCCAGACGGTGGCTGGAAATCAGCATCACTGCGTGCTCCTGCCGCTCGGCCAGGAGCTGGAACAGGTTATGACGTGCCTCGGGATCGAGATTGGCAGCCGGCTCGTCCAGTATCAGCAGATCAGCGTTCCGACCCAGCGCGACGCTAATCAGCAGCTTCTGCTTCTGCCCGCCGGAAAGTTTGACGAACGGCTGGCTGGCAATGCGATCCGTATCCAGGCCAAGACGTGCCGCGACCTGCTTCATATCCGCCACTTGGGAACCACACAGATCGGCCGCGAACTTCATCAGCTGAGAAACCGGCATCTTTAGCGGCGGAGGCAACTGCGGCACAAAACCAACATGCGCCAATACCTCCTCTCGCTCCAGCCGCGGGCTCCTGCCACCGATGGTGACACTACCGTCGTGAGTGTACTCCCCGAGCAGACAGCGAATGAGCGTAGTCTTGCCGGCACCGTTTGCTCCAATCAAAGCGATCCGCTCGCCCCGATTGATGGTAAGGTCGACATCACGCAAGACTTCACTACGGCGGAATCGTTTGGACAGCTTTTTTATGCTTATCACGCGTGCACCCGTTGGTCGACGGTCATCTTACAACACCTTGTTCAAGCCCCGAATATCATAACGCAGCGAGCTAGTCGGGCAGACATCGATACATAGTCCGCATCGTGTGCAATCTGCACCAATAGGAACAGTGACATCCGTGGCGCGACCTTTTATCACAGGTTCAAGCACATGGGGCACTTCACACACCTTGCGGCATTCGCCCTCATGTTTGCATGCCTCGACATTGTAAACAACGCGCAAGGGTGACAATAGTCCTACCACACCATAAGTCATGCCGATGGGGCAAACATAACGACACCAGGCGCGTTGGGAAAAAAAGATTTCAAACAACAACAGAAACCCGACCCATCCCAGAGCCAGAGTCGCACCATAAATGACTGCACGACTCAGAATGCCTGTGGGCGAAATGGTCTCAAACACGGTGTACCCGGTAACCAGGGCCATCAGTGCGAATATTACGTAAAATACCGTGCGTACTCCGCGGTGGAACTCATGATTCTTGATCAGTTTGCGCTCAACCAGCTTGAGATGAATTTTCTCCGCCAGCTCTGCCACCAGATGATATGGGCACACCCAGGAACAGAATGTGCGCCCGCCCAACAAAAACCACAAAATAAATATGGTCACAGTTCCAATCAGCAGGTTGAGCACGACGTGCTTGAAGGCCAGCATCACCTGCAGCGCTGAATTGAGATCGGCCATGTGAAAGCCGACAAAGCGGGATGCGGTCAGCGCCCCCTCAAGCAACTGCACATCGAAATAGTACGAAATGGCAAACAGGAGATTGACCGTTATCAACGTCGCCCAGCGGCGGTTACGCCACTTGTGCGACTTGTGCCCCATATGCTCGGCACGTATTGCCTCGAGGTCCACCTTCTCGCCACGCTTATAAAAATGGATCTGCTTGACTTCAGGGGTGAAGTCTTCAGGCTTGGGCTTGCGGGGAGCACGTCCCAGCAGCTGCATAAATGATTCCGAAAGGTAGCTCATACCCGTTCCACCGTACTTTCGATGTCAACGACTATAGCTGCTGGCTCGGTCGGGCAAACCATTTCACAGGCGCCACAGCCAACACAGCCGTCTAGTACCACAGGCTTCATCCGCATCACACCATCACCCTGGTCATCAGGTTGGAGTTCGATGGCATGGCGCGGAGGACATTGATTGACGTCACCGGAAGGCGGCTCGCCAGCTTCACACTGGGCAATACGAATCTCTATCGGACAGTGACGGACACACAGATCGCAAATTTCGAGGTCAAATTCCTGCTCGCGTATCAACTGCGGTTCCCAGCGGTCGATCTCGATATAGCGAAACAAGCCATCAAACTGAGGTCCGCGAATTTGTCCCTTGAATCCCTTGCCACGTTTTGCCAGACACAGATCAGGCCGATCCAGGCGCGCGAACCCCATACGTATCTCGGCCGGATAATTGAGCGAGTGCGACAGTGCGCCGGTTGGGCATGCCAGGATACACTGCAATCCATCACAGGAAAAATCGCAGGCCTGTGCCCGTGCATCCACATGGGGGACACCGACCCCGAATCCATCCATGATGTCGGCCAGCTTGATCGCCTCCACCGGGCACACCTGCACACACTGGCCACACTTGATGCAGGAGGCGAGGAACTCGGACTCCTCCAGTGCCCCGGGCGGCCGCAAGCGTGGATGCCACGACCGGGCCACGGGGATATAGCCCATGGCGGACACTCCTATCACGCCGGCGGCGAGCATCAATGAGCGCAGAACCAGGCGCCGCTCCTGCTGTTTGCGGCGATTGACTACAGGGAGTTCTGATTTGGCTGGCGTCTTATCGCCGTCGTGCTGATCGTCGCTCATGATTCGCTCTTTACCTTAATCACGGGTATCGCATCGCGCAACAACAGTTTGGGTGGACTGAATGGCGCCAAACGCTCAAGAAAATCCAGTACTTCCAGTAGCGGAGAACTCTTGAAGAATTGCGTCGGCGGCACATCCATCCATAACCGATCAGCATAGGCATGCATCTCGTGAGGCGTATCGCCGATCCCATCGTTATCTCGATCAAATCCTTCGTAATTATCCCAATAATTGTTTTCCCATACATGACGTGTTGCAGTGCCGCCACCATTTACCGCAACTTGGGTAAGGTTACCCTTGAAGTGATTGTTGCGAAATTCATTACCATGCCAGTCACTCAGGAAACTGATGCCGATACCATTATAGGCAATAACATTGTTATTGAAGACGTTAATGGTGTCCGGCTGGTAGGGTGAAACGTCAATATACAGGCCGTTGGCGCAATACAGTATCTGATTATTCTCTACCACTAGGTCCGAGGTTTCCTTGAAGCCTATGCCGACCCCCGTCGTACCGGTGGCATTACGGATGTGATTATTGCGCAGTACTACGCCATCACTGTACATCACAAAGATCCCAACGGAGTTGTCAAAGAAGGTGTTGTCTTCCACCAGGTTGTATTGGGAGTACATGAAATGCAACGAATAGCGTCCGCCGCTGGCGGTATTGCGTGAAATCGTATTGTCACGCGAATACCAGATGACGATGTCGCGTGAATTGGTCACGACATTATCGATAATGCGGTTGTCGTAGCTGTACCACAGACGAATGGCGTCACCGCGCATGCCAAGCTCGATATCCTTGGAACTAATGCGGTTGCGGCGCACGATATTATTATTGGACTGCTGCAGATCGACACCAAACAATGCGTCTTCGATGACGTTGTCCTTGACGACGTTGTATTTCCCCCGCACCTGGATACCGGAATCGAGGTCGTTGTGTGAGGTACCGGAACCCACCAGGTGCAGTCCGGAAATGGTGGCACCATCAGTGTCTACCAGCAAAACTGTTCCCCGCCCGCCGGCATCGATAGTGACCTTGCCGTTCCCTTCCAGGGTAAGCGACTTGTCCAATACCACCGGGCCGCGATAGCGGCCCGGTTCCAACACCAGCGTACTACCTGGCTTCGCTGCGTCGAGCAACGGCTGCAACGGCTTGAGCTCGTTGGCAAGTGCCAAGCTAGACACCAGGAGGCCGGCCGTCAGCACGGCAACAGTCCATGCTAAAGACCTGCGCATGCTCATGCTCCAGTCGACACTTCCGCCTTGATCTGCTTGCGCCGCAGCAGCGCCAACACGGCCATCACGACGCTGAGCAACAACATGAATCCGAAGCCGATATGAGGATAGGAATGGGTGGAGAACTGTGCCACCTTGCCGTCACCAAACACGGTGGGCATAAATGGCTTGACCGTAAACGCCGCCATTTCATGCAGGCTGTGTCCGAACCACCAGAGCCAGGCGGCATATTCGATAATGAAAAATACCGGTAAGGCCAGTGGTGCCAGCGCCAGGGCCCAGTACAGCAAGCCACGCGGCTGACGCGCACCCCACAGCAACAGGACCATCGCGCCGATAACGCCCGCAAACAACAGATGCGTAGCCAGCTCGAGAGTCTTCACCATCGGTTTGATCTCTTCCGGGTTGTTGAAATAACGCCCCAGATTTTTCTCATAGTGCCAGGACATCACCTGGAAACCACTACCAGTCCAGACCTCGCCATGTTCCTTGCGTTTTTGATCAACTTCGAAGCTTACCCGCAGGCTGTCGATATAGCGTTCCTTGTCACTGGCAGGAAGCGGCTTGGCGGCATCCATCGCAGGAGTTGGGGCAGGCGCCTCTTTCTCGCTCATGGAACGGCGCAACTGCTCTATCAGGGCCTTGCCGGCATCCATCGGAGCCCCCTGCCCTGCTTCATCCTCATCTTCATCGCCCCCCTTGTCTTGGTCGAGCGAGGCGATCATGGCATCGACGTACCCGGCGTTCTGCAGGTGTATGCCGTCTGCCGCGTAAATCGTGAGATACATCCAACCAGCAATAAATACAAATCCTGCCGCCAGCACCCCAAGCCGCACCTTGCGCCAGGGAATGACGAAGCCAACCACCATGACACCGAGCAGGGTCATCAGGAACTGCGAATACGCTTTCTCTACCGGACCGCCCGCAGCGATCGGATACATACCCACATAGTGGTTGATGGTATCCATCTCATGCACGCAGTCCAGCGCCTCCTCCTCCTGAATCTCAGCCTTTTCCATCTTGGTGCAGCCATTGAACACACCATTCATATGGAAATGGATACGCACGCCATCCGGGAATGATTCCGGCGGATAGTTGGGGGC
>Ga0172382_10000249_pt1 | contig 99250 bp, 78 predicted proteins | sample Leawel138RmetaG_FD_122245 | JGI IMG/M metagenome (GOLD analysis project Ga0172382, IMG submission 122245) | Leachate microbial communities from a municipal landfill in Southern Ontario, Canada - Leachate well 138R metaG | ecosystem: Engineered > Solid waste > Landfill > Unclassified | place... | reverse complement strand
GAATTGAACCCGCGTCCGCAGTACCTAGACCACCGGATCTACATGCGTAGTTTGTCTATTGGCTTTAACCGCGCCACCCTCCGACAAACAGGATGATGCTACGGCGATTCTGCTTTAGTTTAGGATCGGTTCCACAGACTAGAACAAACCCGATTCCGTGTTTTATGACCCTCCGCGCGTCTTTCGACTCCGGATCCACGAACAAATCCGGGCAGAGGGCTCACTGCTTAAGCAGCGAGGGCGTAATTGCTGTCGTTGGCAATTATGAATCTGCGACCAGTTTTAAGAGCAAACCGCAGCTCTGCATGCACCGAAGGCTTCGCGACCTGCGTCGAAGCCGGTCGCCCCCTACACCCTCTGTTAGACTGGATATGACAGACAAAGTTTCTGTCAGTCAGTCGTCACTGAGGATTGGTAATCATAACGTAGAAGCAGCCAGAGCACCAATCAGGAAATTCTCCTCAGGGGACACAAAAATCAGTGCAGAGGATGTTCCGGCGCAAACATCAAGGCCACGTCTTCTTCACCAAAACGATATACTTCCTGGCAATATTCACAGGTCACCACTATCTCTCCCTCACTTTGAAGAGTCTCTTCCGCTTCTGTTTGCCCCAACGAAATCAGCATGCGTTCCACTTTTTCGGGGGAACAGGAACAGGAGAAAAACAGGGCTTGTGGCGTATGCAGTCGTACCGCCGAATCGGGGAAGATTTCCGGCAGGAATTGTTCCGGTTTTGCCTGTAGCAGTGACTGATCTGAGCCAATGGCTATGAATTGGGTCGCCAGTTCCCAGTCTTCCGCAGCCAGCACGCCAGGCAGGCGTTGCAGAAAATAGCCGCCCGCCTGCTGCCGTTGGGGATCAGCGACCAGGCGAAAATACGCGGGGGACTGCACTGATTCAGCAAAATAGGCATTCAGGGAAAGGGTGAGACTTTCGCGCAGCTCAACCAGTCCCTGATAACGCTCCCGATCCATGCCCATATCCACGGTAATAGCCAGCAGGGCATCAGGCAAATGTGACAAGTCCACCGAGACGCCCTCCTCCCAATTACCATAGGCACGCATACCTCCGGCAGCCGTCATCTCCGCGACCAGAAGTTTGAGCGGACCTTTGCTTTGGGCCTGAATAATCAGACGTTCATAATTTTTCTGGGTGGTAGCCAGTAAGGCCAGACCAACCAGCGCTTCGCCCAATAATTGAGCCATGTCATCCTGTCCTTTGAAATCCCGTAATACCCGGGCATAAATCTCGTCAAGGCGGCAGCGCGCGCCACGTAATGGTAGGGTTTCCCAGTAAAAGACTTGTGAAAAATCAGTCATGCTCATCCTCAAAATGCAAATCTTCCAGGCCCGTTCCCATCAGCGGCTGCAAGGCGCGCTGAAGCTGCTTGAACAAGCGCGGATCATGGGCTTCCTGTTGCGCCAGCAGTTCTTTCATGTGTTGGCGTTCTGTGGGCTTGCCAAAACAGGCCGGACAGTTCTCATAAATGACGGGTAATTTTTGTTCTTCAGCATGCTGGCGCATCTGTCGTTCGCGACAATACACCAGCGGACGAATGACCCGTAAATCCCCTTCCCTGACGCGATAATGGGCTTTCATGGTCCGCATCTCGCCATTATAAAACATGGACATGAAAAAGCTTTCGGCAAAATCATCCAGATGCTGCCCCAAAGCGAGAACATTGTAACCTTCGCGGCGGGCGCAGCGATAAAGGACTCCCCGGCGCATGCGCGCACAAAAGCTGCAGTAAGAGGGACGCAACAGATGCTTTTTGGCCCGCTCGTAAATATCCTGTCGCTCCAGAAAATAAGGAATACCCAAGGATTCAATGTAAGGCAGCAGCACTTGCGGATCATAGTCGGGGCTCATAGGGTCAACGGTCGCCACCCCCAACTCAAAGGTTACCGAAAATTGCCGCTGCATGGCACGGAGCATGTGCAGCAACGTGAGCGAGTCCTTACCCCCCGAAAGCGCCAACAGTATGCGGTCACCGGGCTGGATCATGCGAAAATCAGCCACCGCACGGCCAATGCGCCGCTGCAGCAACTTGGGTACAGGCAGACGTGGCACGACAGAAGAATCGGGGTCTTGCTTCATTCGCCGCCCTGGGCAGCCAGTTCTTCGCAACTGACGACGGCCGCACCCAATTTGCCGACCACAATGCCTGCCGCCCGATTAGCCAGATCTACCGACTGATCCATGGGCCATCCGGCGGCCAGGGCCGTCGCCAGGGTGGCAATGACCGTATCCCCGGCACCGGTCACATCAAATACTTCACGTGCCCGGGCGGGATGATGATGAATGGCATTTTCGGTGAACAGGGTCATCCCCCCCTCGCCGCGTGTGACCAGGAGCGCTTCCAGCTGCAATTTCTGGCGCCATTCCCGGCCAAGCGCCAGAAATTGTTCTTCACTGGTCCAGGTCCCTGCCACCGCCTGAAATTCATTCAGATTGGGCGTAATAATGGTTGCTCCGGCATAGGGACGATAATCCCGCCCTTTGGGATCAATCAGCACCGGCAGGCCTGCCGCCCGCCCGGACGCAATCAGGGATTCGACCGCCTGCAAGGCTCCTTTTCCATAATCGGAAAGCAGCAAGGCACCCGCACCCGTCAATATTTCATGGGCCGTGGCGCGGATATTTTCCCCATGCTCGGGGCTGGGTTGTGATTCAAAATCCATGCGCAGCAACTGCTGTTGATGGCCAATAACCCTTAATTTCACCGTGGTCGGGTAACTGGCATCAGCGATGAGCCGGGTTTTGACACCAGCCTGCTCAAGAAGGCGGGTCAGCTGAGCCCCCGCAGCATCCTGGCCGACTGGCGCCAGCAAATGCGCCTCGGCCCCCAGGGAAAGCACGTTCAGCGCCACGTTGGCGGCACCTCCCGGTCGCTCTTCTTCACGACGAACCTGTACTACGGGCACCGGCGCTTCCGGCGAAATACGATCGACCTTGCCAAACCAGTAACGATCCAGCATCACGTCGCCAATGATGGCGACCCGGGCCTGAGCAAGATTTGCCAGCGCATTCAACATATCAAGGCCGTCCAATGGCAGAATAGACAAAGCCCTCTGCCCGCAGTACCGTCGGTTCATAAATATTGCGGCCGTCGACAATGACCGCCTGACGGAGAAGCCGACGCATTTCAACAAAATCCGGACTGCGAAACTCCTGCCATTCCGTACAGATAACCAGGGCATCCGCGCCCTCGCAGGCCGCATAAGGATCGACGCAAAGGGTCAGAGCCGGCTCACTGGCGTACACCCGCCGAACCTCATCCATGGCTACAGGATCATAGGCCTGCACCGTGCCGCCTCTTTTCAGGATACCCGCAATCAGTGCCCGGCTGGGGGCTTCGCGCAAATCGTCGGTATTGGGTTTGAAGGCCAGGCCCCATATGGCAATTTTTTTTCCTTTCAGGTCTTCGCCGAGGACGGCTACCAGTTTTTTTTCCAGAATCTGTTTCTGGCGATTATTGACGGCTTCTACTGCCGTAAGCAGCGGGGCGTCAAAATCATGTTGCCTGGCGCTGTACTCCAGGGCGCGTACATCCTTGGGAAAACAGGACCCCCCATAACCACAGCCTGGATAAATAAACGAATAACCAATGCGGGGGTCCGCACCAATGCCCCGACGTACCTGCTCAATATCCGCACCTACACATTCGGCCAGTCCTGCCAGTTCGTTCATCAACGAAATTTTGGTGGCCAACATGACATTGGCAGCATATTTGGTCAGTTCGGCGGAAGGTGGGTCCATGATAATGAGACGGTCATGATTACGATTAAAGGGTGCATAAAGAGCGCGCATTTTTTCGGCAGCAACGGGATCATCGGTACCCACCACAATCCGGTCTGGTTTCATGAAATCCCCTACCGCCGCACCTTCTTTCAAAAACTCCGGGTTGGAGACCACCACGAAGGGGATATCCACCCCGCGCTTTGTCAGGGCGGCCGCAATATGATCCTGTACTTTGCGCGCTGTCCCCACCGGGACCGTGGATTTGTTGATGACAATCACCGGATTCTGAAGATGCTGACCAATTTCACCCGCGACAGCCAGAACATGACGCAGGTCCGCAGAGCCGTCTTCTTCGGGTGGAGTGCCTACCGCAATGAATACAAAATCGCCATGCGCAACACCTGCAGCAATATCCGTTGTGAACTGCAGTCTTCCACTTTTGACCCCATCCTGCACAATGCCCGGCAAGTCGGGTTCGTATATGGGGACTTCAGCCTGACGCAAACGCGCTACCTTATCCGCATCAATATCCACGCAAAGTACCTGATTACCGACCTGGGCAAGGCAGGCTCCAGTGACCAGACCCACATATCCGGTTCCAACAACCGTTACTTTCATGCGTTAAGCTCCTAATTCCAGAATGACCACCGCAGTGGCATAACGCCGTTCATCACTGATGGAAAGCCAGGTACGCACCTCCCTTCCCCATTGCGCCAGCAATTCTCCGGATTTCCCCTGCATCAGCAATTGCGGGCGGCCGGCAGCGTCGTGGGTGACCTGGACGTCCGACCAGCGCATACCTTCACCCAGACCGCTTCCCAGCGCCTTATAGGCCGCTTCCTTCGCGGCAAAACGACGTGCCAGAAAAGCCGCCGCAGCGGCCGCTTCACCAGGCAGATCAGTACGCTCCAGAGGGCCCAGAATGCGTTCATTCAGACGCAGACCATAGCGGGCGTGCAGACGGGCCATACGCTCCACAGCCACAATATCGGTGCCCATTCCGACAATCATCCACGGGCCTCAAGCATCAATCGCTTCATTTCCGTAACAGCAGCCCCAAGACCGCTAAATACTGCATGGGAAACAATGGCATGACCAATATTCAACTCACGAATACCCGGAATGGCAGCAATCGCCTGGACATTATGGTAATCCAGCCCATGCCCGGCATTCACCTGCAGCCCCAGGCTTTCTGCAAAATTGACCGCACTGCCAATCAAACCCAGTTCTTCAAGACGTTTTGCCGTATCGGTCGCATTGGCATAGCGACCAGTGTGCAATTCCACCACCGGGGCACCCGTTTCCGCCGCTGCTTCCAGCTGGAAAGGGTCCGGATCAACAAACAAAGACACTCTCACCCCGGCCTGGGCCAGACGCTGGCAGGCTTCCTTGATGCGTGGCATTTGTCCGGCAACATCCAGTCCGCCTTCGGTCGTCAGTTCGGCGCGCCGTTCCGGCACCAGACAGCAATCACTGGGAGACAGTCGCTCGGCAATGCGCAGTACCCCTTCTTCCACGGCCATTTCCAGATTGAGGCGGGTCTGCAGGATCTGGCTGAGAATCTCGATGTCCCGATCCTGAATATGGCGACGATCTTCGCGTAGGTGCGCAGTAATGGCATCGGCTCCGGCGCGTTCAGCGACAAAAGCCGCTTCGATTGGGTCGGGATATCGGGTACCCCGCGCCTGGCGCAGGGTGGCCACATGATCAATATTAACACCCAAGGCAATCATGGATGATGCTCCTCATGGTTCAGGTTGATGCGCTACGCTTATGGCGTTGCAAGTATGCCGCAAGGAGGCGTCGACTCTCCAGTGCCTTGCTGCCGAGATGGACCTGCAGTTCACGTTCCAGGTAATTTCTCAAGTGCGCATTATAGCCTGAAGCCGGCGCGCTGTTCATCGGGCCAGCAAGCCATTGCAAGGCTTCTGCAGGAATGGTTACAGACCCTTGTTCTGGTACATGGCGAGGACAGAATACCCCTGCTTGAGTCAGGTAAGACCATTTGCTGTCGGGTGTCAGGGTGATACCACATTGTCCACAATGGTTCAGATCTGCCGCCCAGCCCAAGGCTTCGAGCAGATGCCGTTCGTAGCGTCGCAGATTCCAGGCGATTGCTGCGACATCTTTCAAGCCCTTGATAGTGGTTTCGTACTGGTCAAAAAACTCGGGAAATGGATCAGCACGCTGGGTGAGGCGCAACAGTAACTCGTTCATATAAAACAAGCTCAGGTTTTGCAAAGTATTCAGGGGATGTACGGCAGCCAGTTCTTCGGCCTGGATCAATAAGGGGAGATCCCCTTTCCCTTGCCAGCGAATCCACAGCGGTCGCCCCGCTTCAATTCTGGCAAGTGGCGAGCGGGGACGCCGTGCACCCTTGGCCAGCAGCCCCAGACGTCCTTGTTTTCGGCTGAAAAACTCTACCACCAGGCTCGAGTCCCCATAAGCATAGCGGTGCAATACCCAGGCCCGATCACCGGACTCAGTCGTCATACCCCAGCTCACGCAAAATATGGGGATCGTCCGTCCATTGCTCTTTTTGTTTGACCCAAAGGCCCAGCCAGACACGTTCTTCGGTCAACTGCTGCAATGCTTCCCGGGCACGACTACCAATAACTCGCAAGCGACTGCCACCCTCACCAAGAATGATGGCTTTTTGACCTGAGCGCCGACAGTAAATGGTCGCCTCAATACGCTGTTGTCCGTTTTCAACCTGATAACTATCAATGGCAACAGCCGTGTCGTAAGGTAATTCTGCGCCTAACTGCCGGAAAATCTGTTCACGAATAATTTCCGCTGCCATGAAACGCATATTCCGATCCGTGACCTGATCTTCAGGAAACACCGCTTCCGAAAGGGGTAATAACGGAATCAGTACATCAGCCAATCGTTCCACATCCCCGGTTTTACGCGCTGACAGAGGAATGACTGCGGCGAAATCAGCGCGTTCGGACAAACTCTGCAAGTAAGGAAACAGACGCTCTTTGGTCTTGATTTTGTCTATTTTATTGACCACAGCCAGTATCGGAATGCCACTACGCTGCAACCAGCGCAGGGCTTCTCCATCATCAGCTGTCCAGGCTAGGGCCTCCACCACCAATACACCCAGATCTGCCGACTCCAGGGCGCCTCGCGTTGCTCTTAGCAGGTGCCTGTTCAGGCTACGGTAACCACTATGAACACCCGGGGTATCCAAAAACAGGGCCTGACCATCAGATCGGGTTAAAATGCCCAGAATCTGATCACGGGTAGTTTGTGGACGGGGGGCCGTAATACTGATTTTTTGCCCCACCAGATGATTGAGCAGGGTAGATTTCCCCACATTGGGGCGGCCCAGCAGGGCTACATAACCACTCCGGTAGGTTTCGACGCGGTCCTGATCAGTATTTTCAGCCACGCGGCGTGTTCTGCAGTTGCGTAAGCATCAATGTAGCCGCCTGCTGCTCGGCTTTGCGCCGACTGCCATCTTCTGCTTCCGTCGGCTCAATCCCGGGAACGCTACAGCGCGCCACAAACCGCCTTTCGTGGGCCTGCCCTTTTTCTTCAATGAGCGTATAAATCGGCAGGGGTCGTCCTCGACCCTGCAAAAACTCCTGCAAACGGGTTTTGGGGTCGCGTAATTCAGCATCACCCAACTGATCGGTAATACGCGGTTCCAGCAACTTGAGGACAATGCCTTCAGCAGCACTGAAGCCTCCATCCAGAAAGGCCGCACCGATGACGGCCTCCAGGGCGTCGGCGCGAATGGAATCGCGCCGCGCGCCACCACTGCGCACTTCGCCCGGACCCAAAATCAGATAATCCGCCAGGGCAATTTCACCGGCAATTTCCGCCAGAGTTTCTTCGCGCACCAGCCGTGCGCGCATACGGGACAAATCCCCTTCGCTCACCTTGGGGAAACGACCAAACAATCGGGCCGCCACCACAAAATTAAGGGCAGCATCACCCAGAAATTCCAGTCGTTCATTATGTGCAGATCCAGCACTACGATGCGTCAATGCCTGGGTGAGCAAACCCATTTCGGCAAAGCGGTATCCCAGCCTTTTTTGCAGTATATCCAGCGAACCCATAACCCCATTCTCAGTTATTTTGAAACAAAAAAAGCGCTATCATACACGGAAAGAACAGGTCGCGAATACTCCAAAAGAAACTACAGAGGCTGGTGATGCGCTGAGCTGATCTTGAATATTCCTGAAAGCGGTCGTGGTCCGGGAGGCTTTGCAGCGACTTTTGTTCTGAGCCGTTGTTGTTCTTGGCGAAATCCTGCGCCCGTCAGGAGAGCTGTTTGAGCCCGTAGGGCGAGTTCTCTCCTGACAGCAGGATGAGCCTTAGAACAACAGGCAAGGAACAATGGAGCAAAAAGTTTCCCGGACCACGACTGCTTTCAGACAAAGGCTTCAGTGACCGCCCTTTGCCTGGAAATGCAGAAGCAGGCTCATATTTCCTGCCAAAGGCACTATTTTGTCATAGGTAACAGTAATCAAAACCGGTCCAGAGCCCGCTTTTTCAATAACAATGTCTTTTTGTGGAATATGGATCATGGCGACACCCAGTCTTCCGTTCAGATTGTAGAGTATTTGTCCGGCGGATTCTTCGGGTCCGGCCTCTTGCGCCTGTTGCTTGACGATGTTTTGTAAGGACCAGTAATCATAGTAGCTGGGCATCACTTTCACGACAAAAGCAATGGCCAGTACCAGCATCAAAATCCAGAAAATCACCCCGATAAGACCGATGCCAGCCTCCGGTGATAGTCGCTCAGCAGTGTTTTGGGGCAGACTGCCGAACTTGCGGACGAATGGATTATAAACTTGCATTGAAGGAATCTCCCGAAATTCTGGATGGACTTATGCCCGCTAGTTAGACGCCAACGATGCTTTATGCAAGTGTATTCAACAAGAATTAATGCTGTCCATCCAGCGAACGGCCAATCTGCTTCCAACGAATAGACCAGTCTTCTGCATCCCAGGAAAACCACACAAACATGGCTTTACCCACAATATTGCGCTCTGGCACTACACCCCAGAAACGACTGTCATTACTGTTGTCACGGTCATCTCCCATCATGAAATAGGAATGGGGGGGAACTTTATAGGGTCCAAAATCCATCTGGGCTTCCGGCGTATCAAACTCGATAATGTGAAAATGGTGGCCACCCAATTCCTGGGCATATTCCTTGGTGGGAATGACCATGCCCTCGGCACCCTGTCCTTCTGGACGGTAATTAAAATTCCCGATAAATTTTTGTGGAACCAGTTTGCCGTTGATGTAGAGGTCATTACCCTTCACTTCGATTGTATCGCCAGGAAGACCAATCACCCGTTTGATATAATCAATACGGGGATTTTTGGGATAACGAAACACCATGATATCTCCGGCTTCTACCGGGCTACCCTGGGTTAAGGGGGTATGAATCAGGGGTAGTCGCAAACCCCACTGAAATTTGTTGACCAGAACAAAGTCACCGACCCGAAGGGTTGGAATCATCGAGCCCGATGGGATCTGGAACGGTTCAAACAGAAAGGAACGAATTAAAAAGACAACGAGAAGCACCGGAAAAAAACTGCGCGCATATTCTACAATGAGAGACTCACGGGTTTCCTTGTCGCGCCTGCGCCGCAGAAAAACAATATCTACCAGCCAGATCAGACCAGATAACAGCACCGCCAGAAACAAACCCAAAGTAAAATCCATTGACGTTTTTCCTTCCTTTTTAGCGTTTATCGCTCTTGAGTACCGCCAGAAAAGCTTCTTGCGGAATTTCCACGTGCCCGACCTGTTTCATACGCTTTTTGCCCTCTTTCTGCTTCTCCAGCAATTTTCGTTTGCGGGAAATATCTCCACCATAGCATTTGGCAAGGACGTTTTTACGCATTGCCTTGACGGATTCACGGGCAATAATTCGGGCACCAATCGCCGCTTGTATGGCCACTTCGAACATTTGTCGGGGAATAAGTTCACGTAAACGGGTAACCAGCTCACGCCCGCGACGCTCGGAAACATCGCGATGGACAATCCAGGACAGGGCGTCCAGCTTTTCGCCATTAATCAAAATATCCATTTTAACCAGTGGGCCGCTTTCAAAACGGGCAAACTCGTAATCCATGGAGGCGTAACCGCGACTGACTGATTTCAAACGATCAAAAAAGTCCAGGACCACCTCATTATGGGGCAAGTCATAGCGCAACATCACCTGCCCACCGGTAAATTGCATGTTTTTCTGCTGGCCACGCCGTTCTTCGCACAAGGCAATCACCGGCCCCAGATAGGTTTCCGGTACCAGAATATTGGCGCTGATTACCGGCTCCTGAAAATCGGCGATTTTCTGAACAGGGGGTAATTCTGCGGGATTGGAGATTTTCAGAGTCTGCCCATCGGTGGTAATCACCTGATAAACCACGGTGGGTGCTGTGCTGATGAGTTCGAGCTGATATTCCCGTTCCAGGCGTTCCTGAACAATTTCCATATGGAGTAAGCCGAGAAACCCACAACGGAAGCCAAAGCCCAAAGCCTGCGAAGTTTCGGGTTCAAATTGCAGGGCCGCATCATTCAGACGCAATTTCTGCAAAGCTTCACGAAAATCCTCATAATCGGATGAATCAACTGGATACAAGCCGGTAAACACTTGCGGTTGCACCTCGCGAAATCCCGGCAAGGCCTGAGACGCTGGCCGATCCTGTTCAGTCAGGGTATCGCCTACCCGCGCGCCTTCAATACTTTTGACTCCGGCGATAACAAACCCCACGGCCCCTGTTTCCAGTGCCGGCACGATGAGCGACTTTGGAGTAAAAACCCCTACCTTTTCAACCACATAATTTTTCTGGCCAACCATGGTCACAATCCGCTGACCGGGCCGGATGGATCCGTTCATGACCCGCACCAGCACCACGGTACCCAGATAATTGTCAAACCAGGAGTCGATGATGAGCGCCTGCAAAGGGGCGTTGGCATCGCCTTGAGGAGCCGGAATCCGTTCAACCACTTTTTCGAGGATCTCGCGAATACCGATGCCTTCCTTGGCGCTGGCCTCAATGGCGTCATCAGCGGGGAGTCCGACAATTTCCTCAATTTCCGTACGCACCCGGGCCGGATCTGCCGCTGGAAGATCAATTTTATTGAGCACCGGAACAATTTCGAGATCATGCTCCAAAGCCGTGTAGCAATTAGCCACACTTTGGGCTTCCACCCCCTGGGAGGCATCTACCACCAGCAAAGCCCCTTCACAGGCTGCCAGGGAACGGCTCACTTCATAGGAAAAATCCACATGACCTGGCGTATCAATCAAATTGAACTGATATTCCTGTCCATCTTTGGCCTTGAATTGCAGACGCACACTTTGCGCCTTGATAGTAATGCCCCGTTCTTTTTCAATATCCATGGTATCCAGTACCTGACTGGACATTTCCCGCTCGGTCAGGGCACCGCACAAGCGGATAAACTGATCAGCCAGCGTGGATTTACCGTGGTCCACATGGGCAATGATGGAAAAGTTACGAATATGTTGCTGCTCAGTCATATACCCTTAAATCCCTGACAACCTGACAGGTCTCACTGTCTTGATCGACACCATAACAAAAAGGGCTGGTACATACACCAGCCCCGGACGATTTCTCTATGCTTCAGTGCGGAAGTGAAAGCACTATATAGAAGCTACCGTCACCACGACGCACCAGTACGGGAACTGGCTGCCCGGCAGGCAGAGAAGCTACCAGCTTTTGCAATGTACTGACGTTATTGACGGGCTGTTGCGCCACCTGAAGAATGACGTCTCCCGGGCGAATGCCTGCTTCCGCCGCAACCCCCGGTGCGACGCCCAAAACCAGCACGCCAGTATTGACGTTCAGTTGCTTGCGGGCTTCTGCCGTCAACGGGCCCACTTCAATATGCAGCCGCTTGATTTCACCTTTCTGGGTTTGGACATCAGGAGCAGCTGTCTTGTCCGCCGCATTGTCCATATCCCCGGGCAGGCTTTCAACGACAATATTCAGGGTCATGGGCTTACCATCCCGAATAATTCCCAGTTTTGCCTTGTAACCAGCAGGCAGGGCTCCAACCATGGGCGGCAACTGGCCCGAGTTATAGATGGCATGTCCGTCAAAGGAAACAATCACGTCACCGGGCCGCAACCCTGCCTTGGCAGCGGGGCCATCGGGCACTACCTGGGATACCAGGGCCCCTATCGGTTCTTTCATGTGAAAGGATTTAGCGAGATCCATGCTGACATCCTGAATCATTACGCCCAGCCAGCCGAAATGTACCTTCTGATGCAGCTTGAGTTGTTTGACCGCATCCATGGCTACATTGATGGGGATCGAAAAAGATAAACCCATGTAACCGCCACTGTTGGTATAAATCTGGTCATTAATCCCAATGACCTGACCGCGCATGTTAAACAACGGACCACCGGAATTACCCGGATTGATGGGTACATCGGTCTGGATGAAGGGAATATAGGGGTCATCCGGCAATGGCCGGGCAGTAGCACTGACGACTCCCTGAGTCACGCTGTTCTCAAAACCAAAAGGAGAACCTACTGCCAGTACCCACTGCCCTACTTCGAGCTTGCCGGAATCACCAATCTGAACCGTCGGCAGATTATTGGCATCAATTTTAAGCAGCGCCACATCCATACGGGTAGACAAGCCCACCAGATGCGCCTTGTACTGGTGATGATTGGTGAGGCTGACGATGATTTTCTGGGCACCCTTGACCACGTGCGCAGCAGTGACAATGTAACCGTCCGGGCTGACAATAAAGCCGGAACCCAGCGATTGGACCTGATACTTATGACCGGGAGCCGCACCTTCTCCCTGATCACTACCCGGTTGTCCCGGCACACCGAAAAAAGGGGCAAAAAACTGGTTGAGCGGTGAATTGGGCGGAAATGGCGAACCAGCACTGCGGGCCACCTTGGTTTCCGTGGTACTGATGTTCACAACCGCTGGACCATATTGCTTCACAATAGGCGTAAAGTCAGGAAGCGCAACCATTGACGCCTGCGTTGGGGCCGCAACAGCCGCAACCGGAAGCATTCCACCCACACCCAAAGCCAATCCCACACATAGCGCCACCATTGGGCGCTGTCTAAGCAGCACACGATTATTCAAAGTACACTCCCTCCCAACCACGATTTATCACTTATTCGGATACCCTGCTTATCATCTCGGTATCCGGGCATGTTGGCAACAATTTGACGTCGATATTTTAGGGATAGCCGCCAGCAGGATTATAATTGGAAAAATTGCTGATGCCCGTTGCCGGGCTATACACCGTATTTTGCAGCCCTGCAGCGTTTGGATAATAAACTGATTCTGAAGCCGGCAGATAGTTACTGTGTCCTGGAATCCAGAGCCGCTTGATATCGCGTTGAATCACCAGATCCGGACCCGACGCCTGAACATTGAAATCGGCAACGGGGCGGAGATGAAACACCTCAGGACTACTCTGTGTGCCGCTTAACAATGCCGTTCGCTGATAATGCGCGAGATTTGCATGATCACCTTGACCTTCAGTCAACGTATTGCGTGGTAACAAGCCCACCAAGGTAACCGACACTACCAGCACGGCTGCTACTGAACCGGCTTTCATCCAGAAAGGACTGATGGGACTCCGTGACACTGTGGCACGAGGAGCCAGGATACTGGGCTCCTCGGCTATTTGTGCGGCCACGCGGTCGGCAAATCCGGCAGAAGCCCATTGCGTCCCGGCGCGATCATTTTGCAGCAAAAAAGAAACCCGGTACTGGTTTTCCCAGGCATCACGAAGGCCCTGCTCACCTTGCAATCGGGCAGCCATACGATTCGCCTGCAAGGGACCCATTTCGCCTTCCATGAAGGCCATCAGCTCTTTTTTTGTTTGTTCGTTCATGACTGTTCCTGATCTAACAAAGGTGCCAAAACTTTGGCAATGGCCTCACGAGCCCTGAAAATACGGGACCTCACAGTACCCACCGGACACTCCATAACCTGCGCAATTTCGTCATAACTGAGCCCTTCAAATTCCCTCAGGGTGACTGCTGTTCGCAAATCCTCCGGTAATTCCGACAAAGCACCATCAATATGTTCAGCTAATTCCTTACTGAGCAAAACACCTTCAGGTGTATCGTACTCTCTTAGTCCATCGGCACCGGCAAATTGTTCCGCATCTTCAGTTTCGGCATCCACAATAGCTACCTGCCGACCCTGGGCGACCAGGTGATTTTTCGCAGTATTGACGGCAATACGATATAACCAGGTATAAAATGCGCTATCCCCGCGAAAATTCTTCAGTGCCCGATAGGCTTTGACGAAGGCTTCCTGGGCCACATCTTCCGCTTCTTCCGGAGTGCGCACAAAACGACCCACCAGGGCGACCACCTTGTGCTGATATTTGCGAACCAGAAGATCAAATGCCCCTTTCTCGCCTTTTTGCACCCGCTGAACGAGGAGCAGGTCACTGGACGCACCACTTTCCAGCGCACCACTTGTGCCGCGTCCACTTGTTTTACTCATTCGGCCTTCCTTTATGGTTCCGGTGCCGTTCTTCACCTTGTTAGCGCGTCATCGTATCATGAGCAGCGCGTTTTCTTGCAACGACTTCATACTATTTCCTACAGGACGATGAATGCCCGCTTTCGATTTTTTAATTATAGGCTCCGGCGCCGCTGGCTTGAGCACAGCATTGGGGCTTGCCCGCCTGGGTAGCGTAGGTATTCTCAGCAAGGATCTGGCGGCAATTTCGGCCAGCGACTGGGCCCAGGGGGGGATGGCTGCCGTCATGGACTTCAACCAGGACAGCATCACCATGCATGTTGAAGACACCTTGGGTGCCGGTGCGGGTCTCTGTCACCCGGCGGCGGTGTCACGGATTATTCGTGCCGGACCAGCGGCGGCACAACAGCTCATCAACTGGGGTGTGCCATTTGATCAGCAGGCGCATGGTGAATGGCATTTGACTCGCGAAGGGGGGCATCGGGTGCGCCGGGTTCTGCACCGGGCGGATACCACCGGCCATGCCATTGAAAGCACCCTTTTGGCGCAGCTGCGTCAGCATCCTGAAATCAGCCTGATGGAAAATCACTTTGTTACTGATTTATGGCTACAGGACGGATCCTGTCAGGGAGCCTGGGTCCTTGGAAACGGGTCCAGCTTGCCGGAATTATGGACTGCCCGCGCTGTCATACTGACCAGCGGTGGAGCGGGTCAACTTTACCTGCATACCAGTAACCCACTGGTAGCTACAGGGGACGGATTGGCCCTGGCTTACCGGGCCGGGGCTGAAATCGCCAACCTTGAATTTATCCAGTTTCATCCAACCACCCTTTATGATCCGGATAATACGCCCTTTTTACTTTCGGAAGCCTTACGTGGTGAAGGTGCCCTGCTCCGTCTTCCCGATGGCCGGACTTTTTTGGAGCAGTACGACCCTCGTGCCGAACTGGCTCCCAGAGATATTGTGGCCCGCGCCATTGATGCCGAAATGAAAAAAAATCAACTTGCCTATGTCACTCTGGACATCAGTGCGCAGCCCAGTGAAAGGATACGTCAACATTTTCCGGCGATATACGCCCATTGTCTTGAACACGGCCACGATTTGACGCATGAACCCATTCCGGTAGTGCCCGCCGCTCACTACACCTGTGGTGGGATTGTTGTAGATCAGTCAGGACGCAGCACGGTGCCCGGGTTATATGCTGCCGGTGAAGTCAGTTCCACGGGCCTGCACGGTGCCAACCGCCTGGCCAGCAATTCCCTGCTGGAATGTGTGGTCGGCGCGGCAAGTATTGTCGAAGCTCTGGAAGGTTTGGCGCAACTTCCAGATAAGCCGGATGGCAACCTGCATGCCTGCCCACTTTCAACGACTCATGACCGCACTATTTACAAGGACCATATCCAGATCCTGCGCCACGACATTCAGAAACTGATGTGGCAAAGCGGCGGCATCATTCGCAACGATCGGGATATTCAACAGGCCATTGAGCGACTGGAAAGCATGCGAACCCGGATTGGCGACGTTGCGGGCATATCCAGGGCGTATCAGGAGTTGCGCAATATGCGCCAAAACGCGGAAATTCTGCTGCGTTCTGCGTTGTTTCGGCGTGAATCCCGAGGCTGTCACTATAATAGCGATCATCCCGACACCCACAACAATCCCCAGGATATGCTCAGCCAGCGCGACCATGAACAGCCTTACGCTCGGCCCATACCTGCCGCAGATGCAGACGCCACAAGCGCCAGACAGCATCCCTGACCGGGAAAACACCAATCAGCGTGTATTTTTGCTTGTGGATGCCGCGTAGCGTCAGCACGCCCAGCCGGGGGTGCAGAAAGGGCCATGCCCGCAGCTGCACCTGTACCTGTTCACCATTGCCCAACTGCAGCAGATACTGATTCTCGGGTCCCGACATCAAGGCGATCGGTAGCGCCATCCGCCTTTGTATTGACCAGGGGCAAAACCACAATGTCCAGATAATAACCAGCAATAACAGAACCATCCCAAAACGGAAATTATCCAGCATGCTCAAAAATGCACAGAGTCCCGCCAAGCAGCAGGACAGACTGTGTAGCAGTGCCTGCTGCTGAACGCTCCCACAGGAAAGGGGAGGAAGTACTTTGTCCCCGGCAGCCATCGCGCTATCATCGGGGCCTGCTTGTAATAGCCATCGGGAGTTTTTATTCATGTCATCAGCCGCCATCCAATTTTCCCTCCTGAGTAGCGAACTGGGGCTTATTCATGCCTATGGCGCGGAGGCCGAAAAATTTCTGCAGGGCCAATTCTCCAATGATCTGCGCAGCCTGACCAGTGCCGGCCAGGGACAGTGGAGCAGTTACAGTACGGCCAAAGGGCGGATGATTGCCAATTTTTACGTGCAACGCGCCGGGGACCATATTTGGTTAAGCCTCTCCAGCAGCCTGGTAGATGTGGTTGCAGAACGCCTGCGCAAATTTCGGATGATGGCCAAGCTGGACATTGAAAATGCCGAACCCGATTACGCAATAATGGCTATTTATGGGGCCGGCACTGGAGACCTTCTGACCAAGGCTTTGGGATGTGCAACGCCTGAACTTGAAAATGAGGGTGTCGCCCGGGATGATTGGCTCCTGACCCGCCTGCCCTGGGCAAATCTGGAAATATTTCAGCTGATCGCCCCACGCGAAAAACTGGCTGATCTGACGCATCTCCTGACCCAATCGGGTGGACAGGAAGCGCCTGTTGCACAATGGCGTTTGGCCGCCATCCAGGCGGGAGTGGCTTACATCAGCCTGGATACCACCGAAAAAGTGATCCCTCAAGAACTGAATCTGGAGGTGCTGGGCGGCATCAATTTCAAGAAGGGTTGCTATCCGGGTCAGGAAATTGTTGCGCGTTCTCATTATCTGGGCAAACTTAAAAACCAGATGTATGGAGTCAGTGCCCATCAGCCCTTGCAGGCGGGTGACGAAATATTTGCGGAAAGTATGGGTGAACAAAGCATCGGGCTGGTCATCAATGCCGCAGAATCCGGTTCCGGTCAGTACGCAGCACTGGCGGTCCTGCGTGCCGCCAACGCAGGAGAAATTCTCAGAGTCGAAGCCTTGGACGGCGCAGAAGTACATGTGCAGAAACTACCTTATACCCTTCCTCTGGATATGCCCAAAGAGGCCTGAATATGTGGGGGATTGTCGCGGGACTGGTCAGTTATCCGGTATTTTCCTGGTACAGTAAACGCTTTCTGGATGATCAGGGACTGGAATCGGGATTTACGCGTTTGCTGCTGGTATTTCTGGTCGCTACCATTTTGTCATCGGCATTGGGCTATGGGGTATCCTGGCTGACCACGCCTGCCCATACCCGAAGTACCCAGGCCGTTCTGGAAAAAAAGAGTACGGCCATTCTTGGCAAGGAAATCAGTTGCCTGCAGAACCCCAGCAGCTCGGCTTGCCAGTCCGCTGCCCAGCAAGGAAAGGCTCTGGAAAACAAACTACTGGGCAGTCTGAGCGGCGGCAGTCAGCACTAGCGAACCCGGCGGTATATCGCTTTACGCCGACGCTCCTTGCCGAAAAGTGGCGAAATGACTGAGCTGTCCGCCTTGGTTCAGCAACTCGGCATATGTCCCCGACTCCACTACCCGCCCTTCGTCCATGATAAATACCCGATCCATCTGCTCCAGACCAAGCAATCGGTGGGTAATATAAAGAACTGTGCGGCCTTGCATCAGGGGCTGCAAATCGCGCAGAAATTCCATTTCAGTCAGCGGATCGAGGCCCTCAGTGGGTTCATCCAATACCAGCCAGGGAGCATTTTTGAGGATGGCACGGGCAATTGCCACCCGCCGCCCCTGCCCACCAGATAATTTCACACCACCTTCACCGACAATGGTATCCAGTCCATCCGGCTGACTCCGCACAAAATCATCCAGTTGTGCAGCCGCCAGCGCCGCCCAAAGTTCGTCTTCTTCAGCGTCGCCCTTGGCCACCAGCAAATTATCGCGAATGGTGGTGTGAAACAAATAGGAGCGCTGCGAGACCACCGCAAAATATTCGCGCAGGTCATCGGCAGGGAAGTTTTTAAGTTCATGGCCGCCGAATTGGGCCGAACCACTTTGATAATCATAAAAACGCAGCAACATATTGGCGATACTGCTTTTTCCGGCACCCGTAGCCCCCAATATCGCCACCTTGCTGCCAGAAACAATATGGAGATCCAACCCTGCCAGGGCATCCTTTTGCCCGCCGGGATAGCGCAGATGCACATCCTTTAGCAGCAAATCAGGCTGTTGCACCTTGGGCGCCGGGCCACTGGCATCGGGAAAGGGCAAGGCGCTGTCTGCCACCGAGAAAATCCGTCGGGCTGCCTGCCGGGTCTGGCCCAGAAACTGAAAAGCCAGAGGCAAGGCGACAATGGCTTCAAAGGAACCCATTACCCCCAAGGCAAACATGGGTAAATCGGAAGGCCCGAGATGGCCGCCGTGGATCAGGGGGATGGCGAGAATCAAAATCACCCAGATCGCCAGATTGCCCATAAAACTCATGCCCGCAGTGCCCAGCCCGCTGATTTGCGCCATTTTCGCCTGTCTCTGCAAAATGGCATCATTGAGGGAATGACTGCGACGCAGAATTTCGGGACCGGCCCCGTAAGTGAGCAACTCGCCCATACCTTGCATGCCGTCTACAATCTGGACCCGATAATCAGATTGCAAATCCGTCATTTCCGCCCCACTGCGGGCACCCAGACGCTCAGCTACAAACGGCAGGACCAGGCCGGAAACAGCCAGGAACAAAAACAGGGCAATCGCCAGGCGCCAGGAGAAAAAAGCAAAAAAACCGGACATCAGCACAGTAGCCATTCCGGCTACCAGAAATGGCGTAAATACCCGCAAATAAAAGTTGTTCAGGGTGTCTATGTCGGCGACCAGACGGGACAGGATGTCTCCTGAGCGATAGCCCTGTAATCCGGCCGGGGCCAGAGGCTCCAGACGGCTGTAAAACCAGCTGCGCAGTTGGGCCAGCAGCCGGAAGGTGGCCTCGTGGGTAATCACCCGCTCCAGCCAGCGGGAAATCACCCGGGTCGTGGCAAAAGCCCGAACTCCGGCAGCGGGAAGAAAAAAATTATATAAATTGAGCGTGGCATAACCACCCAAGCCCGCCAGTGCCGCACTGGCCAGAAACCAACCGGAAAGCGCCAGCAACCCAAAATTGGACAATATGGTGAGCAGCGCCAGAAAAGCACCACCCAACATCCAGAACTTATAGGGGAAAAACAGTTTTAAAAGACGAATGTAATCAGACATGGGTTTCCCCCCGGTAGGCAGCAACCATACGGGCATACACCCCGCCCGCTGCAAGCAGCTCCTGGTGGCTTCCACTTTCGGCCACCCGGCCTGCATCCATGACAATAATATGATCAGCCCGTTCTGCCGTGGCCAGACGATGGGCGATGACTATCGCTGTGCGCCCTGTAATTAACTTTTGCATGGCATCCAGCACCAGTGATTCATTTTCCATATCGAGATTGGCAGTGGCTTCATCCAGTATGAAAAGTGGCGGGTTTTTAAGAAAAGCCCGCGCCAGAGCTATTCGCTGAATTTGCCCACCAGAAAGCCCCTGGCCTAAATCACCAATCATCGTCTCAAAACCATCAGGCAAGTTTTCAATGAACTCCAGTGCGTGGGCATTTTGCGCAGCTTCCCGAAGTGCAGCCAGATCAGCATCCGGGCGGCCGATCCGGATATTATCCCCGAGACTGCCATGAAAAAGACGAGGATTTTGCGGCACCCAAGCGAGCTGTTTCCACCAGAGTTCCGGCTCTATGGCATTCAGTGGCATCTGCCCATTGACGAGAATTTCGCCCTCACTCGCTTGTACAAAACCCAGCAACGCACTGGCCAGGGTGCTTTTTCCGGCACCGCTGGCACCCACCAAAGCGGTGACTTTACCCGCTGGAAACTCGGCATTTACGCCGTCCAGTGCGCTGCGTCCAGCTTCATAGGAAAAATGCAGATTGCGCACCGACAGACTGATTTGACCGGAAGGTACATAATCTGCGCCCTGCCGGGATTTTTCCGGCAATGGCATGTCCAGTATTTCGAAAATTCTTTTGGCAGCCGCTATGGCGCTCATGCGGGCATGATAGTGGGTCGATAACCCCCGCAGCGGATTAAAATACTCCGGCGCCAGGAGCAGAACGAAAAAGGCGGTAAAAAAAGTAACTGAGGCATGGACCTGCAGCAGTCTGGCGCCCAGAGAGACCGCCACCAGGGCAATGGAAAGACTGGCAAAAAACTCCAGCACGGCCGAGGTCAGAAAGGCAACGCGCAGACCCGCCATGGTGCTGCGTCGGTAGTCGTCAGAAATTCTGGCCACGATTTCGATTTCATCTTTGGCACGACCAAAAATCTTGAGCGTGGTCAGACCTTGCACCACATCCAGGAAATGCGCACTCATCAACAGCATTTTCCGCCACTGACGCTGGTTAACCGCTTCGGCCGCATAACCTACCAACACCATAAAAAAAGGAACCAAAGGACCGGTTATCAGCAATATCAAACCGCTGATCCAGTCTTCGGGAAATACCACAATCAAAATCGCCAGAGGTATCAGGCTCACCAGAGCCATTTGCGGTAAATAACGGGAAAAGTAAGGCTCCAAAGCCTCCACACCTTCGATCATGGTGCTGGCAATATCGGCGCTGCGTTCGCCGGCAATGGCCACCGGCCCCAGTTGCAAAAGGTGCTTCAGCAACTGTTCGCGCAAATAGGTTTTGATGCGGGCACTGGCCCGAAAAGCCACCAGCTCCCCCGCCCAGGATAAAGCGGCACGCAGGACAAAAAGCCCCAGCAGAGCCCAAAGTAGTGGCATTACGGCTGCGAGACTAAGTCCCTGAAACGATACCCCGTTGATGATATGGGCGAGAATAAAAGCCTGGAGGATAATCAGCAGACCAGCCGCCAGCCCCAAGCCTATGCCAAAATACAGGGCGCCTCGAGTCCGACGCCCTTCCTGCATTAATCTCTGATCAATTCGTTCCGCTTTCGCCATCATCAACCTCTAATATTCTGGATGCACTTTAGCACAGCGTCGTACTTTCCTCACCCTGCAGACCGGTATGCAGCCCTCAGTCACCCAGAAAAAGCGTCAGCACTCCGGTATAACCGTATATTTTATCATGAGAAATTTCGCCATTCGCAAAAAAACCAACCAGCGGAAAATGGCCTAGTTGCTCCTCAATCAGACGTAACTCCGCTGAATCGGGGCCAAACAGTCCTTCGCCTCTGCCCAGACAGGAAAAATATAAGCCGCCACGAATGTTTCGACCAGCCACCAGTTTCTTCAGGTCTGTCAGCATCCGCAACAAATCTTCCCGGGCCGTAGTACCATCGCGCTTGCAAAACATCAGCGATTGACCGGATTCCACATATTCACCAATCGCCATCAATTTACGATCCGTGTCCACACCAATCAGATTGCGGACGGTGTAATCGCCGCGATCATCATTGGCTACGGGCAAGGCGACAAAAATAAAACCGGCCGCCTTCTGTAAATCCCGGGCGAGAATCTCCCCAATTTCTTCGTATAACACATCGAGGGCAGGCCGCTTGTCGAGGGTGCCAATAATGTTGCTTTTAGCGTCACCGATTTCATGAAGGGGACCAATGGGGCTGCAACCCTGGGAAAGACGGGTGGCAATGGCCACTTTTTCGCTGAACAGCACACCACTTAAACCACCATGAACCGCTTTGTCGGCCAATTGCCCGCCCTTGCCGCGTGTACTGCTGAGTCCGCCAGTGATAAACCCGCTCCGGGTTTTACCGGCCAGATCCCGCACCAGATCGGGCAAGTCAGGCGTGGCGGTGTCACCATGCACAACGGCAAAATAAGGGGCTGCACCATTCACCTGGAGAGGCTGGTCACTCAGGTAGGGGGTCATTCCTGAAAAAATGGACAATTCCAACTCGGGAATATCCGTGACCATCAATGCCAGGGCGGGTGTATCCAAATATTCCTGACCTGTGGCACAAATTCCAATGCCTACACAACCCGTCCAATGTTTAACATCCAGCTGCTGATTCAGTTGCGCCAGTAACTCAGGCAGCTCTGCTTCGAACAGGTCGGATACATACAAAAAACCCAGGGTTCCGCTTTGGGCCTGGCTGCCCGCCATATCCAATGCAGCCGCCAAAGCCACCCGCCAATCAGGATCAGCAGCATGTCCATAGGCAAAAAGCGATTCCGGATGATGCATAAAATCCTCCCCGAGCGAGTAAAAATTTCCAATAAAAAAAGAGCCAGAGTAAAACTCTGACTCTTATTCGTATCTGGTGGAGCCAAGCGGGATCGAACCGCTGACCTCTTGAATGCCATCCAAAAATACTCGTCATGAGTCTTTATTTATCAACAAGTTAAAAACCAAACAAATAGCAAGACTAAACCTGAATCAACGTGATACGACCTAGTGCGCTCGCTATTATGGCACAAATCCGTCACAGTAAGGCAAGTCCGCGCAGTAAGGCACAGCAACCCGCTTACCTCTTCTGGCCTACAGCCCAAGAAGGGGAAAGCGCGGGCGAATGTCCAATCGTGACGATTCTGATCCATCCCTAATGCTTGGCCGGCCCAAGATCCTGCGTTTTTACCGCTGCCCCTACTGGAAACGCTCGCTGGAATCGCTTTGCAAATTCTTTGTGCGATGCTTTTCCTATGGCGCATCTAAACCCGCATCCATCCCATTCCTGATCCTGATCGAACACGGCCTCGTTTTGCACGAACAGGCAGACCAGATGTTCGTCTTCGGGAACCCCACACGGATGTTCCGTTTCCAGATTCACGGCAGTTTCGACAAAGGCCCGGATAAGGTCCATAAAAAAAGGATCACCTTGTCCTGCGCTTGCCATGGCATCCGGATTATTGCCCACATCCAAGAAGATGGGTGTTTCGTCTTTCGTAGGATCCGCGATATATACATCTGCAGCAGATACACCACCTACAACACCCACGCGACAAGGCATAATGTAATTGACGGGCTTAATGCTGCTCTGCATCTGTGCAGTACGGATGCTATAAAGCACCCCCCTATACTTCGGATCCGGGTTGAACGGCAGTTTTGTCTCCAATGATGTCTGATTTTTGGGGTTCTGAAAAACGCTCATACCATCTCTCCTTTAATCGCTCATACGGCTTCGCCAAACTCGCACCACTTTGTTCACATACGCTTTGGCCTGCACATATCTGGCCCCTTTAGCCACTGCCGTCGGTCCCTCGTTATAGGCCATCAAAGCCAACTGGGTGTTCCCATGAAAACGATGCAGCATCCACTTCAGAAACCGGATTCCACCCCGGATATTTTGCCGGGGCTTGTACGGATTCACACTGAGCAGCCTGGCCGTGACCGGCATGAGCTGCATGGGTCCAATGGCACCGGCCTGGCTGATGCGACGTGCTGATCCAGCAAAATCTCCGCCGTTCTCGACATAGAGCACGGAAGCCACGAGCTGCGGCTGCAGATGAAAGCTGCGAGCGTCGGCCACGACCTGCTGCGCGTATGGCCCTGCGAGCTTCGTCAGACGCTTCACCAGTGCCGCATGAGCCAATAGCTCGGCATTCTTTTCCGCTTCAGCCTGTGATGCCTGTTGCGCGATAGCGCAATGGGCCCCTAACAGTATAGCCAGCCCCAGGCCCGCATAAGCAAGCCCGCCTGCGACACTTGTGGATAAGCGGGTCATGATCGCGCATTACCCACATTTTCTGTGGATAACCTGCCGGATAAGGTCGCAAACTGGTGACAGAACAGTGTGATCCACAATGCCCGCAATTTAATCATCCCCATCCTGCTTTGATTCACGACTTCCCGCGAGGTCCGCTGCCGTATCCAGCGTATCCCGTTCTTCTTCCACCACATCGCCGGATTCCCGTTCTTTCTCGACCAGGCTGATGATCTTGTTCAGCTTGGCGGGCTTGATGTGATTTCCTTTTGTCACGGATCGGCAATATGGAGCCAAACCATATTTGGCGTAATGGCAGCCACTTCCGGATCGGCATAAAGGAGCCAGTTCGGAGTCGGCGTAATGGCGCCACCCACATAGTGCTTCAGTAGGGTCTTGAACTTCCCTTGGATCGGTTATCCTCCCAGCTTTTTTTTGGGGGGGGGGATAACCATGAGTAATCGGAGGTTTGAAATGTTTACGATACGCCAAATCCTGGTGCGCATGCGCCAAGGTGATCAGAACTGTGCACCGATTCCGGGAAATCCGCAAAACTGCCTGCGATGGACCAGAATACGCATTTACGCTTACATCGGAGCGGACACCGCCCGAACAGCTTGCAGCACTGCCGCAATTCGCGCAGCAGCCCGTCCTCGGACATACAGTCCAAGCTCGAGCGAATATTCGAACGACCACTGATTCATGTTAGATGAACCCACGTAGGCCGCTGTATCGTCTGCCAGTACGGCCTTGGAGTGAAACGTCTCGTTTCCGGGCGCGTCGGGGCGGTCCAAACGGAAGTTCAGCACCGCAACACCAAGACGAGACAGATCCACCCGGACTGCGGTAAGTGCAGATGGGGGCGATCCTTCCTTGGTCGTGCGTAGTATCAGATACCTGTCGCCTGCTGGCGTTCGCTCGAACAGGTTCAAGACCACTTTCGCACCAACTTCGTCGAAAAATGGTGTCATTACCCCGAAAGATCTGTGTGCCGACTCAGAAATCGCCGGCAGCAGTTGCCTAGTATCCTTGAAGTTTCGGCTACCTTGCAACATGCTTTCGAGCTGCGCAGAAACTTTGCTAGGCGCTGGTGGCTTGGTCAACACTGCGTCAACAATGTCGACGTCTTGATGAACGCGAGTGCGATACAGCTTTGCACCATGAAGGAATGGCGCCAACTCCTGCATAAGGGGACAGTTCCGCGCGCGCCAAGTCAAAACCGTGATCTTTTCGAACAGACCACAGGTTTGCCCAGCAGTCAAGGATCGCTCAAGGTCGGCAGCGCGTGCTTGCGGCAAACCTAGTTGTGTGCAGATGGCGTGTAAGGCCGTAGGCATGTCTAATGAGCCTCGAGCGGCTTCTTCGCAGAGAGCGGCGCTCACCTCGCAATGAGGTGCAAGCATATCGAATGCGTTCAGTAGTTCAGTGCGCATTGCAAGCGTTGACCACCTCAAGGAACCCGGGGATCCTCTTGCCCTTGTGTGTCGCATCTTCACGTGGAGGCGGCCCCCCCTTGAGAACGGCACGAGACAACAACTGATTTTGCGCGACACACGATGTTTCAGGAATCATGATGCAGTCTGGGCAAGCTCCGCCCGCTGTGTCACATAGTCGCCCCGAATTGCAGCGATGAGAAGATGCCTCCAGTAAACGCGACAGGAACCTATTGTTTTCATTGCGCCACAGTGAGGAAAGGTTACCCAAGTCCATGGTCGTACCGTTTCGATAGACGACGAACGCCAGGTCGAGCGGAAAGATGTACTCGCCCATAGAGCCCAGGTCTAGGCCAGATAACTCAGCCACGTTCTTCATGAGCACGTGAGCGTAGGTGTGCAGTAGGGTGTACACGTAGCGGTAGGTGGCAGCGTCTCCCGCCTTCAACAGGGAGAAGTAGCGCCCGAACGGCTGTGCGACTTCCAGAATCTTCCCGCCAAGTTTTACTGAAGCGCTCTCGTCCCAGTCTGGTAGGTCCACCACGCCAACGGCACACAGCCACTTGTACACCGCGCTTGGGTCAAGACGCGTATATAGTGCTTCGTTGGCCTGCGTTACGACGTAGATGGGCCGCTTGCCGTTACGCAGCGGCTCAAACAGGCGCAAGCGTACGGGCATCAACTGGGAGCGCTTCTCCAAGGTCGGCGTCGCGCTGACTCGTGTGTATCCATGCGTGAAGCGACACAGGTCAAACTCTCGAATCAGCCCCAGGTCAGCGATGCCGAGCTTATTTATCAACTGCTGAGTTTGCGCTTCTTGGGCTGCCTTATCGTTGGTGTCTTTTGGTGCGAGGTCGTTATCGAGGTGGTTAAAACGCACGAACTTCGAACGGCCACCATCGGCTGGGGCGGAGAGCTTGCCCCGGTTGAGTGCCTCATGCTCTACCGCTAGGACGAACGGGTCAAAGCGGCTTGTATACTCACTGCGGGCGGCAAGCTGCGCGTTGATTGCTGGCGGTAGGTCGACCTGTGGTCGTACGAGAGGTGGGTCGCTCGTTGTCCACCGGTCGACAAGCTTTCTGAGCTCCCTTTCAGCCATCTCCTGCATGGCCTTGGCCTTGTCGCCCATTCCTCGAGACAAATCATTCATGCGCTGAAAACTCTCGTACGACTCCCACTCACTGGCTTTCCCTGCCGCCAGCAGCGCCGCTTTCATCTCATCAGGGGTGAGTTCGCCGCCTCCAAACCTAAACTGCTTGCCGATAAAAGTGGCGAGCTCAGACTGTCGTTGAGGCTCGAGCACCGTCATCAGCTGATGTTCAGACTCCGGGAACAGAACGAACTGCTCGGACTGGGAGTAGTAGGCTGACGATGCGCGGTACGAGATGGGTTCCATGCGACGCTCACTCACGCGCTTGCCAGCGTTGTCTCGAAACACCTCTGTGGTGAATTGATCGTTTTGGCGCCACTCGTCCGACCCCTTGTGGCCGCACGTCGGGTTGGCACAGTAAAAGTGCCACTGACCGATGCGCGGCGAGTTGGCATTCAGCTTGAAGTCTCTCTTGCCGCATACGCTGCATTCCTCGCCGTAGAGCCTCAGGACGTTCTTGCGGTCATCCCACTCCCACCGGCCAGGGGTGGCAGGCATCCACTCGCCCGACCAGTGCACGAAGATGACGTCGAGCTGACGCCACTGGCACGACCCTTTGGCATCAGTTGCGGTGCACTGGGTCCTGCGAAGACTATCGATGTTCCGTGCTAGGTCGTGCGCTGATTCGAAACGCCTAAAGAGGTGGCATTTGTTGCAAACAAAGGCCAATGGCGCCGGGGCGTATCCCATACGTAGAGGACTCAGAAAGGCCAATCGGTCCATTCCTAGGGGAACGACGGTAGCGCCCTTAAGAAGCGCTTCGTCTAAGCACTGGCGCGGATCGATTGGTCGATCTCCCGTACCGACCGCGTAAGCCCGCGTGAACCAGCTCTGCCAGACCTCCTGAAGCCGCAAGAGGATTTGTGCCTTCGTGACCGCTTGAATAGGAGCGTCATCTACCGTTGCCGAGAAGTCCGGAAGGGAAATGCATGCACCCAGCCCGCCTTCGAAGGTGAAGAAGGCGCCGGGGGCGTACGCGGAGCCAAGTTGTCCCCTAGAGCGCGCCATCGTCGGGGCGCTAAGTGTCTTATCTTCATCTTCGCTACCTAGGAAATTCCTGTGAGTTGTCATCTCAGTTCCCCGTCTGTGCGTTGTCTACACCGTCGTTGTTGGCTACGCCGTGACGGACGAGGTCCATAACCAGCAGAATCTCGCCGTGCGCCTGGATTTTTCCTCCCGCGTCCCGGGTGGAAGCCTGAATGACACCGCCCTGGTCGACGTCGCGCAGCGATGTCATCGGCTTGAGCATCAGGTCCGTCTGAGCCTTGAAGTATCCATCCACGGTACCGCTGCCCCAAACCGTGCTGCTCCAAGCGTTGGTGATGAGGTCGCGGGTCCTGTGGTCGATACGAGCTCGGTAGTGTTCCTCGCCTTCTGGAGAGTAGGCACCGCGCAGTCCGATGGCAAGCTCAACGAATTTGTTAATTTCGTCGATGAACGCATCACCACGAGATTTGGCTTCCTTGCGCACGTTGAGAATGAAGCTGAAGTCTGGTGTTTTGCTTTTCTCCTCCTCCGGCAGGCGAATCAGTTCGCGGCTGGGCACAACACCGAGCAGATAGGCCTGCAACAGACTGGAGAATACTCGCTCCACAGCTCGCTCTGCCCATCGGTCAATAGCAGCGGGTTGCACCATGCGCTCCAGGAAGCGATGGAGGATGTCGAAGACGTGCACGATGTGACGGTCGCGGCGACGCTGTGGCGTAGGCACTAGGACCACGAAACCGACGTGCGTACGACCAACACGTGATGAAGCTTGGATGTACTCCGCGATGTCAGATGGCATCCCGGCGAAGAACATCGAGTTGAACTCATCAACGTCCACACCGTGCGAGATGGCCGATGTTGCGATCACCGATCGCAACTGCTCTCGAATTGGCGGCAGCGGCTGGCCGGGGGGCACTCGACGCTGCGCAGTATCAACAACAGCTTGGATTTCCCCTTGCTCCACAGAACCTGTGATGAGGCGAGTATCGAGACCTTCCAGTTCGATGCCTTCGTTGAGGTGGCACTTGCGGGTTTCTTCGGCTTCGGCGGCCATGATTTGGTCGCCGCCCTTCTTGTTGGTGACGTAGGTGAGCGCGATGCGGTGCAGGTCGATGAGTGTGGACAGCTCCGAGGCATCCGCTGCGGCCAACACCTGCTTGTGCATCTGCTGAAGCGGACCTGAGGAGACGTGGTCGACAAGCATCTTCTGTGCTGATTGGAATTGTGACGGCACATCGCTAGTCAGACTATCAAAAAGTCGCGTGGTGGTCAGGTGAAAACCAGACAGCACAGCAACGCTAGTAGCTGTGTGCGGTTTACCATTGGTCATGAAGGCGGTGTACACACGCGCCTGTTGGCTAGCCACCTCGATGTCCGGGTACACTTGGCGCTGAGTATCCGTGGCCTGTGCGGGCTCGGAGTAGAAAGACTCGTAGAGGGACGGTCCCGGCTCCGGAAACTGGGTGGCTGGAATCGAGCGCTGATACAAGTGTTCGAGCTGTCTCTCAGGGTTGGACACGGTGGCTGACGCCGCAATGACCTTGGCTCGACGTCGGCGGCCTTGCCCGTCTACCGCTACGAGGTCAGCAAGCGGTTTAGCCAGATATTCGAAGACTGCGTCCAACGTGGACTCGAACAAACCCGCAAACGTCCCGAGTGATTCGTCGAGCAGATGCGCCTCATCTTGGATAATAAGGCTCGGGAACGGGTCGTGGAAGATGCGTTTGCCAGCCTTGTAGGCGGGGTACACACCCTGCATACCTTTGGCAGTCGGCCCGGACGATAAATCCCGATTCTCCGGAACAAACAGCCGCCCATTGGCTGGGTTGAACCAAGGAGCAGCTCCAAACATACCGTATATGCGACGAATGGTACGGTTTGAGTGGCCGATGAGCGCCAGTTTGTCGACGGTGCCAAGCAAGACAGACGGCGCGAGGTCGTAGATATCCTCGTCAACGATATAGAAGGGCAGAGGCTTCCATTGTCCTTCGTTGGAACCGCAGTCAATGTCGGTGCAGACATGACCCAGTGTCTGGTCCCCGTGATCGACAAACAACCGCAGAGCAGTTTCGCTTCCACAGAACGGGCACTTGGGCAACTTTCGCCACGCACGCATGGCGACTGCGTATTTGCTGTCGTTATCACGCAGGGATTGCTCACTCGCGAGAAAGGGAGGCATGCTCGACACGATTGGAATGCTATTGACCACTTTGGCGCTGTGACGATTGGGCGAACCTCCACTTCCAACCCAGAAGCCGATGGATAATTGGTCACCGCCATACCCTTGACGGCGACGCACGAGTTCGGCGCGTGCCAACACACGTGCGCCGCGCTGGGCCTGCTGAATCGTCAGCAGCCGCAGGGGATAGCGAATCAGTGCCGTCACCCCGCAGTGCTTGCCGCGCAGACGGTCGAACAGGAGATTGAAGACCAGCAGTCCGAAGAACGCCTCGGACTTACCGCCGCCAGTCGCGAAGTACAGTAGCGTCACCGCATCATCACGCTTCTCGTCGTAGTAGTGCGAGAACTCCGGGATGCGCGAGGCGAGCGCCGGAATGTTGGCGACGATGAAAGCCAGCTGGAACAGGCGCCACTCGTTGTCGTCGCCGCCGAAACGAGCCTTCATGAAGTCAGCCATGGACTCGTTCATGGCGAGCCACGCTTCGTAAACAGCGGCTTTCGGATCTGCTTGGGGACCTCGCTTACGCCAGGCTCCGCGCGACTCGCAAAGGCACTGCAGGCCAGCCTCGACCGCCTTCATCTCTGACTCCCACTTCTGCAGGTCCTGTCGAAAGGCTTCCTGTTCGCGAGCGCGGCCCGCTGTGTCGGAGGAGTCTATGCCTTCGGCGGGATTGACCTGGGTGGGTAGGTTCTTCAACCATTCCTTCATGGCCGGTACGATCGGCGACAAGCCGTCTAGTCCATCGGGCTGCGCGAGCGAGCGCACTCGCCGCTGGACTCCGTTGGCGCTCGTCGGAACGATGCGCGGTTGCGTATAGCGCGGGGTCCACGTGGTTTCCAACACTAGAATTGCGGGATCAGACTGCACCTGCAAGACGCCGCAGTTATGACCCATCGCCGGATAGGCCAAGTACTTATTGTAACGGTAGGAGGGATCAACACGCTCAAGCTTGAGCGGGTGATGAAGCGCTGTGGGTAGCTCGACCTGAAGCGACACGAGGAAGACGGCCTCCTCTGTCTCGTCGACGTATTGTTTGGGCATCTGGCTGACATTCTCGAGTGCAAGAAAGAAGCTGTGCTTCGAGGGGTCCAGCCAGTCGGGATGCAGCTCGAAGTCCCATCTCAGCGCAATCTGCGGCAACGTGATGCACAGGTTTGACTTACGTACCAGGTCAAGGAACTCGTTCCAGTTGGTGTATCGGCTTGCCGGAATGCGCAGGTCGTGACGGAAGGCCCATGCTTTGCCGCCGACATCCGGGTCATCACTTTGCGCCCACTCTTGCAGTTGTTTGGCTACTGCCTCGTTCATACGTGCGGCGTGGTCGTCGAGGTCGCGCTGCAGATCCTCTGTGCTCTTGGATGTGTCAAGCTCCAGCAGTGGAAGCTGAACCTCCAGTCGCTTCCACTTATGTGGTACGGAGAGCGGTTCGAAGTGCTCGTCCTTGATGGGCAGCGCCCCACCAGCCTTAACGGGCACCCCCTCTTTCACGCTCTCGCCCGCAGAATCTGCTTCGCCTGTGGTCGCCTCATTGTCTTCGACTTCAGCTTCTTCTGGCGGGAGATCAGTAGTCAGGAGGTGCCGAGGGATGCCTTTGGCCGCATAGACCTCATCGATGACCTTGGCCCGAATCTCGGGCCAGCCTGGATGCTTCCATTTGGAGGTGTATGCTCCCTTGACCTTCTCCCATTCTTCGTCAAGCCGGCGGTTGCGCTCGGCTTTGATTTCATCGACCACCACCTGACGCAGCATGAAGATCGGTCGGCAGTTCGGTCGCTTAAGGTCCTCTTCGCGAGGCAGTACGCGCACGTAGAGGCTTAGTCGTGGATGGACCTTAATCGCAGCTGGCATCACAACGTTGAGCTGCATCTGAAGCCCATGCGACGAGACCCAGATGGGCGATGTGACTTCATCGTCACCGGCCATACTCAGCTGTGGCAGCAAAAAACCTGAATTAAGTAGCACTCGGGGACGGGCCCCGAAAAGAAATTGTCCAGTCTGTCCCTGCCCGCTGAGATGGGCATAAGTCAGGTTCAAGAGACTATCGACCACCGCCTCCTTCAGAGTCGGGGAAACTTTGGCTGGGTCTGCGCGGAGGATAGACTGGTTCATGGTGATGATTCCCTGAGGTGACCAGTATACTTTACAGTAGCCAAGCCCTCACGCGCCATATCGAACAACTGGTTCAGCGTTTTTCGTTTAATGTTCGAATGTGCCATGGCAGACTCGGGTTGCAGGAGCATGTATGAGTAGATGTCGGAGAAATGGCGTCCGTCGAGCCGGCGAGAGGTGCGCACAGCCATGATGACCCACTGCCATTGATACGCTGCCTCCAGAGCAGAAAAACCGAGTACCTGTGCAAACGCTTTGAACACTGCTTCATCTTGAGGAGCTTGTGGTTTCAGTTCTTCGAACGGCGTATCTGGAGAACGCCCGAGATCAATCCAATGGTGCATCGCCTGTGCAGTAGGCAAACTGCTTTTCAAGCGCGCATCGATCTCTAATATTTCCTCGCGGAGAGTGTGTACTTTATCACTTACGGTAGCTTTCCCAAACCTCTGTAAAAGTCGCTTTTGCACCTGCTCGTGGTAACTGCGAAGCGCGGCTTCAAAAGTTTTATCGGACTGGATAGGTACCCCCGCATCGCGTAAAGTCTGCTCGAGCATTTCGCGCAACTCCGCTGACATCACGAAGACCTTATCCCCAGGCTCCAGAGAACAGACCTGGCATTTCCTGAATCCCGCATCGGTTGCATATTGCGAAGCCGGATCGTACACGAACACATCCGATCTGTCGTGGCGGAATTGCGTAACACCGTTATCGAACTGGATGACCCAAGAATCACGGTCGGCCTCGTGTTCGTGCAACGAACTGTCCGAGGACAGCTCAACCCGAAAGGTCGGCAGCACGTAGTCGCCAGTGGAAAGCACCGAGGCTGCTTCGGGCAAATCCTTGAGTTGCCGCAGGATTGATTCAATCCGTGGCCCGTAGGCTTCGAACTCCGGCATACCTTCGATGATGCGCTTGAGCGTGGCACGCAGGGACTGACTCGCCCTCTGGGTCAGCAGGATTAACAAGTGTGCAGGGACTCGGTCGTCTGTGAGCAGCAGGCGCAGGCTATCTTCATTAAGCCCAGCGAACACGAGCGTGGCACCTTGCAATCCGTCGAGGCGCTCCTCCAGTTGTGCAGCAGGTAGCAGTTGCATGCGCCCATAGAAATCCTCATAGATCACGCCTGACGGGTACTGGTCGTACTCGGCAAGGAATCGCTCGGCCAGGTGCCGATAAAGCGCATTGGTGAATACGATAGCCACGCCGCGCTTGCCCTTGGCAGCATTTGCGACGAGCGCGGCCAACTTATGGGCAAAGGGAGTCGCGATATAGTAGTTCTCAAACAGCTTCGAGCAGCGGTTCAGGCAGTCCAGCAATACTGGTCGACTGTCTCCGACACCGATCCTGCGGTCGAACTCCTGAACCGCACCCATGTGTGAGGGCCAGTCGAAGGCTGCTCGTGTACGGTCTGAGACGTCCGGACCGGCAAGATATTCGGACATATTCCTAACACCGCAAGGAAGCGCCGCCAGACGTGATAGAAACGAGGCAGCTTCAATGAGCGGCTTCGCAGCATCTCTTCCACCAGACACGGCGTTAGCAATGCGAAACAGCTTGTTGGCCACCTTGGCTGCATCAGCATCCACGATTCTGACATCAAATTCGCGGGGTGACGGATGAGCGATTTCACTGACTCCAGACGGGAGAAGCCCATCGGCGCCCACGGTACTTGGCATGCCGACAATCATAAATTCGTGCGGCGTGAGCCACCGATGCTGCAGGTCGCGTTTTTGGTTTCTTTTCCAGAGTTCATCCTTGAGTCGGTAGGCTGCATATGGCTCGTCCGTAACAACTACAACGCCAGGAGCGGAGTCGCAAAAAACGTCTTCGAGCATGAGACAAAAGCGTGCCAGACGTCCCTTCCAACTCTGTGCCTCGAAACGAACCGCGCGTGTAGCCTGAACCATCACAACTTCCGGCGGGCCGAGTTTAGCCAGATCCATGCAGACCTGTCGGAGCTCGTCCTCGGACATCCGCCCATCAAGCGCGAAAAGTGCGTCAGGCGCAGTGCGAGGGTCACCTATGACCGAACAATTAATCTGCAAGGCCTTGGCATGAGTTCTCCTCGCGAGTTTCGCCCGAGTGAGGGCAAGGAGCCGTGAGTCACACGTCTCCCATCTGATTGAGTGAGGCGTGGCCAAAAAAAGTGGCAGTATTTCACCAATAGTCGGGTTAAAAGGCTCATGCAAATCCAGAGAAAGGCTGTTGTCGGTCAGCGAGAACAGGAATGCATCTTTGTCGCGCATAGACCGTGTGACTTTCGAGTTGCTGTTGACCTCAGCCAGATCGCTGGCGATACGCAAGAGAGATACACGGTCGAAGTGGAGATGGTTGAGCCGATAGAACACGTTATTCTTGACCGGGAAGAGTAAGCCCCGGATACCTTGCTTGTCTCCGTCGTGCCAACGCGCCAGCGTGGCTAAGGCGTGTACGACGGTCAAGGTTTTGAGTGAAGCAGGCCAGACCATCGCTATATGGCGTGAGCGGTGTTGCGCAGCGTGCAGATACAGATCGGTAAGCTTAACCAGCGCCGACGAGGGTGCAATTGACTGAACTTCGTTGTCTCGGTAAAGAGGGATAAGTGACTCGCGAGTCCGCTGGATAACGGCTGGAGGATTGACCGCTTGTGCGGCGGGAGCAGACTCTGCTTGCGAAAGTTGCGCAGCGATTCTAGCCGTGGGCTTCGGCTTTGCCACAGGCCTATGAGCATCGAGCTTAGCGAGTGCTTCGCGCCGCTTCTTCTTAGCCTCCAGCAGATCGTTTAACAGTTTTTTCGATATCATGAGTCTTTTGTCTGTAACTGTTCGCGATGTGCAGGCATGGGAAAACAGGGAGATATCTGCGCTTGAAGCGCTTCGCACACAGCACTGGACATATCGTACCCCTGAACGAGGAAGAATTTGAGTAGACTTGGATCGGGCAATCGAAGCTGACCAAGCTCGAATATGGATACGTTAGTCGCCCCGGAAATGCAGCGGAAGTAGCGATCCAACGTGGGCGTGGCGAGTAGTTGCGCAAGTTCTTCCGGAGTAAGAGCAGACTCTGGGTCTACTTGTTCGAGAATAATCGTGTGATTTTCACCGACGAAACCACCGAAGGTTTCGAAGAGGGTTTTTGGTACTGCTGCCGCAACCAAGCGCCGCGATTGATCGTTTGACGTGACGCGCTGCAGCAAAACACTAGGTCTGCAAACAACCGATGAGCGGTTTTTTTGAGTACCCAAGTTCACAAAGCAGTGCTCGCTGTTGGTTTTAGGGTTACCGGTAAAACGCAGATGGCCGTCTGGCGAAATATCGCTTGACCATAGCAGCGGTACCACCATACCGCCACACGCTTGTGATGCGCTTTTCGCTGAGGGATAGGTTCTTCGCTTATCTCTGTTCCATACGAAAGCCCCGATACGCGGCGTATAGCCATAGTCGGCAAGCGTGGCGCTCGACTTTGTAATGTTCTTGAGCAGGGCTACGTCGCTCTCCGAGCGCGGGATAGGCCACGAAGCACCCGAGTTGGGAAGAACGCATCGACCAACATTGACATATTCACCGTTACGTGCAACAACAGAGACCACTGTTTCAGCGGCAGAAGCGCATCCAGTTTCTTGGCGGCGAGATAAGGTCAGTGCAGTTTCCTGCTCTACGTCGATGAATACGCCGGACCTGTCGCTGACCATACCGATACTTAGCACAGCGGTTTGTGTCATTAGAAACGTCCGCAGCTTTGAGAAGTGCTGACCGCTCAGAAAACTGGTTGGCGTCACCACTGCACAGGTACCACCTGGCGCCAACAGCTTGACACACAAGGTCATGAAAAGTGAGTACAGGTTGGGCTGCACTACGATGATGTCGGCGAAGTCGTTAAGGTAATGAGTGACCTCCGCCGACGGCATCTTCCGAAACGGTGGATTGCAGACTACGACATCAAGAGTTCCGAACAAGTGCTGAGACCGCAGGAGCGCGTCCCTTTGGTAAACTTGAAACCTCGGTCGCGCGCCGGTCGCAACAACCTCATCTTTTAAGACTATTAAAAGGAAGTGCTTCGAAATTTTGCATAGAGTGGCATCTTTGTCAAACCCAAGGATGTGACGCTGCACGTGATCGATGATTTGCGCGGGGGATGCCCCTTGCTCGCGCAGCGCATCCCGCATACGCGTCGCAATTGGCGCCAGAAACGCTGCGCCGCCACAGGCAGGGTCACAGAACTTTCGTACCGCGAAGTCCACGCCACTTGTCGATAAGTCATCCAGCAGGCGACCAGTAAGCGATGGCGGCGTGAAGAACATTGCTAATTGCTTGCGGCGCTCTTCGCCGACGAGCTGAGCATAAGCTGAGGAAAGCCAGTAAGCGGCTTCGAGAAGACTCTGGCCCTTCACAAAATCAACGAAAGCACCCACGACCGGGTCGTGTTCTAGTTGCGCATCCACCTGCAAGCCGGAGCGCGGTAGCCCAGGAAACGACTCATTACACCAGCGCGCTAACGCGCTGCCGACGACCACTTCTGGTCCGAGTTGCCTGTTTTGCAGAATAGCACGAAGAGCCCGGACGTGGCGAAGGAAGATGGTCTTTGTTGCTGGCGTCATCGGCAGTTGGCTGTTGGGTTTACTCGCTGTATCAGCTTGATTCTTTAGTCGCGCTTGGAGTGAACAACAGCCCACTCCAACAAACTGGCAAAGCCCGGCGTGACCCTGAAGCTGAGAAAGACCGTGCGTCCAACACTCAAGATAGTTCCCATCTTTTGTATATAAGTCTAGCATACATACTTTCCCGTCGTACTCATGAGTCACATAACGCAGCACTTTGTCGTAGACAATGAGAACCAATCTCTATTTTTCCTAGCAGCCTGTCGGACTTTCGGTTTTGAAGAAACGTAACACATTGATTACTATGCATTTAAATAAATTTCCAGAAAATGGCAGGTACAATAGAATCAGTGGGTTACGCGAATAATCCGACAGGCTGCTAGACACAAATGATAGCAGATGATAATTGACCAGATCAGCTGCAATCTTTCTGATTTTTGGCTGTAACTCGAGCTGGGCATTCAGGATACATCCTCCACATCTTCGTCCAAGGTGCCGCAATACAAAGAAAATGCGTTTGGGACTTTGGTAATTTTGATAATTGCGCTTTGTCCATGACAACACGCCTATAAAATTACCAACCATCAAGCCCCATTAATTCGCAATCATGGTCCACCATGTGAAATCTGTCTTTCATGCGTCTAAAAATGATAACTCACAGATTAATATTTTATACAGAACGCTTATAGCTTTCTCTCTGAAATCTCTAGCATGTTTTTAGCCTTAGTGCCTTGATTCTTTATCTGGATCAATATGTTCCTTCCATATTCCTCGTTCACGGGTAATGTCTTCTCGAAAGGGTTCATTCAGTCTATTCTTATACGTTTATTGATGAAAGCCAATCCAGAATATCTCTTTTTGCATAACTATTTCATGATTCAGAAAATCCAGCCTGTAGCGCAAAGATTCCATACTGACCTGAAACTCATTCGCGACAGATGACAGGTTCCCTGCAAAAAGCATAACCTGTTGTTTTACTAGTTCGACAGGTATGAGTAGTTCAGCAGCAAACAAATCCGCTTCCTGTTCTCTGGGTTGTTTTTTGCGCATAGGATCTGGGGATCGGAAATCATAAACCCAGCTAGGTTCATCCTGGTATTCCGTATGAATCAGCATGTGACCAAACTCATGAGCAATACTGAATCGCTGCCTGTTAATACTGCCCAAAGCGTTGATGAACATAATGCGCCGTGGATAGTCAATGGCTCCAGCAACATTTTGGCTGTCTTCCTGTGGTTGGAACAGGTGAATCCTGAACTGTAAAAATTCCGCAATCGTATTCAATGGCAACATCACTATGCCAGCGACGCCAGACGACATGCGTAACGCATTTGCCTGATGACGAATTTCGTACAAACGCGATTTGTCAGGAATAAAAATAATTTTCACTCTCGATATCGAAAGAATCCTTACAAAACCTATCAAAAAACAGTATGGCATTCAACATAAATATGATAATCGATCTATCAAACATCTTCTTTACGCGCATTATGGAGTCGCGCCTTGGGCAAACATACCTATTAACCTTTTTCAGCCACCCATCGAACGGGTGTATGGTCCATACAGGCATTGAGGAGACGCAATGACGATAATGCCATGAATTTAATTGTTGTTACGCATTCTAACGACCTTTACGCCCTCGTCGCATATCCCTCCGAATCTGGTAAAAAATGGTAAGCATTTCCCCTGCTGAGTGACCCAATGCTTTTTTTGCCAAGTTTACGATTCTAAGGAGGATTTCCGTGTCGCGCAGTCCATCTACGCGGAATTGTCGATTTTCGTCTCGTATATCCAATAGCGTCTCCAGTAATGATAGTGAGGGTGGCTGTAAGGGATTGCACTCTGCAAGGGGCTACGCCCTGTAAGGGTCATACGCATGCCCGCTTTCGCGCATCATCAGGAACCGACAACGGCGACGGTATAGCCGGAACCTGCTTTCCCGCCAGCACATACGCCTTGCCGAGAATCGCCGTGTAGTGCATTCCACCCCGATAAACATCCGGCGCCTGCAACACACGCGGTAATTCCGGATGCGCAGACCATTTCGCATCAATATGCAGCGTATCCAGCGATGCCCGGCTTAAATCCAGCGACCAGTGATAACGGTTCAGGGTCTCAGCCCGGTTATGCATGCGTCCATAAAAAGCCGCCCCCTTCTCCGTGTCCCAACGGTGCAGCAACATCAGGCGCTGAAACGTTTCCTCGAAATGGTTTTTGATGCGCGCCAGAGCCAGATGGTACATGGCATGACAGTCCTTGCAGAGAATCTTGATTTCCGCCAGACGCTGTATCGCCTGATTCCCCTGGGACGGCAGATGATATTCCCAGATTTCATGCGCCTGCAGATACCGATACTGGCGACGACCACAAGCTGTGCAAACATGATTGACCTCCTGAATCAGCGGCTTGCGAATGACCGACCAGTCCTTGCTCGTCAACAGGTTATACAAGCTGCTGCCATGTGAGGAGATGGGAATCAGATCCCCGCAAAACCGGGGATGCTGCTGCAGGACACCGGGCAGAACACGGGCGTCAGAAATCTCCGGCAGCGGTTCACCCCGATGCGCCACCTGCCCATCCAGCAGATGGAAAGTGTCCCCGAAAAATGGATGAATGTCTGCCCAGGAGCGGATCGGGGCACTCTCCGGCAGAGGAAAAGGCGTCCACAAATAAGACATCCCCCCTCCCCCTTCAGCTTTGCGCATCATTGGCAGACGGCGGATTCAGTACTTTGTCTGCGGTACCGTGCAAACCTATTGCACCCCTGCCAACTTCTCCATGCTGGCCTTGACCCGAGCCATGTCTTTCCATCGCCTGTTTCAGGTGGGCGTCATCGGTTTCCGCACCGCGCGCATTGGCCCAGCGCATCACCTTGTCAGGCAGTACATAAATCAGCTCGTAGGATTTCCAGACCGCCATGATCAGGAAAAAGGTATACAGCACACAGCCACCGACAAAATCCAGCGGTCCCAGAAATCCTCCGCCACTATCGGTCATCGCGGACAGGAGCGCATTGCCCAGCGTGGCGTTGAGCAACCAGGAAAAGGCATAGACCAGTCCGGTTCCGGCGAGAAATCCGGCCAGCATCAGGACCGGACGAAAAACAATGCTCAAGGCCAGCAGATAACCGGATGACCCATACCCGAAAAACTCATGCCCTTCCGGATGCATGTGCATCACCGCCCAGATGGGCGCTGCAGCGACCAGTTCGATAAACAGAATCGCCGTGGTCAGCAAAGTAATGGTCCAGAGGATGTAGGGGATCAACGGGATAAAAAAGGACAACAGATAGCCCATGCCAAAAATGAGCCCCGCCAGAGTCAGAAGCATTTTGCCGATGACGACCAGCACTTTTCCGCCTGCACCCGCACCGATCCAGGCCAATGCGGAGTGATCCGCGCCGCCACCGGCGGCGACGGCCAACAGGGCTACGGCAAACAGTGATCCCGCAAACAGCTCGATGGTCGTGCCCACCGATTGCACATGCTCAATCGGATTCTGCCCTTTCGGAGATTCGACGATGCCATTCATCGTGCTGACTCCCGCTTCGCTGAAATACTTGCCGAAGATGGCGCTGTTGTCTCCGGGAGGGGGTGCTGTGCGGGACGCATCACCCAACCCCGTGGATTGCGCACTATCGGCAAAAGCCTTGGCCCGCTTCATTTCCGCCTCAAAGTGCGACGAAAACAGGCTGCCGGCGAAATTGCCCCAGGACGGGGCCGAAACAACGCCCTCTGTCGCTTCATTCAGGGCTTTTTCCGCTGCCTGATTCCAACTGTTGATCTTCCAGAACCATTCTCCGGCCATGGCAAAACCGTATTTTTTCGCTTTTTTGGCAAAAGCCTTGATGCCCTTTTTAAAGATGTCATCGGCTTTCTTTTTCAAGGGTTTTTCCAGCGCTTTGTCGTAGTCACCAATGGCCTTGTTCCACTTCGCCGATGCGGGAGACGTATCTTTTTCAATGGGTTCTGAGGCTGCCGTTTTGACCGCCTTGATCAGGGTCGGCAAGGCGGATGCATTGGCCTTGTAGACCGCCTCACGCAGTTGTGAGCCGACAGATTCCGGGACATCATCGGGATTCCCTGTCCATTTGAGTGTGCTTTCGTAACTCAGACTGCCGCAGACGTTGGTGGCGCCCGCGAGCATTCCCAGACCGGGGAAGAAGTCCATTTGATGAAGGACGGAAGCCCCCGGCGTCCCCCAAACGTACGATTGATAAACGGGGACATAAATGCCGGAAGTGGCCATGGCCGGTTCGGACAGGCCAGAGTTATCTTCCACCGTCCCGATGATCGTCTGTAATGCGTCAGTGGTGGGGCCACTCATGGTAATAGGGTCGCTGATCATGCCATGGGTGAGATTATCCGCTTCTTCATTAACGGCATGGGCGCAGACCTGGGAGTCCACGATGCTTTTAGCCAGATTGCGGACATTCTGGGTCGGCACGATCAGGGTGCCGATGGCCGTATCGGGATGGATTTCGAGGGTTTTGACGACGGTGGTCCATCCCGAATCCGCCAGTCCGATGCCGATAAAACCGAACAGCCAGATCACGATCAACTGGATGGCCGACAATCCGGCAAATCCGGGAACGGGCAACAGGACCGCCGCGCCCAGCAGGGTGCGTACCGGCACCGTGTGCTCGTTCCATTTGCCCATGACCTCGCCTTCGCGTGCGGTTTTGATCCATGAGCCGAAAATGGTGTAGCTGGCCAGTATGCCACCCACAAAAAGGACGGCGGAATTGAGCCATGCCAGCAGGCTGACGACATAGCCCGTCCAGGCGCTGACCGAAATATCTGTTTTGGAAATGCCCAGCAAATGATGAATGGGTTTGGTGCCCACAATCTGCATCAGCATTTGCCCGAACATATCATGGGAGTCGGGAGAAATGCCCAGGTTGCCCGCCAGCGCGGGCTGACTGATCAACACCAGTATCAGAAACCACCAGAATCTGTTTTTCATGGACGTTATTCCAATGTGGGAGAACGGAAGTACGGCGTAGGATCAGGCTTGTAAGCCGGCGGAGACGGATGGGTATCGGGAACACGCTGGCTGCCGAAGAACTCCAGCAGGGTCATCAATCCCGGCGGCAAACCCAGAATGACGGTCATCGCATGACCCATGCACAGGCCTTCATCCGGATCATCGTCTTCATCTTCGATGGAGGGTTGTCCTGCATGTCCCGGCAGCCTTGCCGGCGGCAGGCTTGCAGCCGGCAGTCCTGCACCCGGTAATTCTGCGGATAAAGATGGCTTTTCAGGCTCTTCCATGAAATTTGCGTCGGTATTTTCCATGAGCTACTCCTTATTTTTTGCCTTTGCCGGGACCGCTGGCGAGGTTACTGACGATGGCCTGATTCACCTTTTTTTGCAGGCCTTCGCTCTTTTCGGCCAGCAGGGTGGCGAGGATGGCTTCGATGTTGGTGCGCTGCCGAAAGGCGATGTACTGATACTGCAATTGCTGCGCCTGCAGAATGATGTGTTCTTTTGCGAGTGCGGATTTGCTCATCTTGGCGATCTGCTGGTACCACTTGCGGTTGCCGTAAGTGGCCTGATCCTGCCAGGCCAGGGCCTGCATCAGGGAGGCGTTTTTCGCCAGTTTGGTGGGCACGATCAGCTTCTTGTTCATGGATTTGGCAAAGTCCTTCCCGAAATCCTTGTGTTGGGTGTCCATCGCGGCAATCTGGTCCAGTACCGTACGCGCCAGGGAAACCCGGGCGCGGGCGGCAAACATTTTGCCTTCCAGCGCCTGACCACTGATGGTTTTGTAATAGCGTTTGGTACGCACTCCGACGGGCGGCGCCTGCACCAGATTCGCCACCAGTTGGGTCAGGGCTTCCTGGTCCAGCTTCTGATGCGTCTCATCGTGGCCGACCTTGGGCATGGACAGCAGGGTGGTCCCCAGAATATCCAGATTGGGTTTGCTGCTGGCTTTTGCCGGATCAGGGCAGACGCCCTCTTTCATTTCCTTGGCGGATTCAAAATCCGTGCATTGCACCCCATAGCTTTTCAGGGGTTGCCGGGCGCTGACCCTGGCGGTCAGATTGGTGTCGATGTCACTGTTCAGCGCCGTATATCCGCTGATGGCATTACCCGTTCCGAAAACGCCGCCACCACCCGCCAGCGCATGGGCCACGGTGGGTTGTCCGGTGCAGTCCTTGCCGCCACAGGGCATGGAGGGCGGCATCTGGCTGTTGTTGGTCTCATACAGGCGTTCTTTGGCTTCCTGCTGCGCCTTGGCCATCTGGTTCATGTGCAGCATGAGTGATTGGGTATAGGTTTTGTTGGCCGTGCGGTCCTTGGCGTTTTCGGCCTCGATGGTCTCGATCAGGTTTTGCAGGGTGGTGTTCAGGGTGGATTTTTCGGTATTGATGTGACTGTCCACATCACTTTTCAGACTGGCGATATTGGATTGGCTGGCAATATTGCCGTCTGTCCAGACGTGGGTATAGCCTTCGCCATTGACCGTAGCCGCCCAGGCACTGCCCGTCAGAGTCGCCGAAAGGGCCAGACCGACCAGTAATTGCATCTTTTTGCGTTTTTGACACATCCTCAGACACTCCTCTCAATGTTCCTTACAGGGTGTACCCCTTGGTGCCGCAAGGTTTCACCCTGTAAGGATTGCACCCTGTAAGGATTGCACCCTGCAGGGGTTTCAGCGATCGGCCAAGGCTTCCTGAGAGATAGGGTGCCGCAGGGTTTTTGGTGCTTTTTGAACGGGATAAAAACCCGTTGAAATTTGACAGGACGGGACGCATGCGCTATCCGTGCCCATTGGCAAAGGAGGTCGTCATGAGTGGGTACTGGGATTCACGCGTTCCATCTGTTACAGAAAACCTGCTTCGGCAACAGGAAATGGATAGAGACGTACAACGCATTGGCGCGAGCTGGCAGCCTCAATACAACCAGTTAATGAACCAGTACAACGACCTGGTGAACCAGTACAACCAGGTGCTGGCGGAGAGAAACAACAAGCAGGCCTACATTCAGCAACTTAAGAAACACGCTGGCAGCGTCAAGGATCTTCATGACTGGCACAAGGCCGCGTATATGGCCGTGAAAAATTTTCCTTACTATGCTACGCGGGATACACAGGAACGCGATGAGGATATCGAACCTTATCTCGATATTGTGCGCAACGAAAATTCCGAGGGCGACGCCAAAGGCAAAGAAAAATACAATCACCTGTTACAACGCTTAAGCGAACAATCTGACATTGCCAGCGATGCGCTGTTGTCCGAGTTTTTCAAAAACGAAAAACGCTTTTTGGCGTATCCGGAAGAGCATTACGTGATCCAGGTGGATGCGAACACGACGCGCCCGAAAATTCCTGATGATTATCTGGCCGGTCGGCAAAGGATGATGCGAAAAACCAATAACAACATGCCCTTTCCGGATAAGGAAGAACGGCGTCAGACGGTGTTGACGACGATGCAGCAAATGGCCGCGCTGACCGATAATGTCTGGCGCGTTCGTTTTGAGCGGATATTTTTATGGCGTCTTCTGCTTGCAGCGGAAAATCTGCGCGATGCAAAATCGCAGACAAATCCGGCATACACAAATGCTGAACGTATGCTTCAGGAACTTTTGCAGTTATCCCCCTGGAATACGTTTCCGGCGGATTATCAGGATTATCTGACCAAAAATCTGCACCATCGCAGTAGTCCCGACAATCTCACCATGCTGGAATACGCCAATCGGTATCTGGAACAACAGAAGCAGGCAAATCCTGATTCACAGCAGGCGCTTGCCGAGCTGGATCGGTTGAGAGAGGAAAACCGGCATCTTCGGACACAGTTCATGAGCGGCAAGGGCATCGTGGATGAAAGCATCCCTGCACCGAAAACCGACCTGCACGAAAGCGTGGATGAAAGATATTACCGCCTGAATGCGGAAAAACACGACCGCGCACTGCGGATCGCTGCACGACGGCGCACATCCGGTCCCGGCTTTGGTCCCGGCTGATTTTCGGGATTTTTTCATCGCCCATAAAAAATCCCGTATGTATGAATATACACACGGGACGTATGGTAATGGTTTTTACCAAACCGCAGTTCTCTTATACATGCTTTTACATTGCCTGTCAATACAGATTGTTCACCCAATTGTCGCTGTATCCGGATGTGGCATTGCTGGCATCCGATTCGGCGGTACCCGCTTCAGAGACATAATCACCCACTTTGTCCGATACGGTACTGGACGCACTGTCGAGTGCGGATTGTTCCGTATTCAGCACGGTACTGGTGGCGCTGTTGAGCGCGTCTTTTTCCAGGCTTTTGGGGTCCAGAGCAAAACTCAGAATGCTGTTGCCCTGACTGATTTCATTGTTCATGGTCGACGTGATGGCACTACAGGCTTCATCTTCCATGGATTTCAGCAAGGAACTCAGCGCACTGGATATGCTGAATCCACTGAAACCGCTGACATGGAAACGGTCCAGATTACTCAGGCAACCTTCTGAAAAGCTACTTTTCGGGGACGGCGGCTGCGCCAGGGCCAGATCCACCTTGGCCTGATTCTGGAAATGCTTTTCGGCGGTACAGGTGGTTTTACAACTGCTGTTGCAGGCGGAAGTGGTCGCCGCCGTGGTCTGCGCCCAGGCCGCAACCGGCATCAGCAGCAGAAAACCCGCCAGGGTAAAAAATGGAATTTTCTGATTCATTGCGTAAAATCCTCGCTATACGATCATGGAAAGATTGACGGCGGGCGGGCGCCGGAAATAGGTTTGCAGCATCAGCCCGTTATTGATGAGCCAGGAGAGCGCCTGGTTTTCATCGTCGTTCAAATGGCGTTTGATCTCAAAATTGCTGGGTGGCGCAATGCTGCACAGGGGCAAAGCAATGGATAAAGGCAGTCGTACCAGCAATCGCGCCCAGGACACACACTGTTGCAGGGCCAGCGCCAGTTCTTCCGCTTCCGGCCGCTGCATGCTGGCGTTTTCTCCGTTTACGGGATATTCCGGTAACGGGATGGTGTGCATGATTTCCGTGATCAACTGGTCAATCCCCAAATCCTGAATCTGGTCATAGCCCATCAGTGGAGAATCGGCAAGATCTTCTCCAGCCTGAGCGTTGTGCAATTTCCACCATTGCGCGCATTGTTGCGCCCATTCCGTCGATGTATTCATCATTCTTTTTTCTCTGGCGGCTTGCCACACATTGGTGGAATGCCCCACGTTGTTTCAGGAACATGCTCCGCTTTATCTGGCGATTCTTCAGATGATGGATGCAGCAAGGATATGACTTCAGATCGTTCGGAATCGCTTAGCGCATACCAGTGCTTGTATTCACCCATGATTGGCACATCAACAAGGCGGTTATGAAACGGTATTTTTTTTGGCGTATATAACGGAAAAGACGTCATCCCGATAACCGTGCCATCGCCATACAATGCCCATACGAATAAAGGAATAATCTGTTTCTTCTTGTCATCAGCAGCAGGCACAATAAAAAACCAATCCGTTGCGGGAATGATCTGCTTGATCATAAAAAACTGCTCCATCCTGATCATAAAACACCTCCATAATCTTTTAATGATTGCCATTTACGATGGTCCTTCCAGGTTGGCAGAGGTACGGCGATGAAAAATACGGTCAACCAGTTTTTGCAGGGCTTCTCCGAAACGCTGCGCCATTTCCTCAATTTTTTTCATCAGGCTTTCCTTCTCGGGGCTGTCCGGTGCCTGATGAATGGCCTTTTGCAGATTTTTGACGCCCCTTTCCGTGCGATTGATGGCGTCCAGATCCTGGTCGCTGCGCTGTGGATCACTGACAAAATCCTGGGCGCGTTGCAGACTCATTTCGGCCAGTGGCGCGGTTTCGGTATTGACACCCTCTTTTTTGATGCGGTTGGTCGCGAGTTGCAGTTCGTTCGGATTGAATGGCGTCTGCTCCAGGACATGATTGATCTCATTGGCCTGCCGACGGCTCAGCGGCGTTTCACTGCCGGATGACGCGCCCTGCTCTGCGGGTGCGGTTTCGTGGACGGTCGTGTGACGTCCTCCGAACAGGGTAAAACTTCCGCGTCCCACGTTGTTGTTGACGGTCCCCCCGCCATTCTTTTGCCCCTGCGCATTTTCCGGGGACGTGTCCGTTGATGCTGCAGATTCCTGGGGGGTTTCAGTGGTACCTGCTTCAGCAGCGGCTCCTTTACCTTTACTTTCTGTTGTATCTCCTTCCGCTGTCCCCTTATTCTGCGCGGGGGCATTTTGGGTCTCTTGCGCTGGCAAAGATGCCGCACCTTCCGGTTGGATTTCCCGGCCGACAAGACCATCCGGGGTCATGATAATACCGGCCTCCGGCTGTTTCAGCACCTGATCTTCCCGTTGCACACCCGATGCCGGTGTGTTTTCTGTCACCCCTGTCTGGACTGTCTCTTTGGGCAATTCGCCGCGCTGCACGGTGCCGCTGTTATAAAACCGGGCATTGCGTTCTGCACAGAGCAGATTCAGAACCGGGTCCCGAAGCGCCGGATGGGTGGACCAGCCCTGGAACAGATCGGGCGCGATGAGGCCATCAAACAGAAAGTCGGAGAGATCCTTTCGGGACACGTCCTTGTCCAGTCGGTTTCCCTGATCGTCTGTCACCTGATAGTTGGCCGGATTTTCCGGGTCCGGGTGGTAGCGGAAGCGCCCCAGGGCAATGACACCATCGGGTTTCTGCAGGGCGGCACGATTGGCATTCATCTGGGGAGACTGCATGAACCCCATATAGCCATTCAGTTGCTGCGGCGAATTGAAGCCACGCACGAATTGATGTCCATCACGCATCTGGACGGGGATCTCTTCGCCTTGCAGGGTGCGCTGTGTGAAGATATAGCCCCGGAAGCGATGATCGGGATGGGCGCGAATATCCGGATGCTGGACAAAGCGTTGCAGAGGGTCCGGCATATCGGTCAGCGCGAGATTGGAAAAAGTGCCATCCGGATTCAGCAGTGCGCCCGTTTGCTGATAGTGCTGGCCCTCGATCTGGCGAAACGCGGTAAAGTGTGGATCACGTTGCGCTTCCAGCGCAAAGTGATGCAGGTTTTCCTTGTCAAAATCACTGAGATTTTCAAAATGGTTCAAGGCCTGGGCTGCGATTTCCGGGCTCATGGTTCCGGTGGCCAGATAGCATTCCAGCTCCCAGGTATTCACCATATCTTGCGACGGCCTTGCAGACGGCAGGCTTGCATCCGACCCTGCGGTCGGCGATTCTGCATCCTGCGGCCGATAATAGCCGTAGCCATTTTCGGCTGTCTGCGGCTGATAGTGTACTCCGGCGATGGTTACGGGTTGATGTTGCTGCAAGGCGTCCAGCAACGGCGCATGGGCCTGTAGTTGCTGAATGAATGCGTCTGCGGCCAAGGGGGTGGCAAAATCGCGGATGAATTGTTCTCCCGTTGCCGAGGCCCAGACGCCTTGCGGATTCTGGAGATAGACGGTATGCGGTTTGCCATCATCGGTGTCTTCCATGTCCTGGCGATAGACAAAGGGCAGTCTTGCAGACGGCGTTTGTCTTGCAGACGGCAGTCTTGTCGTGGTCTCTGCTGACGCCGGATCATCCATTGTTGCGGAGAGTTCCGCCATCTGCCGGGTGCTTACAAAATCCTGGATGATCTTGGGCAGATCACTGAGTTCGAGATTGCGCCCCTCGGTCGGCTTCGCGTCGCTCAGGATCAGATAATTGAGTTCTCTCTCCCAATTTGCGGTAAGCTTCGGGTCTCGCGCGGCATCGGCAGCGAAGCGTTCCAGGGCAAGATTTTCAAATGGAGATAACGGGGTGCCACTGGCCTGTTGCGCCTGGAGCTGTTGCGCGACCATATCCGGTGAGGGGATGCCCGTATGGGCATATTGTGCCAATTCCCACTGATCCGTCAGTGGAGACTTGACGCCTTCGGAATCGGCCTTGTAATAAATCAGGGCGTTGTTGTCATCGAATGCCGGGACGTAGTGGACGCCGCCCAGGGTGACGGCATCATGGCGTAGCAGGGCCTGCCGTTGCGCGGCCATGTCGGCCAGTCCTTGTGCATATTCCGCTGCCTGTTCCGGATTCGGGAAAGTGCCCACTACAGGCTGACCATTTTCCGGAGCAGCAAAAGAGTCATCCCACACCGAAGCCCACTGTCCGGGTTCTGCCTGTGGCCGGGTCAGCAGGAACGTTCCATCGGCCTGGGGCAGCACCGCATAATGCTCCGGCAGGCTTACAGCCGGCATTTGACCTGCATCTGTTGTTTCTGGCGCCTGTACGGTATCGGACACGGCAGTATCTCCTTCCGGCAAAGATAAATGCGTTGCGTTTTCCGCCCTGTCAGGTGCCGCAGAAGGATTTTCGTTTGCAGGACTGTTGCTGTCCGCAGGGCTCACGCCGTCCGCAGGACCGTCCGCAAGACGGATTTGGGAGAGCGGGATGGGCAGGACGGGTAAAGGGCCGTGCCATTTTCCAGGTTGTTTCCAGGGGGTGCCGGGTGGGTCTTTGAGGACCTGGGGATTAAGGATGCCTTGCAGTCGGCCTTCGAGATAATGGTCGCCGAGGTTCTCATCAATGCCTTCAAAGTGGCCCATGTTGTGGATGGTGACGCCGCGCGCCCGCATGTCAGGGGCGGACAGGGCGAGGACGTCCTGTGTTTCTTCATTGACGGTTTCCAGTGCCTGATCCAGTACGAGGGGCCAGTCCTTGGGATCATGGCCATAGATTTGCCGCGCGGTATCCAGAAAACGGATCAGTTCGGGATCATCGAACGTCAATGCCGGGGGAAATTCCAGACTGCCATCTTCTGGTAACGGGGCATGATACAGGCGTTCATATTCATGCTCGAAAATGGCGCGGGCCAGAAGCCCTGCCCGTTCATCGTGATTTTGAGCGATGAGTTTGCCGGAGCGCAGAAAATCCAGCGATTGGAGTACGGGACCGCTCGCAAGGCCCGAATGCAGGTCAGACGGTGGCGCACCGTACTGGTCCGGATTGAAAGGGGATGTGTAATTCATAAGGAAGCTCCTTTCAGGTTTTGTCCGAGATCGGCACTGCGCTGAAAGGCGTCGCGCAGGGCGTATCGGAACGTGTTCAGCCCTTCATCCAGCTTGGCTACAGCCACCCCGGGATTTTCCAGTGCATGCTTGTCGCTGGCCTGAATGTGTTTCTGCAGCAATCCATGATAGGTGTCCATGACAGACATTTCGTGCGAAGTCACCGGATGCTGATGCAGATGATGCGTGCCCCGATCCAGCAATTTTTGCGTTTCCTGCACGGCATCCGGCGTCAGTCCTTCCTGGCGGATGCGTAGCGCCATCAATTTCAGTTCAACGGGTTTGAAAGACGAATGACGATCGATGACCTGCAGAATTTCGGATGCCTGACGACGGGATATTTCGCTCATGATTTTTCTCCAGAAAATGGTTGCTGGAGATATTGGTGCCGCAGGATTTTTTCTGGAAAATCAGGATGCAGGAATTTTGGAGGACATCCTGCAATGGGTTGCACCCGGCAAGGGTTGCCCCCGGCAGGGGTTGCACCCTGCAAGGGATTACGCTCTGAATGGGGGTTGACGGACCGAGCGTTTCAGACGCGCGCTCGTGGCAATCGTTTCGTGAAGCGACCGAGAACTCCGGCCAGGCTTTCGACCCTCTGACAGCTCCGGCCATAACGTGACATTCGTCACGCCTTGATGTGCAATGATGGAGACCTATTCTGAACAAGCGAAAGCAGCATGGTCCCTGTGTAACGATGCTGCCTTGGCAGTTTTCACACTACAACGATAGCCGCGACTGCGAATGTTTTGCTGGCGGCGGCAACGAGTTTCCGGGCGTCTGTCCGTTAATGTTCCTGCCATTCATCGCCAGGCCGTGGGGGCTCTCCACCCGGGCGACGTAATATCGCTCGGAAAGCTGCCATATCTGCGCCCTTCCCTTTCTCGGTAAAGAAACGTTCGGTTTCCATCGCGGAAATCTTTTCAGCCACCGCGATGGCGATAAACTGGTTCACGCTTGTTCCATCCCGTTTTGCCACATCGACAAGGGCATCTTTGAGTGACTTCGGTAAGCGCAGGGGGTAAGTCGATATTTCACGCATGGCGTATCCTCGCTAATGCAACAGATGGGTTGATTGTTTCGATGCCGAACGTCTGAGGCGTCTTGCCAAAATCCCGCAAATTGAATGTAACAATGGCATCTGCATGACCATTGACGGCGACCTCCAGGATCATCTCGTCGTTCGGATCTCGCAGCATGGGCCTCCAGAGGTAATAGGTGGTGACAGGCTCGATAATAGCCGCTAGACCGCTGACATAGATATGCGCCTCTTCCTGGCTGAGCCCCGCCGCCTTCCAGTGAAGGGAAGAGCCGCACTTGGCCTGATACTCAAAAAATAACGGTACACTGGCAAGCATCGCTACGTAACCATCCAACGCGGCTTCCACGAGTGCTGCAGATGCTCCGCTGGGACTTCGCATGGCGGAGACAATCACATCCGTATCGAAGACAAACCGTTTCATTCGACGGATGATAGCACATCACCGGCGATGTCATACAACAAGACTCTCGCACAGAGTGAAGGAGTTGCAGAGCATGAAGCCCCGACTACCACCTTGGCTTAGTCGGGGAAGAGTTCACTCAATTGCAGGGACAAAAGTGGATGTAATCCCCACATCATCCATAAGATGGTTACTCAAGATTTTTGAGTAGAGTGGATAAAAAGGATGTTCCACATATTCTGCAAGAAATGTACTAACACACGTTTACCACCCTGTACATTTAAAAATCAGGATACAGCGCTGCTCAGTTAGTGATTACCAAACTATAACTCAGTTCAATGCAGAAGCTTTTGTAGTGGGATTGCTTCCATATATCCAGCATTTGATCCAATGAAGTAAGTTTTCCCTATCAGTACTCCATTTTGAGGACCAAAACCACCGTGAACATTATGATATACATGTGTTATTGCCCCAGTTTGGCGATTCAATGTGTAAATATCACCATTCTTTATAGGCTGAATTAGATGTTCTCCAACTGTCAAAGGGGCTGCCTTCATGCCGGCAGAAAGCTTTTTCTGCCATATTATGTTACCGGTTTTCAGGTTGATGGCATATTCTTTGTGGGTAACTGGACTCCCTGTATATACCATTCCATCAGAGATATCTGGAACTGCATCTTTGTTACGTGGAGGGGTTCTCCCACTTCCCAGTGAACGGGCCCATAAAATTTGACCGTTTTTGGCGTTAAGTGCCAACTCCTCTGATGATGATGTTCCAGTTTTCTGATTGGAATCGCGGGTTTCAATTTGTCCGACTAAAATGCCTCCATGATCGGCCCATGTGCCATCACCTCCACTACTGGAGAAAATATTCTTTGGATGCACGGTCCACAGTAATTTGCCAGTTGAACTGTTTACAGCGTAAATCCGACTGGGATGTGTTCCACCCATAACCACAATATTACCACCATCGACCGGAGTGGCTGACGACATACTGACAAAAGAATGGATATAGGTCTTCCAAAGTTGGGTGCCGTTTTGGGCATCCAGCGCGTAAATATGGCCGTCACCATTACCAAAAATCAGCTTACCATTTATATAAGTTGGTGTAGGCATGTCTTCCCCTAATGTGTGATATACCCACTGCAGTTTGCCGGTTTTCCCGTTAAAAGCCTCTATGGCGGAGACATCCGTACCTCGAATTACTTGCGCGCCATGCATGCCAAACAATTTTGCATGGCTATAAGCAAAAACAGAGTTCCCTATACCTACGAAAACAAGCTGTTGACCATCCACATTAGCTACTATTGGGGTGGACATGATCTGATTGTAGGCATCGGCGCTCCAGATCAGATGGCCATTTTCTGCATTCAACGCATAAAGAAATCCATTGTCGTTGGGTGCATAAACAACACCATGGACAACAGCAACGCCAATTGGGAATCCCACAAGATCCCTTATGGTTGTTGTCTTGGCAACCACGTGGCGATTTATTTTATTGGCGCCTGGAGCTATGAACGTCCAAGAGACAGACGGGAAAGCTGAGTTATAGTAGGCATTGTGGCCGGACTCCATGGCATAAGTGATCCATTGCTGCGGCGTTTGTTCTGAACTGGCCTTCGCTGCAATACCGAATAGTCCGGTGATGGCCATAATGGTCAGTAAACTGAGTGTCTTTTTACCTTGCATAACAGACTCCTTTTTAGGTTATGACTCAGATAACACGTTACTAACCAACTAGATAAGTGCTATCTCGTAGAGGAGGGGCAGTTTTATTACACGATCGTCCAGCAATATCAATGCCATCGGTTGCACGAAGACACCGAGTATGGTGGGTCGGTACCAAACACCACTTTTCTGGTTTGATTGTTCAACTATCAGAAACAATCGTCGATCGTGTCAAAGCGTCAATCGATCGCCTACTGTCAAACCTGATTCCCAGTGTAAACTTTGCCGGCGGCAGACCCTGCAGGGTATAGCCCATGCCAGGTGTAACCCTTACAGGGCTTAGCCCCTGCTGGCTCCAAGACATAAGAGTGCAACCCTAAAATTGGCTCCAGTTCGTATTTTCCTGACTGGATTCTTCCTGGTGCTGCATCGGCGAAGGTGGCTGCAAAACCTGATTTACCAGAATCTGAATCTCATTCACCATGTCTTTCAAAGTCTTCTGATCCATGGCGCTCACCAGCGGACGCGACTTGGGATCAGGCGTCAACGCCTGGGCTTCCGGTACAGCGGGCGGATCACCGGGATACGGTTCCTGCGTCACTTCCGCCAAGGGCTCCGGCACATGCGCCTCTTGCCGGGTGTCTCCGTAAATCTGATCCAGACGCAAAATTGCCCCGTGCGAGATGCGCCACTCCGGTAACTTCGGCCAGTCAAAATACGCCGAGGCAATATCCAGATATTGCCCCTCAAACGATAAAAACATCTGCCCCGCCTTCTGCGCGGGCAATTCTTCAGCAGCGACCCGATCCGCTTTTTCCACAATGTCACTGCTGTCTGCCCGGGTGGATGCCGTGAACATCCCGAATTCATTTTTGTAATATTGGATGCGACGCATCCAGGCCTTACCCAGATTCTTGACGGCAAACTGGATCGATTCATCATCCTGCAGTTTCATGAAACCCTTGAACCCCGTACAGGACGCGATGGCGGTAGCCCCCGCCTTGGATTTTTCCGTCAAGCGCGGAAAATCCTGCGAACCTTCCAGTACGCTCATCCCTAAAGAACGCCCCTGCGCGAGAATGTCCTCCTCCCCTTCCACCATATAGGAGGCTTTTTCGTCATAAGTGAGTGAATAGGGATGGTCGGCATCGGTGATCCGCACATCCATCGGCTCATCCACGCCCTTGGTGATCTGCTTGCCCAACAATCGGGCCAGCATCATCTTGTTTCCGGCCACAATGATTTTTCCCAGAATCTCCAGATCAGAAGGCGGTTTTTCCAGAGAAGGCAAAATCACCACCACGATGCGCCGATTCGCCGACACGTCATCCCAATCCAGCTCCGAATAGCGCGTACCAAAAATGTGGCCGTAAGAATCGGACATGGCATTGAGCGCGCGAATCAGTTGCATGGTCACAAAGCCGTGCTGCTTGTTTTCTTCCTCGGACCCCGGCACTTGCGGCATTCCGGCAGCCGCCGCCTGATTCGCCGGGTCCTGCGCGTAATCAGGCGGCGCATCATCCTTGTAACCCGGCAGGTTTTCCAGATAGGCGCGAATCGGATCAATCGCCCGGTCGGGAATATCCGGGAAGGATTTCTCCCGGCCATTGATCTTCAGACGCTTGTGACGCAACAGCTTGACGGCCGGCAGATTGATATATTCGCGCAGGGTCTGCGTCGACAAAATGAAATTGTGATGATCGCGCAAATAGACCAGCGGTGTCAGCACTGCTTCCACAAAACTCACCGTCCGGTCATGCCAGATTTTGTTATCCCCTTTGGGGGCTTCACCCAACAGGCTCTTGACCAGACCGGAGACCGTATTCAGACTGCCTGAGGCCAGCAGATTGATGGTGATGCTTTGCCGCTCAATGGGCTTGTCCCAGAGCGTTGTGTCTCCGGTCGTGTAATTCACCAGCAGCAGATCATCTTCCCGCCCGGATAACCAGGCCATGGCGCAGACCATGTGCCACGTAGCAATGTCGCCCTTGCCGTCCACCAGCGTAAAACCGGAGCCCATGACCAGAAAAGACCAGAGAAAACCGAGAATGGTCTGGGTTTTGCCGGCGCCCGTGGTGCCCAGCAGAAACAGATGCGCCCGCAACATGGCATTGGTCAGGAATACGGGTTGCCCCCATTTTTTCCCTTTGCGCACGGTGCCCATCCAGGCAATGCCCCCGGCTTTTTCATAATCATTCGTCATGCCCGGTTTTTTGTTGTTGTAGTCCAGCCCTTTTTCGACAATCGGCTTGGCCACCGGCCAGAGTACCCGATGACCATACGAGGGCAGAATCATCAGCAAAAAGGGCAGACTGATCAGGTCCGCATAGCCGGACAATGACCCGAACCACTGCGGCAGGAGATTGGGCAGTACCAGTGTCAACAGCAGGGGCGGAAGCGCAAAGCACCAGAAAACAATGCCGCCGCCCTGAAAAAAAGTCTGCGCAAAACGTCTGCCCGGGTAAAAAAAATCCTCATCCCGAAAAATCCGACTGCTTTCGATTTCCGTGGCATTAGTGGACATAGGCTTTCCACGCTTTGGATTTTTGCCATTGGGTTTCCTCAATGGATTCCCACAGTCCTGAAGCCACAAATTGGGACTGTACGGTCAGGACGGGCGCATGGGCCTTCAGTTCGCAATGCCACTGCACCATACCCGGCAACCCCTCGCTATGCGGACGGGGCAGTCCCAACGCATGCAGGGCGTACCAGAGGGGGCGATCCTGATATTTGAGCCAGACAAACCAGTTGGGCGGGACCAGTCCCCTTTTTCGGGCATCGTGCAGGGCGGATAACAGGATAGTCACTTCATACGCATGTTTTTCGCGATATTTTTTGAATGCGCCCACGTCCGTGCCGGACAATCGGGTATGCTTATGAATGACCGCGTTTCCGCCTTTCGCATAACTTTTCAATATCGCCTGGGTGTTGTTATGAACGAAAGCATGAAACAGGGCATTCCGGGCGGGGGTGGAAAATCCATCGCGTCCGGCCTTGGCGCCCAACTGCTTTTCGCTCCACGCTTCGATCGGCTTTTCCAGCAATTCACCATCGATACTCAGCGCCTGGATGGAAAGCAGGATTTCCAGTGGATGCAAAGGCCAGTCACTGGCACGATCCCGAAACTGGAGGTCTTTCAGGTTTTCCTTCCAGGTTTTTTTCTTTTTCCACTGATGCTTGAGGGCCTTCTGACGTTCACGCATGACGGGCAACATCCAGGCATAATGCGCAGACAGATACCGGGCCAGATCCCAGGGCGCATTGAACTGGATGTACAGGCTTTTTTTCTTGTTCCACAAAGGAATCGCCAGTAACGCCGGAAGGATGGACCAGAAAATCGGCCAGAATTCGCAACCCCAGGCTGATAATGTCCGGTCTATGCTGCGGTTGATCAGATTGGCGGCTTTCCAGTGAATTTTGGCGATGGGCACCTGATGCAGAAAGGTCAGATCCATGTCCCCGTATTGCTGCGCAAAATGCGGATCCAGAAAATTCAGCGCGGAAATCCAGACAAAGCTCAGGCCTTTCCAGCAGGCGATGATGGCATCCTTGCCGAAAAACCACGCGGCGGCGGCCAGCACAAGCATCATAAGCACGATGGCCAGCATATTATCGTCGTTCATGGGATCTTCCCGGGCGGGATTGGAAGGGGTTCGCGCCATGACTTATTGCCCTCTCTGTTCGATGATTTTGACATCCTGATGCACAGTCTCTGCAAAGGGCAGACCGTATTGCAGGTTGCGGGACTGGTACCAGGCCACTCCCATCCAGAAATTGTGTGCGGCCTGAATGTCCTGATGCAGAATCCAGGCACCCACGAAAACGGAAGCGCAGTCGTGCCATTGCACGGTGTGCATCCGCCAGCCCTGTGCATGCAGTCGGGCGCGCCAGACGCTGTTGATCTGCATCAACCCATGATCCGCTGTGCCATTGGCATCCGGTATCCGCGCACCGCGCCAGCCACCTTCGGCTTTGGCTATGGCCTGCAGGATGATGACGGGCTCATGAAACCAGACCGCCGCTGCGGCTTCACACACACCGACCGGAATCATCGACGCGTCTCCGGTGTTTGCTGGCTGGAGTCTTGCTGTCCACAAGCCTGCCGGTACAGCCCTTCCATGCGATGGGCATAAAAAATGTGCGCACCGATAAACACGGCGGCACCGAGTGTGGCGATAATGGCGGGCCAGTTCTGATAATAAAAAATATCCGCTGCCAGAAAGGAAAGGATCACGATTTCGATCAGGCCGTTTTGCAGAGCATAACGATTCCAGTAATGCATCCGCTTTGTGCATTCTTCCCGGCTGAGGCTGCTGACGGGGACTTTTTCGGACGGGATACGCGGACCCCGCCAGACCTTGTGTATCCAGGCCCCTGTTATCAGTAGCGGTTTGTCCGGATTAGCGGGTAAGAAAAACCTGGCCTTTTTGAAAAGCTTCATCCCAAATACCTCTTTCGATCTGAAACGGCGCTGTGGCCTGTTGGTCCCAAAGACTGGTCGGCGCGGAAATGTAAAATCCGCATTCCAGCGCCGGAACCAGCCAGAATATCGGCAGCTTGCGTACATGGAGCGTTTTGAAAGGTTCTTCCCAGGCGATCCAGTCACGCGGTTTGACCTTTTCTGCATTGATGCGCTGCATGATCCCCAAAGCGACATGCAAGGCCAGCAGCGCAATCCCCGAACGGGGCTGCAGATATTTCTCCAGCGGCTGCTTTTGCTGGTTTTCCACCAGTGACACCGTTTCCAGATGCGGATGGCGGGTCACCAGACGAAAATGCAGACAGTTAAAAGCATCTTCCAGGGATTCACTGTCGCCCAGAATATCGACATAGTGCATCACTGTGTTTTCCGTGTTTTTCATGTTGTTTCTGCCCCGCTTACATGCCAAACGTAGCGACACCTGATTTTTCCGGTTGCACCGGAGCATCCGGTTGCGCCGGAGCATCCGGGTGTTCGACAGGTGCCGCAGGGTTGCCGCCTGCAAGGCTGCCGTCTGCAAGGCTGCCGTCTGCAAGACTGCGTTCGATTTCCTTTTTCATTCGGGCAAATTCCGGATGGGATGTTTCAGGCGTAACGATGGGACGCGCGGACGCATAGGCGTGATGCGGGACACCGTAGGTATTCAAAACGGTTTCCAGCTTGTGCGGGTCCAGCGTGCTTTCAATGACGAACTGGCTGCGCGAAATACCCGCCTGTTCCAGGGCGCGAAACAGAGCATCCATGTCGTAGTGATGCTGCTGGACCTCGGAGAGGGCGATGCCCAGCTCGGAAAGATGGTCCACCGCTTTTTCCGTATCAATGGATGACCATTCCGTGCGGATGGACCCCAGGCTGTCGCTTTTGGAAATATGCGGCCAATCTTCGGGACGACTGCCCATGCGTTGCCCGAAGTCTTTCTGAAGCAACTGCGCCTGTTCCTGCAAGGCCGTTTCCATCGCTTTCAGGCGGGCGATACTTTGCACGTCCCGGGTAATCTCCGGCGTCAGGGGCACCGGATTGGATTCAATCTGTACCCGTTTCTGGGGGAGTTGACCTGAAATCACCATCCCTTGCAGCGTTTCCGCATGTTTGCGGATACTGTCCGCATAGCCCGGTATTTCCGCAACATTCCGGATCAACACGTCCTGCCGCGCCAGATCAAAGTACGCGATGTGCATGTGGATTGGGAAAGGTTTCGGATACAGTTCAGCCATCTTGCCCTGAATCAATGACTTGGCCGCATGGACCTTGGCCACATTTTCCTGACTGTCCTGCGCGGCAATTTTCAGAGGTGTATTCAGCAAAAGGATATGGGCGCCATCTGCACCGTAAAGCAGCAATGGAGGCCGCAAATCCAGTAACGGTCCACTGTTGCGGGGCTGGTTGATGATTTCCAGCATACTGTGAAACGGCTCCATGCCCATCTTCTGCAAGATCATCTGGACCATGGACTGGCGCAGGACAATGGCGCGAATCTCTTCTGTCCGATGCTCCTGCGGAATGAGGCCCAGCAGCATCTTGCGAGCGGCCTTTTCCGGATCATTCAGGGCAGTAAAAATATTGCCCAGATTGACGGTCATGGTCTGGTGAATCCTCTCACCGACCAGATCCTTTTCCTGCCAGGCTTGCGCCAATAGCGGATCACGCTGCAAATAAGGCTGCATGGCCGCCATTTTTTTGTCGGCCACGTCGATGGCGCGGGCAATCCACTGCCGTTTATGGTCTTCCGTCAGTCTCTGCGGATCGGAAAGGTACTGGTTGATTTGCGTCATCGCCTGTTCTTCACGCATGGTCATGGCTCCTGTCATGGGTTGGCTCCACCACGAACGGGCCGCCAATGCAGACGTCTCTACCCCTTCCGTGGTTTTTTCATCGGGTTTCTGTCCTGCGGACGGTCCTGCAGACGGCATTTGTCCTGCGGACGGCGCTGGTCCTGCAGGTATTGCACCGGCCGCTTGTGGCATTGGCGTTTGCTGCACGGCATCCTTGCGGATTCCATCTATGTCTGCCGCGACCTGTTGCTCCAGCGTCTGGCGCGGGACCGGATGGGCAAACTGGTCATCCAGCGTGGCTCCCGGCCATTTTTCCAGACGTTTTTGTGCAGCGGCCAAGACCTGATCATAGGTTGCGCCCGGTCTCAGCACAGCGGGAATTTCCCATCCATCCTGCAGGACCGCTACCAGTTTCCAGCGCTTGATGTTGGCCGGATCACTCCCCGGCCAGACCGTCATCGCCTGCAGCTCCGCATTCAGAGGAATGATAGATATTTTGACGACACGGTCCTCCGGGCCGATTTGTCGATCCGGTTGAGCAGCGACAGAAGATGGGGCCGTATCCGGTACCGGATGGGCCGGAGGTTCCATCGGCTCCGGTAACAGCGTATCCATCATCGGCTGTGCTTCAGTGGGTTTCCGGGGCGGACGATACGGAATCAGGACATCGTGCATTTCCTGCGTTTCGATCTTTTCCGGAAGGGCATCACGCGGGAACAGGCGATGCCACAGATCGGCATTCACCAGCCATGCGGCCAGCAAAATGGTAGCCACCTGCGCGTCCGGGGTGGGCAGGCTGTCCTTGCTGAAATCCATCCGGAAAGGGCTCCCGGTCGTCTGCATCGCCACATCATGCAGCAGTTCCATGTGCTGATTCAGATTCCAGTCCTGGGTCTGTTCCTGGATGCGCCGGGGGAGCGTATCCAGATCTGCATGTTGCAACCAGTGTTGCGCCGCACCTGCCCACTGGACGGGTGAATCGGGATCTTCCAGTGCCGACAAAATGCCTTGTATCTCCGGCAAATCCGTCTTTTGATCCAGCAGTTTTTTCAGATGGTCATTCATGGTGTGATCCTCCTGCTCCTGTGGTGCCGCAAGCGGCGCATCAACGGGCAAAGTTTTTTCGGCGGCGGAGGACGCTGCAGGTTCTTCAGTGGCGGGAAAATCACGGACGGCAGGACGGTCGTTGTCCACAGGGCCATTGCTGCCCGTAGGACTATTGACGATTGCAGGACTGTTGCTGTCCGCAGGACCGTCTGCAAGACTATTGCTGTCTGCAAGACCAGAGGGAGCGGATTGAAAAGTCTGTGTATCCGGATTCCAGGTGGCCAGCTTTTTCAGACCGGGAGACAAATGTTGCGCGTTGTCAGGAGCGATCCAGGTTTCCGGTGGACGATAACGGTCAAATATCGTATCCCGGTCCACGGACTTTTCCAGGTCCAGCAGGGCATCCCGGTCAGGACGTTCCTTGGCCATCCACGGATCGATCAAGCTGTGGTCACCGATGACCAGAAACACATGCCGGGTTTCAGGATCTCCGTTGTAAAAACGCAGATCGCGCATTTCCGTGTGGTGGTCCACCATATCCTGACGGGAAACCGCCCAGACCTGCACAGACGCTTGCGGATTTTCCTGTATCCATATGCGGGCATAATCCGCCGATGCCGTGTAGGGATTGGCCCCTGCGGGAATATCCAGATGTTGCAGCGACGCCGCGATATGGGCGCGGTCCATGTTTTGCGGGTTCTTGACGGATGCGGCGCGCTGCACCTGTTCCAGCAAGGCATTCCAGGCGTCTTCTGCCGGGGTGTTTTTTGCGGTATCCGTGGGGGATGGCTCGACCGCAGATGGCTGCTCCTGCGATGGCGCTACGGGAATCACGATGTCCTGCATGTCCAGACCGTGAACGGCTATCGCCGTATCACGCATATTCTGCATGCTTTCCAGAAAACGATGCTCTGGATCAAAGTTTCCCGCCACCAACGCCTTCAACAGCTTTTTGAAATCCTTGTCCGTTACATATTTGCCATAATCTGTTTCGCCGCTTTCGCACAGTGCGGGATCAGCCACCATCCTGCCCAGATGGTTTTTCGATTCCCGTAACTGGATGATGCCGTAGCCATCCTGCACCATGCCCCAGATCATGTCCTGTACAGAGGATTCTTTACCGGTACGACGATCTGTAGCGCGCAAACGCCCAAAACGCTCCCAGATACGGACAATTTCCTGAATGCGCTGACGCGCTTCGCGCAGTGCTTTCTTGTCAGCATCCATACGCTGCCGGGTCTCCGGCGAAATCCCTGCCCAGGCATCTATCTGGGCTGCGCGTTTCTTTTGCGTTTTCGCCAGCTTGATCCTCGTCATGACCTCGAAGATTTCCTGACTGGCAGGATTCTGGCTGTTATGGCCGATGCTACTTTGTATCCTGTCGATGTTCTTTGCCTGAATGTCTGTCACGATATGCGGGATAAAGTCATCCTTGACTGAAATACCGTGCTTCATAAAAATCCATCGCCCGACAGCTTCCGGCGGTTCAGTGCCGGACAGGTTCTTCAAATTTTCCCGTCCTGTTTCCATGCAGTTGCGTTTTACCTGATCCTCTGCCGCTTTCAGCAGGTTTTGCATCTCTCTGGAGGTATTACGCCATGCGTCAAACTGTTCGGAATTTCTGGCTTCATAAAATAATTTCGACGCGATACGGACACCTGTTGCGCTTAAGGTGTTATCCAGTACATTCCGGGCACTTTCTATTTGGCTAATATTTTCTAAAGCCATTTTGTCTATGGCGTTGAGTTGGTCTCGGTAATCCATTAAAGCATCGGTGTCACCAATCTGATCGGTTGGAACCGCTTGCATCCTTTCCAGAGAGGTTTCTGCACTTTTCTGATAAAGGTCTTTTTCATCCTGAATCATCTGCATGACTTTTTGCGCGTCTTGCCTCCAGGTCGAAAAATGCGTTTTTGCAGCAGAGAGCCATTCCGACAAATCGGCTTCTTTTGGCAGTTTCTCTAACCGCAAAACAGGCTGGTGATCGCTTCCCGCCACAAAAGCTTCCATGTGCCGCTTCGAGGCAGGCGGATCGGTCTCAATGAAATATTCCATGTGCACATGAAAGGCATACTCACTATCCAGCACAAAACGCCCGTTGACGCTTGGCGCAAAATCGCCACCCTGACGCAAATCCATATCCGTAAAAGCGCCGTGGTCCAGAAGGACCTGCGCGTCCTGAAGCGCGATTTGATACTGCTTCTGCTTCGCCTTCAAAAAGGATTCAAACACTCTGGAAACCGTTTTATTGTCCGTGACGTTGATGACCTCTATAAATTTTTCGCCGCGCAACAGTTCACCGTCACTGATTCCGGGGGTCAGTGCGATTTCTTTGCCGCGCAAGCCGGAGATTTCTGTCAGCAGGTCATGACGGCTCTGAAAACCGCCGCGTGAGAAAAGGCCACTTTGCAGCCAGTTTTCTATCAGCGGATGGCGCAGCCATTGTTCATCCAGGCGGATGAAGCGATGGGTTTCATCCAGGCCATTGAACACACCGGACAAAGGTTGATCCGCATCTATCACTGTGGGCGTATCGGCGGGATTGACCGCGACCGAGGCCAGAACCGGAGGCCCACTGCGCGGGCGCAAAATCTCCACGGTTTTTTGGGTGTTTGGTACGATATACACACTTTCAGCCTGGGTCGGCATCGGTGCTTCAGCTTGTTCAGCATCTTCCGCTGGCATGGCGGTATCCGCTGCAGAAATTTCTCCAGCACCCGCCAGATAAACCGGATTTTCGGGATCATCCGGAATAGCCACGACACCCGCGCGGGTCGGGATGATGGCGGCTTCCGTGATGGTGATGCCCACCGTTTTCCGGCGTATGGATTCATGCGCGTCGATGACGGCATCCAGTCCGGTACGGTCCCAACGGTCCAGACCGGATTCATGACCGATGGAGGAAGTCCCCGACAAGCGCCATTCCAGGGGATCGCCATAGGTATTCGCCACTTTTTGTGCATCCTCCGAATCCAGCAGGTCGTAGATGATCTGGTCACGCATACCGCTTACCAGCCGCGCCCAGGGGTCCACCAGCCAGCGATGATCGACGATAGCAAAGTCGTGACCGCCTGGGTGCCACCCCTCCCGTACCACTGCGCAATCGGGATTCTCTTCAATGGCGAAACCGACGATCTGCACCGCATGATCGGGTAGATGCTTCTTGACCTGCTCTGCGTAATTGGTACAGGAAATGGCGCTGCTATCATCCGGGAACACACTCTGCCCATCCGCATCTTTGGTCATGGGGATCTCGTTGCCCTGATGATCCACGAAACGCACCCCAAGGGCGGCATCGCTGCCGAACATCGCGTCCAGCCGTGTCGCAGAGAGTTTTTCGTCCAGAGTTGCACCCGACAGGGCTGACGCCGGATTTTCCTGTTCCAGGGCAGGTGAAGCATGGCTCATCCGTGCAAAAGTGGTATTCACCATCAGCAGGGCGCGGTCGAAGGATTGTACGGAATTGATATAACGGGGGCGCAATTCGCCGGGAACGACGCCCTCCAGCAGATAATCATCTGGAGACCCATCTCCTGAAAGGCGGAATGGGGTTTTCCGTCGGAGTTGCAGGGCGGTAACACCTTCCAGTCGGTCTTGCAGGGTCCAGATCGTTTCTGTACGCGCCGCGTCAAATCCAAAGTATGTCGGTTCGACACATCCCGCTTTTTTATCCAGCCAGTCTTTGGCGGCGAGATCGGCACCGCTGCTCCAGCCCATCTTCTGCTGTTCCTTGAGCTGGGCCTTGAGCATTCTGATGCCCTGGGCATAGGCTGCAGCGAACGTCGGATAATGCGTGTTACCTGCATTGGGTGACGATAATCCAGACATATTTTTGGCACGATAACTGATGGCCGGTACATATCCTGCTTTATCCCGCGCAATGAGCAGCGCGACATGGCTCTTTTCATCCTCGAAACGCAAACCGACATAGCGGTCGAAGTTTTTCAGCGTATCGGGAGATTCGACAGGCAGATCATCGTGATCCAGGTCTTCCGGCCAGCGCGGAGCAGGAGGCTGATCGGGAATCTCCCGGGACGGCAATGGTTCCGTAAAGTGCCAGACGGGTTCCTGATGCAGACCGTAAGGCGCGTTGAACAGGGCATCGTGATCCGCATCCGGGAAACGATCAGCGATCCGGCGAATGAAGTCCATCCACGCATCCGGATTGCCCGCGTCCACGACCTGGGCATATTCCGGAACCTGCTCGAAGTCCCACTGATCGCTTTCGCGCAATTCCGCCACTACCGCCTGTTCATCGGCATCCCGGTGGAGCGTGACCATCCATGTGGAACGGGGGTTGCGCTCATTCCAGTGCGACCAGAAAAGCACCATGCGCTGGTTCCCCGTCAAGTGCTCCAGAATTTCGCGGAAGTCTTGCTGATAAGGGGGTTGCTGCAAAAGTGCATCGGCTTCGGCCAGATGGTGGGAATCCCCATCGGCGTTTCGCGTCACCCCTTCCAGCAATTTGGGCGCAATTTGGACAAAACCCCGTTCCGCCGACGGGGATGCATAATGCCTGCGCAGCTTTTCCGCCACTTCCTCGCGGGCGGCGGTATGGGCTTCCAGGAAAGTGGCGAATGCGGGCGAATCCATTCCAGGCAGGTAACTTGATCCCGCACCACTTGTGGAAAAGCGGTAACGCCCCTGTGGATCACGAGCAATGGCGATCTCCACCTTGTTGAAATAATTTTTTCCAGATGCCCATTCCGCGCGATAGGCCGGTGGAAACACACCGTGCTCATTGGGCCATGTGGCGGGTATCTGCTGGTCCCACAAAGGAGAGAGCATGTCTGGCGGGTTCACTTTCCAGCCGGGCAGTTCAGGTTTTTCCGAAGCACTCAGGGGTGTGAACTCGGCATCTTCGTCATCGGGGATTTCGCTCTCTTCCGTTGCGTTTTCAGGATGGGCCGGAGCATCAGCAGTAGAAACATCCCCCTGGCCAACCATAGTGATGTCGCTGTCTGTCTCCCGGTTAATTTCAGCCATTTCAGCAACAGGCGCATCATCAGTCAGGTTCAGGGCATCATTAAAGCGTTTACGGGCTTCCAGATCAGGCAGGAGACGGCTGCGGCTATCCGCTTCATAAAAGGTTTCTACCGTAAAGGTTCCGATCAAATACAACGGTTTTTTCAGGTCGTCGTTTCTTCTCCGATCCCGATTGGCGGACCGTCCGACTTTCAATGCAGCCATTTCCCCATTCAGGACCATCGTTATATCGTAATCACGAATGAGATCATTGGGACTGCTGTATCGGCGGAATGACCGTTCCGTGACCGTATCGAGATAGTCTGCACCCAATGGCTGCAGGTAGGCCTGCAAATCCTGTTGCCAGTCGCCATTCCGGTCTACAAAGGCGGTCACGGCTACCGGCAAACCGGTATTTCCCCGCCATTCCTCAATCAATGTCCTGGCAGACTGGAGTTCCGAGGCGTTTTGCGTGTCGGCATGCAGAGGCATAGTCAGCAGGATGCGCAAGGATTGACGACCGCCCAGCGTCATGACCCGCTGGATGTCCTGATCATTGAACAGGGTGCTGCGCTCTATCTGCACGGCAGAATCGCCGGATGCTTCAAATTTCGCCTGCACGTTGGAAACATAGGGCAACAAATCGGCCTGCTCCAGGGCCTTGAATAGCGGATAGATAGCTTCCAGCGAGCGTTCCGGAAATTTTCGGAGGGTGATCTCATTAATGATGCCATGCTCTGCATCGCTCATTTTGGCTACCGCTTCCACATAAGCCTCAGCATGGTCTTTCGTGTAACCGCGTACATACGCCACATGCTTCGGCGTATGGTCGAAGTTTTCTCCCCTATCGACCGCAATGTTGATCAACCCGGCTTTTTCAAACCCCTTTTGCAGAAATATTATCGGGTTCTGTGCAGTTTCCGGTGGATTTTTATCGCGTTGCCCAGCTTCCTGAACATCCGCGACAAGCTGCTCTGCCCGGCTGGGCAGATCGGATTTTTCTGCTTCCAGTGGCGCGGGTGTTGTCATTTGTGGGGTCTGATCATTTTCCACCGCATTGAAAAAAGCCTGACCAATGTGCCGACGATAATCAGTCATGCCTTGAGGGTCCTGCAAAACAGCTTTGGCGGCATCGCGCAGTTCTCGCGGCAACGTCTGGTCCTCGATGGCTTCCAGAATGGCGTCGCTGGTGGCTTTCAGGATGTCGCCCATCAGGAATTGATCCAGGGTATTGGCTTTCGCCTGTTGCGCCACCAGCGGTGCATGATCGTGGATGTGCCTGACTATGTACGCATCCAGTTCAACCCGCTGTTCCATTGTCTGCTGCAAGGGCGTAGCGGAAGATGCACTGGCTTCCGGTTTGTTGGTGTCCTGGAGATCACCCGGATGCTTGTGTTCATTCGCGGCAGTCTGCTCGTTGGAGACACCGGAAAGGTCGCTGTTCATGCGATCTGCCATTTCCACAGCATTCTCGATGAGACGTTGAGCAAAGGTCTCCGCTTTCTCATGAAAATCGTCCGGTATATTCGTTCCAGTCCAGCGATTTTGACCGCGATTCATGATGAGCCGGTATCCCCATTGGACCATATTGCCGCCGGATCGTGACGTCGTGCCATTGCCGACGATGCGAATATCGGGAAATTCCGGATGCTGGAAACCTGCGGCACCGGAACGCTCCCATCCCTGGTCCATCAACGCATGAGCGACCGATTGCGCCCGCGCATGAATAATGTGATCCAGCGCGTCCTGCTGGCGATCCTGCAGTGCCACACTGTCCTGCACGGCTTCCCATCCGCCGTCCTCCCGGATGTCTTGTACGGCCCGCTGGCAGGTATCATCCATGGTGGCGATTTCTTTCAGCCCCAGAGGGATTTCTGATTCTTTTGTGATGACATCATGGGAGGGAGAGGCTTTACGGAGCGCGTTTTCCAGATCTTTCCGTTCAGCGACCAGCACACCACCCTGCCCGTCGCGCATGAGCTCGACCGGATCATTCAATATGATCTCACGGGCTGCTCCGTATTCTTCGGCTTCCTCCCGGCTGGTAGAGGCCCAGGTCAGCGTGTTCACCGGGGCAAGATGCTGGTACGCCAGACCTTCCGGCGTCATGGTCACCGCATCGTTTTCCAGCCTGTCCCGTTCATAGTCAAAAATGGACTCTATGCTGGAAATGCCGGAGATATTGGCTACCGGGCCACCCCGATAAAACACGGTGCGGGTGTCATCGGCAAAATCGACCGACTCCATCAAAATCCCTGCCGCCCGCAAATCCGCCAGAAGCGGCCCCGGTTCATGCCCGGTAACGAGGATGGGCGCATCCCGCAGCGCCACACGCAGATCCACGCGACCTAAAATGGCATCTTCATCGACAATCTGCATGCCGTAAGCGGAAACTCCATCGGCATTCAGTCCCGTGATGAACCAGTGAATACCCCCTTGTTCAGAGCGCAGGACGATTCCGGCCCGGGCATCGCGGCCTTGCCGTTCGGCTTCCGTGACGGGTAGTGGCGCATCCAGCCAGTGGGCTACCCGGTTCATCTGCAGACGCAACAGATCCCGGTCGGTTTCCGTTCCACTTTCCCAGAGATCCTCCCATTGCTGCCTTTGTTCTTGCGTTACCAGCGCGTTCAGCGATTCCGGAACAAACAGACTTTTCGGAACGGTATCGGCAACAGGCGCCTGCCCGGACTGTTCCGGTACAGTTCGCGGGCCGTTAATGAACATGTCGGGGTATTGCGATAATTTGAGTTCCAGCAGGCTGGGCATGCGGTAGTGATAATCCAGATTCACATCCGGGCGGGTTTCCAGAATGGTCTTGAGGTCGATGTACCCCATTTCCGCCAGACCATTGTGCAGATCGACGATACCAAATGCCTGACGCTGCCCTTCCCCGTCTGTATCCTTGTCCAGTTCCGTGACATACACATCCAGCCCATTGGCAAAGTAGTGCAGAAAAACGGTCACATCCCGATCATCCTTGCCATCGGTCTGATAAGTTCTGGGCATGGTGTTCATCATCCGGGACAATTCCTGCATTTTCTCCCGGAAAAAGGCGCCCTCCTCACCATTGAGTGCGGATTGGGTCGCTTCCCATTGTGAAGCTGGCAAAAATGCTTTCAGGTTTTCGGGCATGGCGGACTCCAGAGGGGTAACACCACCATCCGGTGCCGTCATGGCAGTCTCCGGCTTCGACACAGACGCCGCCGGGGCTGAGGCAGATTCCGGTATCCGGTTTTCCGCAAGAGGCTTATCGTTTTCCGGACTTTTGCTGTCTGCAGGACTTTTGCTGTCCTCAAGACTTTCGCCGTCCGCAGGACTGCCGTCTGCAAGACCAGGACCAGGACCGGGGCTGTCGAGGTCGGCAAAGAGGTCATCAAAAAGATTGCCTTGTACGACCTTTTCCGGTTGAAAATCGGTAAAAAAGGGTGCAGAAGATTTTTGAGCTACCCAGGGGTTGGCATTTTCGGTCTGTTCAGATTCTCTTAACCCAATCCGCTGACGGGTCTGGATAATGACCGCATCGTCAACAGGCACTTTTTGTTCGATGTCGGTTTCTTCGACCGCTGGCACGGCCTCTTCCGGTTCTTCATCCGGATCATCCGTCATGGACGCATGCGGATTTTCCGCGTCGGCTTCCACAACAAATTCCGTTTTCAGCTTTTCTATCTGCCGAGCACTGACGCCGATTTTTTCCAGCACATCCAGGGCATTTTGCGTGAGCGGCGGCATCGAAAAAGTCCGGACCACTTCCGCATACAGCGCTTCCGCCTGATCCTGCGCATCCTGTTCCTGCGCGGCCGTATGTTGCCAGACGGTTTTCAGCGGTGCCGAATCGCCCTCTTTCAGCGATAAGTCTGCCAATTCTTCTGCGGGATAAGGCACTTCCACTTTTTCTTTTTTCATGCCTTCCAGAAAAATGCCCGTCAATCGCGTTTTCAGATCATCCAGACGACGCAGTTTCAGGCGCAACAATCGGTAAGCCACCTGATGCTGCGCTGTCAGCGCCTGGAGTCGCTGCTCTTCCGAAAAACGGGCGTCAGGATCGAAGCGGTCGATGTCTGCCTGCAATTCAGCACGATTGGCCACCGTCCTTTCCCGAAAATCCATCTGCTTCAGCATGCCGGTCAGGCGGGTCATCCATTTGATGGAATTTTTGAATCCAAAATCGTTGCTGTACAGGGACAGCAGATGGTGATGCGTGTCAGGGAGTGACAGGCGCAATACGCAGCGCGTGAAGTCTTCCCTGACCATATCCAGGGGCATCCCGCCAATGATGGCAATGCGCTCGGAAGAATCGGCGAACAGACGCATTTTTTCGTGCGCCCGCTCGCACAGGACGGCAAGTCGCTCCGCCGTTATATATTGATCTCCATGCACATCGATGGGGATAAAGGCCTTGCGCTGATCGGCCGGAATGTTTTTGTTCGCCTTGATGCCCTGATCCAGAACCGTCTTGAGTTTCTGCGCTGCAGTTTCAGCGGCGTTCAAAAACGGTATCACCGAGTTTTCCAGATTTTTGAGGTTTTGCCGGGCGTCATCGGCACGAAAGGCATGACGGCGCTGCTCTTCCTGAAAACCGTTTTTCAGGGATTTCAGCTTTTTTTGACGCATCCGCAGCGGAACTTCCAGCATCAGGACCTCATGGCCGGAGGCGGCCGCCTTGATCGAGGCCGGGTCCATGCTTTGCGCATCCGGGTCCACGACCGACAGGGATTTGCCATCAAAATAGCGCACCTGGTCAATGAATTGCTTCTTGGTTTCTAGAATCTGCCAGAGGCCCGCATCGGAGCTGTTTTCCGTAACATAATAGCGGATGTCCACTTCCAGCTTTCCATATTTTTTTAACAGCTTGTTGCCCTGCCGGAGAATGCGACCATTGCGCTGTTCCACATCGGTCGGACGATAAGGCGCATCCAGGTGATGAACGGCTACCAGACGATCCTGCACATTCATGCCGGGACCCATTTTGGCCGTGGACCCCAACAGGACCCGGATCTTGCCCTGCCGGACATCCTCAAAAAGGGTTTCTTTCTTTTCGGGCGTGTCCGCATCGTGAATAAAAGCGATTTCTTCTACAGGAATGCCATCCGCCACCATCAGGCGGCGCAATTCCTCGTAGGCGGAAAAGGCCTGAATCTCCTCTCCCCCGGCCAGAAAGCGGCGTTTTTCCTGCGCAATTTCATCGGGTGTATATTTTTGCAACAGGGATTCCAGTGCCGATTCCGCTTGCTGTTTTTGCGTCGCACTGGCATTTTCCGCTTCGCCCGCAACAAGGATGGCTATTTTTTGATCAATGGCACTTTGCTCTTTCCGGCTTTTGTTTTTCAAGGGCGTGGAAAAATCCAGAAAAACCAGTTGCGTACCCTTGTCTGCATCCCATTGGTCATAAATCTTTTTCACAGATTCTGCGCAAACGCCCAATTTTCCGGTAGGTTCGCCTTCATCCGGCTGATAGGACGGATCAAAGACGCGCGCATCCAGTCCCACTTTGCGCAAATCGTTAATGATCACCAGAATGTTGTCTGCCCCCGGTTCGGGTTTACCTTTGGGCAGGTTATCCAGACGGTGCAGGATACTGCCTTCGGCATATTCCGGCTCTCCCGTCAGGTCGTTGTATCCGACTTCTTCACCGATATATCGCCGTTGTGCGGGGGTCATGGGGCAGGTGACCACGGTGGCTTTCCCGTTTTTGATCTTCGGCATGGGCAAGGCACGTTTGCCTTGCTCTTTCAGTAGGCGGGCAATATCTTTCTGATTGATGACATCGGCATATTCCCGATACATTCCGACGAGCTCCGGTAAATTATCAAACCGCCCCAGAGTGCGTACCGGTTTGAAAGTGCCCGTCAGGGTAAAGGCGAAATCTTCCTGCACTTCGGCAAACAGACTGACCCAGGCATCGAAGGACCGGATATTTTTTTCTTCCAGGGCTTCCGGATTCAGATATTTTTGCAGCAGATACATTTCCGCCACCGTATTGGAGATGGGCGTACCCGTCATGAAAATGACCCCTGCTCCCGCTGTCCGGCAGTTGCTGACTTTGATCATCATGTTTTCGGCTTTCTGGGAGCCTTCCGGATTCCCCAGACCACGCACATTCTGTAATCCGGTGAAGTAAGGGACATTTTTGTAATTGTGGCTTTCATCGACCATGAGCAGGTCAAAACCCACTTCATTGAAATTCATGCAACCGTCATCGCGCGCCTGATTGGCGGTTTCATGCAATTTCGTAATTTTTGCCCGCAGGCTTTCCACCTTCTTTTCCATTTTCTTGACACTGTCGTCTTTGTTATCTTCGCAATGGCGTAGATACGCTTCAGCAATGTCTATTTCTTTTTGTAAATAGGCTTCATAGAAAGTGGCATCCACCGGAATCTTGTCAAAACTGGATTGCGCCATAATTACGGCATCGACTTCATTAAAGGCCGCCTTGGCGAGAAAATGCTGGCGATGTCCTTTTTCCATGTCGTGTTCACCGGCTACCAGAATCCGGGCACCGGGATACAGCAACAACCAGTCATTGGCCCATTGTCTGACCAGATGATTGGGCACCGTGACCAGCGGCTTTCGTGCCTGCCCGGTCCGTACCATCTCCATGACAGCGGCAGCCCCTGAAAAGGTTTTCCCGCTACCGACGACATGATCGATCAAGGTGCTGTTGGTCGGTGACTGCAGGCAGCGCCAGATCACATTCTTTTGATGGGGACGCATGTGTATGGCAGGATTCATTCCCGGAAAGGCCAGATGTTGCCCGTCATATTTCCGTTCCACATGGGTGTTCATCAGTTGGTTATAGCGTTCCTCCAGGATTTGTACCCGATCCCGGTCCGCAAAAATCCACGCCTGCCATGCCGTCAGTATTTTCTCACTTTTCTGTACCGCCAAAGATGTGGCTTCCTGATCGACAAAATATTGACCATTATCCTCTTTGTATTTGACTTCGATGGGTTTTTTATTAAGCAGGGCATGAACGATTTCCACCATGCTTAAATGATCCGTCCCGTATTCCACGGAATGGCTATCCCCTTTCAGCGACCACTCGGTCGTGACCGGATTTTTCGTACAGGTGATGCTTGCCTGGCTGTCCAGCGTCTGCAGGAAGTTTTCGATGACGGATTCCGGCAGCCAAACGGCCCCGAAATGGATTTTGCGCGTCGTGATATCAATCCGTTCGGGCTGGTGTCTGCGCAGAATTTCCAGCGACTTTGCGTACTTCTCCGGCTGGTTGGATTTGGCCTGCGCCGCTTCCAGCGTCTGCAGTTTCTTGACCACATTGCCGGACAGCCATTGTGATCGTTCTTCCCATACGCCTTCAGCCACTTCAAAGATCAGGGCATCATCTTCCCCTACCCGGAGTTCCTGTTCCACATTCTCCCAGGATTTTCCGGTGAGCTGCATGATGCGCTGCGGATCCACCCGGCCCTGTTCGGACAGACAGATCAGAAGCGCATCCTGGGCCGTATCGGCATGGGTGACAGGTTGTATCGGGAACTGGGTCCGTTTGACGAAGATTTCTGAAAGGACAGCATCCGGTTTTCTGTGCGGTATGCCGTAGCGACGGGCCATATCCCGACTGACGCCTTTGTCATATTCGATTTCCAGACTGCTTAACGGTGCCCAGAATGGATCAAAGCGCATGATTCTTTCGTTTTCGGCAGAATTCAGATGTCCAAATTTTTTGACGAAGGTGTGATAATCCTGCTTCAGGCGCTGACGCAGGGTCGTCATTTCCGCCGTGTTCCTGGCCGTTTCCGTGCGTTGCAGGGCAGTCAGGTCCAGCAGCGTATCGCGCAAGGCGATCATGCCTGCCATCCGTTGCGCCTGTCTGTGCACCCTGGACGCGGTGAACGTGACCAGTTCCCAACGGGGTTTGCGGATTTTTTCCATCTGCTCAATCACGATGTCATCGGGTAGTCGTCTGCCAATGAGCGGTAGGGATGAATCCTGGCGAAACAAGCCTTGTTGGGGACCTCGGGGAAGCGGCGCGGGGACTTTGACGACCTCCGAAAAATCGGTTTTCAGGGCATAGCCTTCGCGTTTTTTCCAGGCCTCCAGAGCGGCTTCCCGAACCGCTTCCGGCACGATAAAGCTGCTGAAAGGCGTGACATGGGTGCCCATGGCTTCCGTGGATATTTCCGGATAAGGATGCCGGGACAAAGGTTCCACTCGTTTGAGGGCATTCAGGATGCGGGCGGGAATGCACTGTTTCAGGGTTTCGGTCAGCGCCTGTCCCAGATCGGGAAACCGGTTGCGGTCCTCAAAAACAATGGGTGCGCCACTGCGATAGAGTCCGCTCCCCCAACCAATGCTCAACGTGCCCAGAATGTGGTCCGGATGCGTCAGGAACCAGGGATTACCCAGAATAGGGACATCCTGATTTTTCCCGGATGCGTCCGGGCCATAACCAATAACAGCTTTTCCGCGTATCCAGTCCGGAAAGCCGTCCGGCATGGGATAAATCAGTTCTTCTTCGGTAGCCTTGCGCGCATACTCGGCCTGAATCCTGGTCTTTTCGGTTTTCTGCCAGTTTTCCACCTCTTTGACCGTGGGCTTTTCATAGCTCAGGTGCAGCGGTTCATGCCGTTTGCGCAGGACAATGACGTCCGTCACCACCTGGGTGAAGGCGGTTTTTTCAAAGGTCGAATTGGGCAGGCGGATGACGCCCAACAATTCTGCCTGATTGTGCATATGCAGGCGGAAAGCCCGATTGTCCGGACGGTCGGCATCCATGAGATAGCGCGATACCACCATCAGGGCGAGTCCGCCGGGATTCAGACTGTCCAGGCCCCGCGCGAAAAAGTAACTGTGTATGTTGGGTGAGAGGCGGGTCAGGTCTTGCCGGTGGCGATCCAGTAAACGGGTGTCTCCAAAGGGCGGATTACCGATGACCAGATCAAAATTTTCCTTCAGGAAGGTGTCTTCCATCCCTCCCTGCAGGATGTGGGCGTCTGGATTCAGCACATGGGCGATCAGGGCGCTGATGGGTTCTTTTTCGACACCCGTACATTCTGCCGGAATGTTTTCCGGCTTGAGCGTCAGGAAAACCCCGCTGCCTATGGAGGGCTCCAGTACGCGCAGGGAGTGCTCCGTCGCCTGCAAGGGCCTGCCGCCTGCAAGGCTTTCAGCCCGAAGGGCATCGGGCAAGGCATGTTCAACGGCTTTCCACAGGGCGGAGACAACGACATCCGCCGTGTAATGCGCATTGCGGGTACTGGAGAGCAGCGCCTTGTATTCGCTTTCGGTGGTCAGGTTCTCCAGAGCTTCCCCGATTATTTCCCACCCCGGAGTAAAATCTCCGCCGGGTCGGCGGAAAGCGTCGGGCAATCCGCCAAATCCGTAAAAGAGGCTGATGGCTTTCTGTTCTTCCGGGGTCGGTGCGCGTTTTTCCAGAAGGCAGGTTTTCAAAATCCGGATGGCCTGGATATTGTCCCGCGCTTTCTGTTTTTTCCCGCGCTGGTCCATGCCATCTTGTGCAGCCCGGTGATAATCGGTCAATCCCGGCAGGGTTTTCAGGGCGGGCGGGAGGGCGTAAAAATCGACATCCAGTTGCTTGAGGGCTGCATCGTCCTCCGTATTTAGAGAACGTTCTCCAGATCCTCCGCGTCCGGCATCGCTATGTCCTGCGCTTCCATCTCCGCTTTCTCCAGCGCCTGCAAGGCCTGTTCCAGCTCTTCTTCGCTGCCCATCTGATAGATCAGACACTCCAGCATCCACATCTCGCGGTTGCGGTCCAGATTCTCCGGTTTGTCCAGTTGCCGGTATCTCCACAGATGCGCTTTCAGGGCGTTCATGGGCCGCCGAGCTTCCTGCACGGCCTGCTGTTTCTCGCGGTTCTCCGGGTCTTTCTCCGCCTCGACCTCCAGATGACAGAGTGTGTCGTTCAGATCCAGTGCCGTGATCTGGTTGTACAGGCTCTCCGTCCGGTCCCCCATCCGTTCCTGCCAGTCCTTGTAACTTCCGGGCTGCGGCATCATTTCCTGAATCTCCGTATCGTCCATATCCTCCGGGTCCATCTCCTCCAGTTCCTCCAGAAACGCCGCCCAATGGTCCGGAGCCACCCCCGGCGGGCAATACTTGCGCACCCAGTCCTGGGCGATCAGCACGTCCCAGTCCCAATCCCCCTGATCCGCCGCTGCTTGCCATTCCCGTTGAATGGCCAGAATTTCCGTTTTGCTGAACATGTGCATTTTCTCCTGATCCAAGTTCTGAAGGTTTGAAGTACAAAAAGCCGTGATGTTCTCCGGTCTGTACGGGCACGGCTACCCGCTCCGGTTGTTTTTCATCCTGTTCGGACAACCAGCGTTGCAAGGCGCTGCGCGCGATGGCGCGGGCATCGTCCTGAAAATGGTGATCCCGGCCATTGACGGACGTTTCCAGTACCAGGTCATAGTGGCCCCTATCGTTCTGTTCCCACCGTACCGTTGTCATGCGATCGACACTCCAGATTTTTCTGCCTGAAGCCTTGGTGCCGCAACGTTTAGAGGGAATGTGGCGAGCGTTTGTTGTGTGTCTGGATGTGTGAGGGCCTTTCAGGCAGAAGGCCTTGCAGGCGGCAGGCCTTTCAGGCGGGAAAGCCCGATGCAAAAAAAATTGCGGCACCTTGGTACCAGTGACTGATTTTGAATGGGGCTTTGTACGATTGGACGCAGGTATCCAGGAACTCCGGCAAATTCGCCATCGCCTGATGAATTGCCGTATCGGCGCTTTGTTTTACATCGGTGTTTTATGCATGGGCCAGCCAAACATCCAGAATCATTTTGCGATTCCGCCAAAAATTCACCTGAAAACAGTTGCTCTACAAGGCGCCAATCACTGCATAGGACGCACAGGCGCGACACCTTCGCAGGATGCAAGCCTTGCAGACGGCCTGGAGCCGCCGTCTGCACGGTCACGGGCTGCAAGTCACTGGCAAATACTCGCTGGTCCCTATGTGTCTTTCGTGCGGGCTTCGGCAAAAGCGGCGCATATTTCGCCTGTTCTGGTAGCGGCGGTTATTTATGTGGAAAACGGGGGAGATTTTGTGGGTTCCGCTACCCGCGTATCCAGTGCTGGAGCCATTGGTGTCATGCAACTGGAACCCGTCACGGCCTGGGATGTATTGCGCGTCAATCCTTGGCAAGCCGCTTCCAATATCGCAGGCGGTGCCCGTTTTTTGCATGATTTGCTCAAACAATTCCATGGCAATGTGCGTCTGGCACTCATGGCATACAACGCCGGTCCCACTTTGATTGCCCGTGGCGGCAGACCCGCCATGGCCGTCCGCTATGCTTACAAGGTTCTCCAACTCATTAAAACGGTTCGTTTTTGAACTGGAACATGGACAGGCCTATTGCAAAATCCGCTGAGGAAACATCAAAAAAACCGTCATTACTTCGCCGCAACGCTCTTCCTCGAAACCTTACGGCACCAAGGTACCGGAGGGCATTCGGCAGCACCCGAGTCAACCACCCCGTCCTGAAGGGCGAAGCTTGCAAGGCAGTACAAAGGCTCGGTTGACAGGGAGCACTGAGTATCGTGCAGACATTTGTAAATGGAGTGTGATTTATGTTCACGCCTAAAGTGATTCACCGCATCATCAGAAAATTGAGAACCAGAAAAATGGCATGTCAGAATTTCACTGAAAATTCCAGACTCCTGGCATTTCAGAAAGAAATGTTAGCCAAAGAATGCCGAGAACTCGAAACCGCCATTTTGTATGGTAAAACTCGATTCAGATTTCTTTCCGTGGAGGAAAGGTGCAAGAGAATTGATTTTCTGCAACAACTGGAGATAAATGCCTTACCAGAGATCCTCAAGGATCATCTCATCATGATTTCGCCTGTCAATCAATATGGTCGAATTGCACTGTTTGCTTACACCTTCGATGAAATAGATTCTGAACTTCACAGGCTGCAATATGAGGTAACACCGTGATGAGCAATGAGACACCACAAATTCAAAGAGATATAAAAGCGCTTATATTGCGCAGACAAGGACTGATTCAAGCTTTGGGTAAAATAAAATTCAATCAGGATAAAGGAGCATCGTGTAACCATGCTTCGTTCGACCAGATAAAATCCGAGTTTCTCCAGCAGGTCGAAAGGGGTGGATGTCAAAATTACCGGGAAGTATTGCAACTCATGGGGTTGATCAGATTCAGATAGAAAAACCAGTAAAAGGAGACTGAAATGAAGTGCAAGCGATTCTTATATAATTCTTTAGAGCTTCTATTGTTTTTTTGGTACATCCTGGAGGGCATAGGATTATTTCTTTTTGCCTGGGGGCTTCACCCTGCCATACAGATTTCCGGGGTAAATGCTACACACAATGAACAATCACGTTTCGTTATTTATCTTTCTTGGTCGATGATTTGTTTGGTTATTGCCATTGCTATTACTGTGTTGTTCTGTGATCCCCCAAAAGGCGAAGTGAAGTCCACCAACAAAAACGGCCATGATAATGAGTGCATGCGCAATATGGATCGCGCTGGGAATACCAATCGTCATGAAGAACACGCCAAGGAAAAACCAGATGGCTGATACGGTACCCGGTGCCCGTCTGGCATCATCAATGGCAACCCGTTTAAGCTTATCTGCCCCTATCAGGCAGAACAATCCACCCACCAGGATACTGGATAGGATAGGCACCCCAAGAATCCATCCAATATTGGTAACAGAAAGAAGAAAATCCGAAAGAAACTTTGGAACAGGGCTGGTTGCAGTAACAGCACCATAGGCTTCAGCAACGTATAGCGGACTGAACATGACACCCCACAGTACGATTTTATGGATAAGAAATCTTCATGCGGGCAGGGAGCTATAAGCCGCTGAGGCCTCAATCATATATTTTTTCAACGCTTTTTTCTATCTCCGTAAAAACATAAAAACTCTCCACCAGAGTAAACAGTTGCGGACCTTGCTCTTTGCGTCCGCAGCGATACCGCAGAGGTAGGTGAGGCACCATACCCGGCTGGCATCACGTCAGCGACATTTCCGAAAAATCGGCACCACCCTTCTGAGATTGTCCAAAACAGGAGAAGCACGATGCAAAACCTGACGCCTTCCGCGTACAAACTGGCGTAACGACCTCTCTCCAAAATTTTTGCGGCACCAAGGTACCGGAGGGAGTTGTCCTGAACATCGGCAGCACCCGTATGTGTGAAACCGATTTTTTTCAGGAGATGATGCCATGTCAGAAACCATTACTATTGCCAACCAAAACATTCCCCTCGTCGAGTATCAGGGTCAGCGTGTGGTCACCTTTGCGATGATCGACCGGGTGCATCAGCGTCCAAAGGGAACGGCTCGTCGAAACTTTAATCAGAATAAATCTCGATTCATCAATGGAGACGACTTCTACGCTATTGATTCTAAAGGCTTGTACGAATTTCGTACAAGCGGGGTTTTCCCTGAATCTGCCAATAGCGGAACGCTGATCACCGAGTCCGGCTACCTCATGCTCGTAAAATCCTTTACGGATGATCTGGCATGGCAGGTGCAACGGGAACTGGTCCAGAGCTATTTTCGGGTCAAGAACCTGGAAAGAGCGGAGTCCGCAGATCTCCCCCGTGCTGGATGCAAACCCTTTGCAGGGTGCAAACCCCGCCTGAAGTTTCCGCACCTGCTCCACGGATTTTACCGTGGCACGACCCTGGCCCGGCTGACCCGCATGGAACGGAAACTGGTCGGCCATGGTGTGCATGATTTCGGACTGAACCCGGAACAGGCCCGCGAACGCGCCCTGGCCATCCTCACTGAAAATCTGGGCAAGGACCCGACCTTTCTTTTTCGTGGATTGCCCGTCATCGTGCCGGAACCTAAAAAACCCAGAAAGAAAAAGGCGGACACTGCAAAAACTCTGGACCCTGCACAAAAAGTACCCGCGCCCGATGTTGTTCAGGTGGATCACAATCTTTGCGGCTCCGCTCCGGTACTCGGTTTTGTGCCCTATCTGACCGCCACCCAGATGGCCGAGCAACTGAACCTGCGTTTCAGCACCGACCGACCCAACGGCCATGCTGTCAATGACCTGTTGTGCGCGATGGGGCTGGCTTATCGGCTGGCTGACAACCGCATTTTGCCAACCCATGACGGCGAAAACGTCTGTCGCCGCCGTCCCGCGCTGGATGCCCGGGGCCAGCCGATTCCGGGCTACGAAACCCTGACCTGGGATGCCCGCGTGACCGACCGACTGCGCCAGTTCGTCAAAAACCATCCGTCACAAATGCCGCTGTTTTAAAAGACTTGCGGCTGAACGGGCAGGCCATCCGGAAAATTGCTTGCACTGTTCCAAATGGAATTGCCATGGAGGAATCATGTATGCGATGGATCAAAAGATTTTTCTCGGAAGAGTTTTGGGAAAACCTGTCGGAATCGGACATGAGAAAGAGAGAAGGATTTGGACTTTCAATTATTACGGCGATTATTTATGGTGTTTCCTTCTTCGTCATTCCATGGGCACAAAATCATCCAATGGAATGGAGCCTAATTTGGGGTGGGCCTTATTTGTTTGCTCTTCTTGTTCTGCTTTATGGTTGACTTTCTCCCGCCCTGAACGGCGGGGCTTTCCCTCGCAAACTGGATAAAAACAATTTTGCTGATGGTTGGCTGTTCCTGTCCGGTGCCTCAAACAATACTGCCAACGCCAGCCCTGTGACCTGCGGGAACCGTCCGCAAAATCCTTGCAGGCCGCAGAAGAAGCCTTGCGGCACCAAGTGGTCAGGGTTCCGGCAACACCTGTGGCATTAAGGAATCAGAAACGATGCCACCAGTAAATGGATTACCTTGGCGGAAAGGATTATTTTTCAGGATAAGATCATGAAGATCATCAACATCATTGCTCAAGGCGGTTTTGGTGGATACACACTGTGCGACCGACTGAAAAAAGTGTTACCACATGCTGTTATTCATGTGATCACGCGCCGTGAATTAACGTCTGTGTCCGAAAATGAAATATATATCATAGCAGGATACGACGATCTGTTAGAAATGTATCGCCCAATAGGAAGCTTTTTGATATACGGAGCGAATAAATCTTTCCTATCTGATATAAAAGGTACTGGAAACTACAGTCTGTGTCATCATACGAGCTTGCTCAAACTTTTGACTTCCTCCCCGCCCTGAAGGACGAGGATTTCTTCCTGTTGCAACACAAGGGGGAATGAAGCGGCAGAAGTCACCGAGACTTCCATTTGCCTAAGCCAAGGGAAGCGCACCATCCTTGCATTTCCGCCGCCCGAAGCCACCGTAACCAGCCCTGTGACCTACCGGAACAGGGCGCAAAACCCTTGCGGCACCAAGACTTTCAGGAAAGTTTTTTGGCTGCACAGGAAATTTAACCATGTCCAGTGAACACCCGTTACGCAGTTACACACCCCGGATTCCCCTTGCAGAGTGTGAAGCTCAAAGCATCGAAAACACATCACAGCAAACGCATTACCTGGGTGCGCTGCCGCGTCAGCCGCTGGAAGTCCTGCAACAGGCTTTTCAGAATATTGTGGCCATTTCCGGTAGCGCACAAGACGCCGTTCGCATGGCTTATGTCATGAAGCGCGACCATGATATGCCCGTAAGCACTGAAACCATGCAAATCCTGCGGCAAATTGTTCTGCAACGCGGCCAGGCGCAAGACGCCCTGGAATGGCTGATCCATGTGGATCATCACACCACGTATTCTGCAGAGGCTTTTTCTCAGGACGATCTTGTCCAAAAAGTGCTGTTGCGCGGTTCTGCACCCATGCTGTTCCGTTTTGCGTTGAATGGGATAGGCAACGCTTCGCGGGAAATGCTGCAGTCCATTCGTGCGCAGATGGTGAAAAGCATTCAGGCGCAACAGGATGCACACCGCGTCAACCAGGAAGCCTTGCGGGCTTTCGATCAACGCTATCCACGCGACCGTATTGCCTCTCAGGATGCATCTGCCTACACCGAGACCCGACGCAAGCTGGTGGAAGGCGTCAGCCAGTCCTTTGTAGCCGCTGAACAGGCACGAGACTCCCTGACCCGCTTCGATCAGCGTTTTGCCCGGAAACTGGCTACACCTTACAGGGTGCAGGACCACAGGGGAAAAACCTCTGATTCGGCTACCGCCACCGCTCAAAAAACTGCCGATTCCATAACCCAACTGTTGAATGCAACCACCCGTTTCAATCCCGTTGAACTGAAACTACTGGCCAGGCGTATCACGCACGAAAACCGCGTCAGTCCGGAAATTTTGCGCATCGCGCAACAACTTAAAACCGGTGTGGAAAACTATTTCGCCACGCCCCGCTCCAGCTACGAAACCGCCACAGTGCAAAGTTCTCTCAACCATCTGCAGCAGGCTGTACAGGCAGTTCCGGAAACATCCAACCGGGAAGGGTTGGCAGTCTTGATTCAACAGATGGCTGTGACCCCTCGATGCACAGCTTATACACAAGGCCCTTCCTGCACCTGAAAATTTTGCGGCACCTTATTCATGTAGTAGGGTGTTTCGGCTTTTTTTCACAGGAGAATTTTCATGCAAAAAACAATCGGGAAAATAGGCATCATTGCAGTCTGCGCCATTGGGCTGGCCGGATGCGCCGCCTCTCATTCGGGTCCGGACAAGCACGAAGTCGCCACGGCGTATCGGGAATACCTGAATAAAAGATTCGGTGCCATTCCGAAAGATACCAAAAATCGTGCGGGCGTGATTCGTTTTATTAAAAAATCCATCCACGTCAAAGGCTGCCGCCCCAGCAAAAAAGCCAACGTGTGGGACTGCAATGTCTATCAGGAAATACGCGGTCACGTTATGCGAGATGTCAATCTGCCGGTGTGGCATATCAATGGTCACTGGCGCTGGTTTGATCCGGTCTCTGTGGAGAATGGATAATGAGCGGCACTCAATAAAGCAGCCTGTGTGATACGGGCGGTTGGAACGACATGGATTCATCCCCAACCGCCGCTGTAGCTTTTATCTTTTACCCATCTCTAAAAATTCCATATGGATTTTTGCAAGCAAGCGTGGAAAAGACCAGGCGAACCAGCCACACATCATATAGACGGTTATATTTCCAAACGTGAAGGATTGCCCCGTCATCCAGAGGATGATGACCGCTAAAGCGCCTAATAGCGCCAGGATACCCAACGCGGCTACGCTGACATAAAAAAAGGCTTTGACCGTATTGCTGATCATTGCGCCGCCCGCCAGTCTTTATTGAATTGTGCCTTCAATTTGGCAATATCCCGCCCATTCAGCAATAACCCAATTTCTCGGTTCCCCTCCAGTGACGTGCGGGTCAGGTTCTCGCTACCGATATAAGCGATGGACTTACCTACCACCAATTTGCTATGCACATAGATCGGTTTGACAGGTAATAAACGCACCTGTACGCCATGCGCCTCCAGAAACCGTGCGTCTTTTTGATCCTGCGCATTGATATTGGCGGGCATAATCACGCGAGCCAGTTTCCCTTTGGCGGCAATCGCATCCAGTGTCGGCGCATAAGGCCCAATTTCCTCATCTTCAATATCAATCGGCCCCGGCTGGTCGATGACCTGAACAATTTGATGCACCGAAGTGCCGGGTGACAGGACCAGCACTTTATGCGTCCATGCTGGGGCGCGGCGATTATTCCAGTCCGCGTTAAATACAGCATTCACAGCCTTAACCACTTCGGGATTTTTGGTGACATACAGGTAATTCCGTGCGTCGTGAAAATCCGACCATGAAAAATTCGGATTGCCGATCTCGGCCTCGTGATTGGAAGCCAGATATTTGGCATGGTAGAAACTCCACTGGTTGCCATGACTGGTAAATCGGTAAGGCGCCAGATGCAGTTGCGCACCGGTCGCTTCGATCTCCCGTTCTTCCTTTTTCACCTGCCAGGACTGCATACCATAGGGCTTGCCCTCGATGATGACCCGCACATCCACACCCCGCGCTTTGGCCGCTTGAATGGCACGAAGAATCGGGCGGTCGGTCATGTAGTAGACACCGACATTCAATTCGTGACGAGCAGACTGAATCACCTGCAAAATGGGCGACACGCCCGCGTCAGGTTCAATAAATAAAGGCAATTTTTTTCTCCTTTGCTGAGTGGTCAAATAGGTTTCCGGTTCATTCGGTAGCGTTCAGCAGATATTGCAGTGTCATGCAGCGTTCCATCGCCATTTTCCGGTCTCCCCGTTGCAGTGCCAGATACAGTGCGCGGGCCACGTTCAATTCGTGGGTGTTGGGGTCCATTGTTGTGACCGGATGGTTTTTTGATACGCAGCACAAATGGTCTTTCAATAGTTGCTGCACATCGGTAAACAGATAATAGCGCCAACCCCGAAGATCGCGCCCCTGAGATTTCAGCTTGCCCTCACGATCCCAACGTCGCACGGTTTCTATCGTAACGCCTGCGCTCTCCGCCACCTGCCCGATGGTCACATACTGTTCTTTGTTTTCAACATCAACCATAGATGGACTCATGATGTTTATGCTCCTTTTTCCCTGCCAGAAACAGCCAATACCCGTAATCGTCCGGACGTAAATGAAAAGGCGATTTTCCAGGATGCGCTTCAAAAAGTCTGCTCAAAAATCGGTCCTGACGCTGTAAGGTTTCGGACACTTCGAAATGCTCCATTAAAAAGTCCGGTGATTTTTTTGCCAGAAATTCAAAAAATTCCCGGTGTTCATCCAGACGTTTGACGATGCCACCCTCGCAATGGTCCAGAATGTCCTGAATCACCGTCCACTGTTTACGGCGTTGCCAGAAATGACAAGGGCGGCTGGCTTCCATCAAGCGGGTCAGGAAAATGCGCTGGCTCTCCAGCCAGTATTCCAGCCACACGCATTGATCCGGCGTCCGGTTCCGCGCCAGAAACCGGATGATTTTCCGGTTGCCCTCCAGGCAATCCCGAAGGCCCTCTTTGAGAATCTCCCGTAGGGTCTGTGTGTTTTTCATGATGTTACTCCCGCTGCAAGGGGTGCGCCCTGCAAGGGCCTGCCGCCGGCAAAGGCTTGCCGCCTGCAAAGGCCTTCCAGGTCACGACTTCCGAATCATGAACCCAGTAGGCATCGGAATCGGTTTCAATGTACCAGCCATGGTCACAGGCATTATATCGGGCTTGGAACCACATAAAATCCGGTTCTTCGGGAGATTCCTTGTATCTGTTTCGCGTCCATATCCAAACGGTTTCCTTATCTTTGGGGTAACGCTTTTCCTGGTCTGGATCATCCTTGATCACTTCGTCAGATACGGGATGAAGCGGCTCTTTGGTCATGATGGAAACCTCCTTAAAAAATTCTCGTCTGGTGTAACCCTTGCATGGTGCAGCCCTTGCAGGGTGCAGCCCTTGCAAGGCGTATCTGTAGGCATCACCGGCCTCATGCTTAAGGTGCCGCAGCGTTTGGGCTGAACGGGCTGGACGCGAGAACAGATACGCATCGAAACGAAAGCCCCTTTTCCGAGAGACGGTTCCGGATCGGGTATTGTTATTATAACGTTTTGTATATATGATGTTTTGTCATCACCTTCGCATAAATGAAAGGATTGTGATAAATTGCAGGAATATTATGCACTTGATAACGAACAGCGCCGAAATTTCCTGAATAATGTGCAATTGTTCGAGGCTTACACGTCCACCTTGCAGGATCAGCAGCATTATCGTGGTGGCATGACCTGGCAACAGGTCGCCGACAAAACATATCTGGTCCGCACGATAGATGCGCGCACCAAAAAAAGCCTGGGCGCACGAACAGCCGCAACCGAGTCACTATACACTCGGTTTTATGCGGAAAAAGCGTCTGTCAATGAACGAATCAATACACTTCAGGCACAAATTCAACGACAATCGAAGGTGTGTCGTGCCCTAAACTTGGGACGCATACCGAGGTTGACCGGAAACATTCTGCGACATTTAGCGACACTTCAACTGGATCAAAAAACTACCACCATTATTGGTACGCATGCCCTGTATGCTTATGAGGCCATGGCTGGAGTGCAGTTCAAAAACGATATTTTGGCTACCAATGACCTTGATGTATTGTGGGATGCCCGTTCACGCTTGAAAATAGCCAGCCAAATACCGCCAGAGGGCATGATAGCCATTCTGAAAAAAGTGGATCAATCCTTTACTATTATGGACAGAGCCAGGTACCGCGCCATCAATAAAGCCGGTTTTATGGTAGATATGATCCGGGATATGGTGGATATGCGCACAAATCCATCCGCCTCATTCACTTTGGATGATGCTTTCGTTGCTGTTGAAGCTGATATGAAGTGGTTGATCTCATCGCCCAAAACTCGATCCGTGACCCTGGATGAAGATGGATACCCAGTTCCTATGTCCGTACCTGACCCAAGAGCATTTGCGCTACACAAATTCTGGCTGTCATCGAAAATGGACCGTGACCCATTAAAAAAACCAAGAGACCTTGCGCAATCCATCGCCGTCATCAAAATCATAGAGGATTATTTGCCGCAATATGCTTTTTCGGAAAAGGCGTTACGCATGTTTCCCAAGAGGTTGGTCATGCAAAATTCCGCTCAGATCACCAAACAGAAGCCTTCATCCTCCACCCCGTCGTTCAAATGATTCATTTCACCCGCTTCAGTTCTGATTTCTCTCTTGCAGCCGGCATGGCTTTCTGCCTGAATGGCCTTCCGCCTGAATGGCCTGCAGTTGGTAGAGTGCAACCCGCTGCATCGTCTACGCTGTTTTCCCTAACCCGCGCAGAACAAACCGATTCCACAGATCCACCAATTCATCTCCCAGGTTTTTAACATCCTCATCCATACCCGATTCTTCTTCCTGCATCATGGTCGCCATCTCTTCGTCTTTATCAATGCCCTTGCGTCGCGCCAGATCATTCATGGACGAGCCACCCGGATAACGTTGCGCCAGAATCTCCAGACTTTCCACATAACCGATTTTCCCGATCAGACAGGAGCGTAATTGCCGATCTTTCGGCGTCGTGGTGTAGGCCCATAATTCCGCAGGCGGGGCCATGATGTAGCCCAATTGCTTGAACTCCCCGCCCTTCTTGGTCCGCCACAAGCTGAATACACCGGACCCGCCTTCTCCCGCGCCAGAACAATACCGCCGGATCATGGACGCCTCACTTTTCGTTATGGGAAATTTGTTGATCAGCGTCGGGTCATCGTCGGCATAGGGATTGGTCAAAATGTAAATACTGGTGGCAATGTTGACCAACACATCACTGAAGTCCTGGGGCATCTGTGAAGCCAGCACCAGATTTCCATTGTTTTTGCGCCATTCCCGCGCATCCTTTTCCAGTTGATTGGTAATTTCGGGCAGGCCATTGGTATTGTGCAATTCGTCATAGACGCCCATTTTCGGAGCCGTAAACAGTTTCTCCGCCCGTATCGCATGATAGGCCCGATACTTTTCCGGCGCAGATTGGGCATCCAGCGGATGAAACAGAAAGTCTTTCGTCAGCAAAAACCGCGAGAGCAGATACATGATGCCAGCCTGTTTCAATCCGGCTTGCGAGCGGTCCCGGACCACATGCTCCAGATTGACCGCCGCCATCCGCGCCTTGCTCACATCAAAATCACTGGCACCCGCCAGCATCGGCCAGCGTTCCACGGCTTGCGTGATCGACAGGGCAATCAGTTTCAGAATCGGCATCTGGAGTTTCGGATGGTGAAGATCACCAAAATTGGAAGTAATCACGGCATCACTGGTGCAGAGGCCAATGAGATCTCCCAGAACGGGCATCGCATACCGTTGCGCCTGCATCGCCAGGTCAAACTTTTTCTGCGCAAAAAGCTGATCGACGACTTCCCACCAGGTGGTAATGTGATCCTTGGGGCTATCCACCATGGCGGCATCCACATCGCGCAGCTTTCCGGGCAGGTATCGGTTCGGCTTGCCATGGGCGCCATCGGCGCGGAGCTGATAAACCGCGTCCACCAGTTGCAAGGCCACCTGATCGACAAAATCCTCTTCCACCTGCCCCGGTTGCCGCACAATGGAGGTCAGCAGATTCACCAGAAACGCCTTGTGTGATTCCAGAGGATGGCGATAGCCCAGCGGCGTATCGAATGGATTGATGTTGCGGCCCTTGGTGTGCAAATCAAAGCCCACCGCCATGTCCGGGTCTTTCAGAAAGTAACGCAGCATTTCAATGACCGCGAGCCCGCCATAACCTACATCAATCAGGGACAGATACGGTAATGTCCCTTTTTGCGCGAGAATCAGGGCCAGAATAATATTGGCGACCATGACGGATTTTCCGTAACCGGACAAACCGAAAATCAGCGTAATAAAGCTGTTTTGCGTCCGCGCGTCGCCCAGGGCAAAAGGCATGATCTTCCGTTGCCGGGAACGTAACCAGAAAGTGGCCTGACTGAGATCATCCGCAGACCACGGCGTGGTGGCCATGCCAAACGGCATGAGGCGAAACGCATCCGAAAGATTGACCGGCAGAACCGGAATCGGACTTCTCGCCAGCAATCCGGGAATGGCCGCCAAATGCGCCATCATGGGGTCCGCCACCAAACGCTGCATCTGCAAGCCCCATTGGGTTTGCAGGCTGCTTTCCAGATTCTTGGCGCGACGATGGGCCAGCTCGCGGACTTCCCCTTCCGATGGGCACTCATCATTCCATGCCCAGGTTTCCACCACCATCTGCATGGCACAAACGGGATCATGATTGGCGTGCTGCGCCGCTTCCATTTCGGCCACGGATGCCTGAATCTGGCCGTTGGTGAGTCTGTTGGTGAATTTGACCATCGTGGCCGCAAAGGCGCGGGCCTTGGCCATGCCCAAGCCGCCGCCTTTCAGCGTCCAGGTAATGCTCAACGGAATATCCGTGCGCAAATCCGCGAGCAGTTCGGCCAGGGTCGCCCTTTCCGGCGAAACGACCCCCAGATTCACGGCCATGGGCATAAAAACGCCTTCGCCGGAGCGCACCAGTCCGCCTTTCAGGTTTTCCATATCTTCCGGCACTACGGATTCCGCCAGACGGGAAGGCAAGACCATCCACTGACCGTCTTTCCATCGTGCCCGGGGCTGTTCATTCAGCGGGTACGGATGACGGGTATCCCAGACCGGCTCCATCCCCACCTGATTGCGCAGAATGGTGACTGCATCCTGCACATCCAACGGTGTCAGGGAAACATTGATCAACTGATGCCGGAACAGGGATTCCAGACTGGATACGGTGGACCGATGCTGCATATCCAGATCATGCAACAGTTTGAAAGGATTTTGCGCGTTTTTCGTGAGCCACAAGGGCAAATTGACCTGCTGAACCTTTTTGGTGTTTTCCTTGATGGCATCCTTGACCACGCGCGGGTCCAGTGCAGAAAGATGGGTTTCCACACAGAGCAACGCCCCTTGCGGCACGTAATATTTCGCCAGACGGGAGCGTTGCATCAGGAATTGCGCCATTTCGGGCTTGAAACCCAATTTTTCCACTTTATCCGTCAGACCTTCGAGATTTTTCTGATACTGTTTCAGCGATCGGGTGACATCCCGAAAATAACGGACACTGATGACGCGACCGGGACGCTCGAACATCGTACTCAACATCTCGGATAACTGATGGCACAAGGCAAACAGGCCCTGGGTGTCCAGTACGGTTTTGGCTCCGTCCATCCAGAAATAAGAGGCCAGCCCGCCGCCTTCCAGTACCACACCCTCGCGCATTTCCTCAACCGACTGGACGATCTGACGCAACCCGGTATCCGAATCGGCGTCGAATTCTTCCGTCATCTGTTGGGTCGTGATGCTCCAGCGATGCACGCCATGCCACTGTATTTTCTGCGCCAACATCCTCCGATCTCCTTTGATCCAAAAAAACGGCCCATCTCTCAAGAAGGGCCGAGTGGTGCGCTTCTTCAATCGAACTTCACGCTCGTCGCCGCTGTACCGGCCGTGACATCATCCTGTTTCGACGTGTGATTAAAAAAGGTTTTTTCCGCAGAGCCCGTGAACCAGGGAATGCTGCAAAAAAACACCCCGGCCACTATCGGGTAAGTGATGTGTTTCATCATCACCTGGTGACCTTGCTGCTCCAGAGCGCCTTTCTTGTGGATGTGCGCGCCACCGTACACCATGGACCCCAGACCTAAAGTCGTAGCGACACCAGTAATCAATTCCGGTATATACGTCACTGTATCCGAGACATTCTTGAGGTCTGTATTGAGTCCGGTCATGGCAAAGGCCATCGGGGCCACCGCCAACAGACCGACGCCCACCGCGCTGACGACCTGAGACTTGCTGATCTTGAGTTTGAACGCTTTCATCATCGACTCCTTTATCCCGTTAAAAAATGATCCGGCATTTCTTTGGTGCCGCAAATTTTCATGCGACAAATCAATTTCCTATAGCGGCAGGCTGGCCCCTGCCAGTTGCGCGATCGCCATGGCAATTCCAGCAATGTCTATCAGGCCCAGACCGCCCAGAATATGGGTCCAGGCCTTGCCGTAAAACTCGTTCTGGCGGGGATTGTTGGTGCCCAGGCGATACAACATGCGCATCCCGCCAAAAAAGTAGAGCGTCCCCAGCAATTGCAGAAATTGCATAATGTCCACAATGGCTTTTGCCGTGTCCTTGCCTCCCGGCCCGGTGTAGGCCAAAGGGGACGGCTTGGCCGCACCCGTAAAGGTCAGCAGACTGGAACCGATCAGATAGTCCATGCCCAACAGCGCCGAGCCGATGAGAATCGACCAGAGGACGGAAGACAGCGTGATTTTGGGGTCCGCCTGGCCCAATGTCCCCAGCCTGAAGATCCGCCAGCCGCCCATGAGCATCATGGTCAGGCCGACGACACCCGCCATTGCAAAAACCAGCACCAGAACCGGATTGATGATTGATGCCGCGTGTTCAATCATTTCGATCGGAGATAACACCGTATTCAGTAGAGGCATTTTCAGTCACCCATTGTCAGACCCATCAGGATGCAGGTGCCGCAAATTATCTGCCTGTTTTCAGGCTGATTTTCTCCAACAGCCAAAGCGGAATCCGGAACCTCGCAACATGGGCAGAGGCTGATGCAACCAGGTTTCCAGTTCCGCCAGATCCTGCCCGTACAGCAGCCAGTCGCCTTGCGCAAACGGCGCGATGGCAAAGTGGCTCCAGGCAGCGCGCGCCGCCGGACCCAATATCCAGAAGGTGGATCTGGACATTGGCAACGTAAAATCTTTCTCCACGGTGATCCCCATCAAGCCCTGTTTCTCGCACCAAAGCTGCTCCGGCAAACCCATATCCGCGCTGATCCAGACCCCTCCCCCTTTCGGATGCCGTTTGTGCCAGTCTTTCCAGAGATGTTCCAGCAATGGCGCCAGATGATGCGCCTCGGCACCTATGACGATGGACATTTCCCGTTGCCCATTCATGCGGATTGACCTTTCGGGCCGGTCCAGTCGGCACTTTGCGGCCTTTCCATCGGCATTTCCCGGACGGACATGTCGGCAGACGGATGCGCCGGTGCAACCGGATGCTCCGGTGCATCCGGGTGATCCAGTACCGCACCCTCTTTGGAATACACCACCCATTCCACAGGCGGGCCATCATAAAACGGCAGCGATTCCGGTGAAGATGAACTGTCTGAAAAGCCAGAATAAATCTCCTGCTCCGGTGTCGGGTCAGCGGTCAGCGTTTTTTCCACAGCCTCCGGCCTTTCCATCTTTTTTTCCTTTTTTACCTCTTCTTGTTCCATTTTCAGCGCGGCTTGCGTCTCCACCCGCAAATCCAGTACGCCCTCATGTGCCAGCCGATACAAGACCTGACGCAATACCTGATCCTGGGCATCCGGTGTGTTTTGCGTTTTCTGAATCCACTGCGCCAACGCTTTTTCTTCCATTTCAGAAATATCCATTTTCTGTTTCCCGCTCCATTGCCAACCATCCACCATCCATTTTTCCGCCCTGCCCGACCAACGGACCCGAACAGCAAAAGGGACATACGGCAAAAAACCCCGCCCGGAATAAAACATCGCCAACAACCTTTGGATCTGGCTTTCGCCTTTTACGTATTTCCTTTCGCCCGAAATCCTCTGCCAGCGATCCAGCAAGGTTTTCATGACTGGATCGCCTTCAAACAATTTGCGCTCCACCCGCAATGTTCTGAAACGATCCTGATTGGCCTCCGGATGATCCACCTGAAAACGCATGACCAAAAAATTTTTTCCGTTCCGCGTCGCTGCCGGTATCAACTGCAGATCCTGTACCGGTACGCAAAAAGACGCTTCGGACTCTGTAAACCTTGGTGCCGTGTTCATATTGTCCATCGCAGCTTGCGATGCTTTGCCGCTTTCCGGTGCAGATTCCTGAATGCGTTGCCGCGACCGATAAACAGGCATTCCGTTACGTCCACGTTCCGCTTCAATCGGACCCAGGCGTTCCACATGATGCCCAAAATCCAGAATGCGACAGTGATGCTGTTCTTCTGAAGCGGGACGCAATCCCCGTCCGGCCATCTGCAAATAGCGGATCACGGAACGCGTCATGCGCAACATCACGACCGCATCAATCTCCGGAACATCCAGCCCTTCCGTAAACACATCCACATTGATCAGGTAACGGGTCTTTTTTTGCTGAAACCGGACAATCTCGGCGTTGCGCTCTGTTTCGGCATGTTTGCCATGCAGAACCATGGACGTTTCTCCACGTTGTCGCAGCGCGTCAGATACTTTTTCTGCATCCTGAATGGATGCACAAAAAACCAGCACATGATCACAGCCGCATGTTTTATCCTGAATTTCCTGTATGCGTTGTGCAAAATCCATTTTCAGATATTCAGAAATCTTCGCCGCCGGAAACTCACCATGCTCCAGCTTTTTGCCGATGCGCGGAAAAGCATGCTGAATCGGCACCATTTCCGGTCGCAATAACCAGCCCTGTTGTATCAACGGCTCTGGATGGACCCAGCAGGCGGGACGCTGGAAAATCCCTGTCAGACCCTTCTCCCAAATCGGCACATGCTGACCCTTTTCCCATCGCCAGGGTGTTGCGGTTACGCCGGAAATCGGCGTTGTTTCCGGCAATTTTTTCAGGAATTGCCCATACTGGTTATCCTCCCCCACCCGATGTGCCTCATCGATCAGCACCAGGCTCCAGGGATAATTTTCCGCTGCAAACGGCAATGTGCTGATCGTCTGGATGCTGGCCACCGTCACAGCGCCCGGAAACGGTTCTTCCCGTAATCCCATGCCTGCACTGATGACATTGGTAGGTATTCCTGCAAATTTTTCCTGCGCCTGGGTCAATAAACGGGTGCGATGTGCCAGCAACAAAACCGGCTGCTCGGGATGATCCTGCAACCAGCGTCGAATCAATTCCCGAAGCACGACCGTTTTCCCCGCCCCTGTGGGGAATATACCGACACTGCCAATTTTCGCTTCGGCATCTTCCAGCAGGTGCTGAACGCCGTTTTCCTGATAATCTCGTAACGTAAACATTCTTTACCCGCCCGGTGCGGCTGGCGATGATTCCATGCGCCTTGTTGCCTCCTGGGTTACAGGCGGAAAGCCTTGCAGGCGGCCGCCATGCACCCAATCCGGCGTCCAGTCCGGACCAATGGGCACGGCCACCATGGCCGGGTCAGGTACCGGCGGATACTGGCGGGTTTCCCATATCGCGCGCGGCTTGGCCTGCAGACGATATTGATCCAGACGACTGACCGCTGCATGCACCGCTTGCGGCAGGTGATCGACCTGATGCACAAAAGCCCGAAACAGGCCCTGATCGTGCAAGCTTTCATGCGCGCGGGTAACGGCCACATACAGCACCCGAAACACCTCTGACGGAATGTTTTCAAAGGACGGTTTCTCACCTGTTTCCTCATCGACTTCAAAGGGCTTTTGCGCCCCCACGTCCAAAGCCACATGCGCGAATTCCAGTCCTTTGGAACGGTGCATGGTCGACAAGGTGTAATCCGGAACGCCCTGTTGCAGGGGGATGCGGTTCAGTAACTGCACTTCCTGTGACACATTGCCGTGATTTTTCTTCACCAGTTGCGTTAAAAATCTTAATCCCTGCCCTTCCCGGGTTTCCGTGAATTTTTCCAATTCATTAAAATGGTCAAAAAAACGCAGATCCGGATGCGGCGTAAACTGTCCGAAATACAGCTTTGCGCAGGCTTCGATGAAAGCGGCAATTTCTTTTGCCTGATCGCCTGCCATATACACTTTGTCACCGCGCTGCAGCCCCTGTAGTGCGGATTGCACCAAAGGCGCGTTACTGCGAAACAGATACGCTGTCGCCTTGCGCGTATCGGGGAAATGATCCCCTCCCGGAATCATGCGTGAATCATACGGTCCCACGCCTTTCAAAAACGCCCGGAACTCCGGCGGCGTCTGCTCGCGTTCATACAAGGCGGTTAAAAACACATTGCCGGCATCGGCAATGGCCTGACCAAAACGATAAGAACTCTGCAACGGCAATACGCGGGTTTCGGTATACATTTCCTTTAATGCCTGCATGGCGTCCACCGCACCCCGCCAGCCATAAATGCTTTGATGGGTATCACCAATAAATACCAGTTGGGCATGCTGCTGCTTCAAAACCCCCTGCATCATCGGCATGGAAGCATCCTGCGCTTCATCAAACAGGATATGATCCGCCGGTATGACCGGATGGCCCATGGACCAGATTTTCAGGTAGGCATCATGTGTGACGGGCGTCCGGCCCTGCGGATCGCGCATATCTGCAAAAAGATGATTACTGACGTCCACCGCCGCTTCCAGCGTGGGCTTCAGAAAGGCTTCAGCCCCTCTTCTTTCCAGACGCATGCGGATTTGCGCGGCCAAATCGGGCGCAATGTGACACCGTTCAGCGCGTTCATGGGCAGACTGACAAAAGCTGCTCAAAACCCCTTGCACCAGAAAAATGGCCTGGGCGCGAGACAGTCCCACATCCTGCATGGAACGCAGATAACTGGTGAAGCGCGGATCATGACTGTTTTTCAGTTCCCCATAGAGCCGATCCACACGACGCCCCCCATAGACACTGCGAATACTTCCTCCATCGGGGTGCGGGCCGTTCCAGGCCAGACTGTGGGCGGTATTGACACGCACGTTGCCCGGTAACCGGGCTTTTGCTTCATCGGCATTTTTTTTGTTGAACACCAGATATTGCGTGTTTCGCCCCTGCAACGGGCCTTCCACGGCAAAACGCACGGTCGTGGACTTGCCGGTTCCAGCCAACGCATTGACCGCAATATAAGGGTGTCGCTCATAAATCGCCTGCAAAATGGCAGACTGCTCCGCATTGGGTTCCATGACTGTTCCTGGTTGTTGATAAAAAAACCTTGCAGGTGCAACACCCTGCAAGGTTTTTATGGTTGGACCCTGTAAGGGTTACGTCCTGAAAGGGCTTGTAGCCTGCAAGGCTTTCAGCCCGAAGGGCCTGCCGCCTGCAAGGCTCAGGAAGGTCCGGCAAATCCCGAATTACCCCAGGTGTTTTGTTGCGCACCTGCCGTATTATTGGGTTGCGGTTGGGGTTGAGGCTGTGATTGCGGTTGCGGCTGTTGCTGTGCCTGACCCGCATTGCCCCACCCGCCCTGATTCCCCGCTGCAGGAGCGGACTGTTGTTGTGCAGGGCTGGCGGTATTACCCCATGCACCTTGGTTGGCTCCGGCCGCAGGCTGCTGAGGCGCCTGAAACAGCGCCTTGTTTTTCTCCCAGGCCGCCGGGTCATTTTCCGCGCCTGCAGGGGCATAACCCTTGACTTCCACATAGCGCGGATCGTTTTTCTGCGGACCCAGAATGATGCACAGGGACCGACCCGTCATGGCCTGCGTATCCACCGACTGATTCAATACGGCGGACTCGGGTACGCCGGAGGCAATGGCCATGCCCGCGAACTGTTCCAGGGCAATCCGCTGATTGTCCGGTTTGGTGCCCATGAGATTCAATAGCTCATTGACTTCCCGACCGACCATAGCGGAATTGCCCAACCCGGCATTGGCAATTTTGAAATGGAAACGGGAAGCATAACCCGACTGACCGCCTTTCAGGGCAATGTTATCTTCCACCTGGACCACCTGCGCCTGATAGATGCCGGGCTCTATGCTGTTGCCCGCACCTCCCATGGAAGCCTTGTTACCGATTGTTACCATAACCATGATATGTACTCCTGTCGTCTGTGGTTAAAAATGATCGAACATCTCTGCTCACTACCCTTGGTGCCGCAGTTTTTTGCGGCTGAAAAAAAATCACTCCGGCCCCCCGAAGCCGGGGTAAGCATGGGCCGCCTGCTGTACAGGTGCCGCAGGTTGCGGCTGTGCGCTTGGCCAGGAACCGTCGCCTGCAGGAGCTGATCTCTGTGCAGGGTTGCCGCCAGCAGGGTTGCCGCCAGCAGGGTTGCCGCCTGCAAGGCTTGCAGACTGAGAGACACCGGGTTGTTGTGTCGGCCAGGCATTGTTCCGCTGCTGCGCAAAACGATGGGGGTCATATTGCTGCTGAAAGGAGGCATCCAGTGCCTGATCCAGGCTGACCCAGGCCAAAGGCAGTTTTTCCGGTAAATCAAAACGGTTTTTGGCATCGAAGGCTGCGCTGGGGGAAGTGGACAGGATGCGTTCCCCAGTGGTAATCAGGCGCGTGATGTTGCCTTCCTTGTCCCGTACCGGATCAGCCCGCAGTTGGGCATAGCCCACCAGATCCGCCCAATCCCGCAAGACGCCCACCGCCCGCTTGTCAATCCGCATGGAGTAGGTATCGTGCGAACCATTGACCGGATCAGCAATCGGGCGTACTTCGCCCTGCGCGGTCAGCAATACATGGGCATTCAGCTCCACATGAAAACGCTCCATCAAGTCCCGGTAGCCTTCCCATTCCTGACGGAACAGTTCATACCCCTTGCCATAGGAAAAATCCGAAAGCGTCTTTTTGCCATGCTCTCTTAAAATCTTGTCCATGATTTTTTTCTGCAGGGCATCCATGGAATCCACAACCAGCGTCTTGAATTCCCCGCGCTGAAAATAAGCGCCCACTTCCATCAAGGTCTGTATGATGGTGTCGTAATCCTTGGCATGGGCCTTGTCGTGTGAGACCGGAATCTTCCCGATTCCATCTTCCACCGCCAGAACAAACGGCTTGGGCATGCCAGCGCCAAAAGTCGTCTTGCCAATGCCATTGGCACCATACAACACCATACGAATCGGCTCGCGCGTTCCCCCCTGCTGAATATTCAATGCTGCCATGGAAATATCCCCTGTTCGTTTATGTCACCTGAACCCATGGTGCCGCAGCGTTTTCCCGTCAAAACAAATCCATCTGCCACGAATCATCCGCCGGGCAGGATGGCTTTGGTGTTCCCGATTCACCAGGGAATGGCTCAATGTCCTGACCTGCACACCGAGGCTTTCTTGCAGACGGCAGCCCTGCGGACGGCTGTCTGAGGTCGCCTGCAAGGCTGCCGCCTGAAAGTCTTGTCGCCTGCAAGGTCTGGCGATGAAAAGTCCTGCAGCCGGGTCTTTCAGGCTGCAGGCCTTGCTGGACAGCCTGCTTCTGCATCACCGAAAATCCCCATAGGCTGCCATGCGTGTGCAGCCAGCAGGGTCCCACCGTGCTGTTCGTCATGCGTAGTGCCCATTGCCGACCCAATCTGTCCGGTTCCGTCATGTTCTGAAAATGCCGCCAGACCTGCCGATAAAACTGAATCCATCCCACCGTATCTTCACGCGCCGGACTTTCCGGAAACGCATTTGGAGGACGCGCAGGCGTCATGAGGGCGTCCGCAGGATTTTTATGGCCTGCAGGACGGCTAACCGCAAGACTGCCGTCTGCAAGACTGCCGTCCGCAGGACCGGGATTATCAAAAAAACCGTTTTTGGCCATGATGCTTACTGCGATGCGCAGGTTTTTTCCGCTGCTTTCCACCGGGTCGCCCGCCGAACTTTTGCGCTTTGCTCATTCGTCGGCATGCTGCCAATGTCCGTTTTTGCAGCGTCTTTTGTGCAAACTCACGATGCCTGGGGTACACCGGCTCAAAACGTCTGCCATCCAGGCGGTGACGCATGCTGCCCGGTGCAGCCACGGCTTCCAGATAGGCTTTCTGCCGGGTATGAAACTGCAAAACCGCCGCCAGCAACCGGCGTCGGCCCGCCTTGTTCAGGACGTCATCCAATGCCTCACGCGGGATGCTTTTCCAAAAGGATTTTTTTATGTGCAGCGACAAAGGCAGATACCGGCCCAACACCGGCACATAATGCGCCAGATCCCCCTTGCACAAGCGTCTATGCAGCGCCCGTATCTCTTCCTTGGGAATCGGCGCTTTTCGTGCGGCCATCCCTGCTGAAGTGTTTTGCGTTTTTTGCGTTTTTTGCGTCTGTTGCCCCTTTTGCATCCCCGATGATCCGGAAACCATTCGCAAATGCGGGGTGGCGGTCCTGCAGACGGCAGCTTTGCCTTCATCCGTTTTACGCAGACTCAAAACCGTATCCCATTTCGCCATCTTGACACTCTCCCCTGCTTTCCGTTGTTCCTGAATCCCTGGTGCCGCAAACCCAAAGAAGCCGCACAAAACGATTGCGGCACCTTATCGGTATGAACGTCACAGACCACAGAGGAGACCGGGAAATGCCTACCGCTTTTGAGAAGTCCATGCAGTCCATTCAGAAAATGCGCCAACGTCTGCAGGAGGCCGAACAGGATATCAATGCAGAGTTCCTCAACCTGTTCAAATCGGATGAAATCAATTTGATGATCAATCCAGAAATGTTGTCCCATTGCCGACTGGAATGGGTGCAACAGGCCGTCACAGCGCACGAAACACCACCACCGGGAACTGAGTACAAGGACTTGATCGCGGTGCTCGAACAAAATGCCAAACCGCAGCCCATGAGTGAACCAGACGCGAAAACTGTGCTCGCCCTGATACAGCACGTCGAACGAAAAATCGATGCGCAACTCATGATCAAAATGCAATCCATTCTGAAAACTGCCAGGATGGAATGCGATTTAATCCGCGATGCCAAAATCACCCTTAACCGTCATGCGCACGAAACCATCCATGCCATGACGCTGGGCATAGGAAACCATTACAACGAGGAATGGATCGGTCGATACGGAACGACGCGCACAGCAGAAAACACGCCCGCAAAAACGCCCTGGACAGGAGGATATGATCGATGACACCGGATGTTTCCACGCTGAACCAGCAAAAACACAGGCTCGCCATGCATGTATCCGCGTTGCATTCCGCACTGGAAATTACCCGACAAATACCCGGATGGTTGCGCATGGCAGACAGCCTGCAAATGTACAGCCCGGAAAGCGTGGTCATGGTGCTCGGTGAGCAACTGGAAACTGTTCACCATGCGGACATCGCCGACTTTCTCATGGACAGCGCCGTACACCGCATTCATCGCTTTGGCGCCGGACCAGCATTATCTGAAGATCGCCTCGAAGACATTCAGAAGCGCATCCATTATTGGCTGGACAACAGCCCGGTTCCCGCTGCCTGGTCAGAAGCCGTACGTATGGAAGTCCGCCATCATTTATCCGATATCTGGGCGGACAACCCCCTGGAACCGCGTTACCCACAAAACGACATAGAGCGCCTGGTTTATGTCGAAAAAGCGCCCTGGCCGATTGTTCTGCACTAACGAGAAGCTGTTTTTTTACGGCACCAGAAAGGCAGGAACCTTTTTTATGAACAGGAAATGCCACCATGCCCGGAAAAACAAAAGATACAGAATTGCCGTCCGCAAGAAAGCCGTCTGCAAGACTGCCGTCTGCAAGACAAACGCCGTCTGCAAGACACGTACCCGTCTCGGTGATTATCGGTTATGTGCTGTTTAATGGACTGGCTTATTTTTCGGACATGCTCAATGGCGTGCCTATTCATCTGGCGGGACTACTGAACCGGGATTTCAGTCGTGCCGCCATTCTCTCCGGCAGCGCCAATGCAGGATGGGGCAGTGTGGCGGTCATCGCGGCCAGCCTGACGATCCTCATCCCCCGCTTCTGGTCCCATCGCGCCGCTTTTCTGAGCTTCGCCGCGCCGTTTCTGGTCAGTCTGGCCGCCCTGTATCAAATGGCATCCACCATTTTTCAAAATGCCCGGATTGTCCACGCCTTTAACAAGCCACTGGCGCAGATCCTGATCGCGCGCTCTTTTCATGAAATCTCGGTCACTTACTGGCTGCTGTTTTCCATTTCCCTCTACCTGTTGATCCGGGGATTCTGGTGTTTTGCAAAAAACTCTTGCAGAGGGCAAAACCGACGCCGGGCGTAAACCCTTCAAGATAACGTGATTCATGTCTTCTGTCCGTTTAAGTCATTTGCCCTTGTCCATCCAAAAACAGATCATCGCGCGGTATGGTGACCTTTCTTCTTGTGGAACAGGGAAATCCGGAAAAGTCAGGCATCCAGCCGGATTGTCTCCGTACGCCGATGCCCTGAAAAAGATACTGGACACCCACTTCCCGGATCAGTTTGTCGCTGAATACAAGCCTTACCCGGATTCATCCGGACGGAAATATCGCATCGATTTTGCGCATCCCTCCAAAAAAGGAGCTATAGTCAAATCTGGTGTATGAGCATTTTCTGACATAGATCAGGCGGCGGTCTGTTGATCATCCGGCAGGGTTAGGTTAGCCGGTATGCCATCGATAAATTTCACCCCTGCAAAAAGCT